>Ga0307423_1000117_pt1 | contig 48831 bp, 48 predicted proteins | sample SalMarWE160310MG_FD_202154 | JGI IMG/M metagenome (GOLD analysis project Ga0307423, IMG submission 202154) | Salt marsh sediment microbial communities from the Plum Island Ecosystem LTER, Massachusetts, United States - WE1603-10 | ecosystem: Environmental > Aquatic > Marine > Intertidal zone >...
TACACCACACCACGTCTCTCACGTAGACAAACCCACCGAGCCTGAACCGGTGTTGTTCAAGGTGATCGCTACGGGGCGACGCGTTCCCGCTCAGGTTCCGCCTGTCTGCGGTTGATCGTCGGCTGTGGGAAAGGGCGCCAGACGGAGCGTCTTGGCTGGGCGGGTTGGCCCTGGCCATTTCCGTAGCTCTCCTCCAGGACCGTTATCTCAATACCGCCGACCAGATCAGAGATCAGGTTGTAGACGACAGCACCGAGCGTCATGAATGCGGTCATGCCGATCACGCCGATGATCGCGACGATGACGGTTATGCGGAAGTAGAGAGGTCCGTCGATGGTGAGAGTGATTGTCACCGACTCGAAGAGGCTGACGACCTTGTCCGGGATGCCCTTCTGCAGCACCAGGGACCACATCACCCACATTCCGAGCACGAACACCAGGCCAACGATCGCGTTGAACACGAGCGATGCCTTGAGCACGGTCCACGGATCTACTTTTCTAACGATCCGACGTACACGCCGAACTGCCATAGAGGCTCCTTCGGGAATGGGGCGAGTGTAACGCCGCCGGGGACATACCTGGTGACATCATCTACAACGAATCACACCCGGCTTCGGTTCCGCCAGACCGGAGCCGGAAGCTCCAGCGGGCGTGGCCGCAACCGATTCACGGGCTGAGCCCCACGGCTCAGCCTTCCATTTCTTCATCATCTCTGGGTACCAGCGCTGCGGCGGCAAGGACCGTACCCTCGCTCAAGCTCATTACCTTGACCCCGGTGCTAGCCCGCTTCTGCCGGCTGATCTCGCCCGCCGACTGTCTGATGACGATTCCGTCTGATGAGGTGATGAAGATCTGGTCCTCACGGTTGAGAGCCAGGGCCGCAACGAGACCGCCTCGCACCCGTGTCAGTTTCATCGCCTTGACACCGATGCCGCCCCGCCTCTGCTTCGGGAACTGGGCCATCGCCGTCCTCTTGCCGTAGCCGCCACTGGTGAGTATGAGTATCTCCTCGCCTTCGGTGACCGTTGCCGCTGAGACCACCTCATCGCCATCACGGAGCCTGATACCCCGGACGCCCCTCGTGTCCCTGCCCATCGGTCGTGCATCCTCTTCGGAGAAGCAAATCGCCATAGCGTTGCGCGTCACCATCACGAGGTCGGTTTCGCCGGATGTTGCCCGCACTGCAACGACTTCGTCGTCGTCGGCAAGGCTGATAGCAACGAGCACCTGGTTGCGGGAGTCGTAGTCGCTGAACTTCGTCTTCTTGACCTGACCCTTCCTCGTGAAGCAGACCAGATACTTGTGCGACTCATAGTCCCGTGTATCGATGATCGCTTCGATCTTCTCGTCGGGGTCGAGCGGCAATACCGACTGCACCAGGACGCCCTTGGCGGTGCGCTCCTTGCGTGGAAGCTGGTGGGCGCGGATTCGATAGACCTTTCCCCGGTTGGTGAAGATCAACAAATACGCATGCGCCGACGTGTGGAGGACGTGAGTGATAACGTCTTCTTCCCTGAGGTCGGCGCCCTTGACCCCGCGGCCACCTCTCCCCTGCCGTCGGTATGTGTCGGCTAGGACAGCCTTGACGTAGCCGGCCTCTGAGGCGGTGACAACGAGCTCTTCATCGGCGATCAAATCCTCGAGCGACAGGTCACCCTCATCGGCGATGATGCGGCTGCGTCGGTTGTCGCCGAACTTGTCCTGGATCGCTCGCAGCTCCTCAGAGAGAATCGAGCGCCTGCGCTGCTCCGAATCGAGGATGCTCTTCAGATCTGCGATAACGGCCTGCAAATCGTCGTATTCCTGCCGAAGCTTGTCGGTCTCGAGGGCGGTGAGACGGCGCAATGGCATGTCGAGAATGTGATTTGCCTGAATCTCGCTGAGTGCAAACCTCTCCATCAACGTCCGTCGGGCCGTATCCACATCTGCCGAGCCGCGGATTATCCGGACGACCTCATCGATGTTGTCCAGAGCAATGAGGAGACCCTCGACAATGTGAGCGCGGGCTTCGGCTTTCTTCAGCCGGTAGATGCTCCGGCGCTCGATGACCTCCAGCTGATGGTCTATGTAGTAGCCAACCATCTCAGCGATGTTGAGCGTGCGTGGCACACCGTCGACAAGTGCCACTGCGTTGACCCCGAACGAGTCCTCGAGCTGGGTGTGCTTGTAAAGAAGGTTGAGCACCACCTGAGGATTGGCATCCCTCTTCAGCTCGATGACCATGCGGATGCCGTCCTTGTTGGTCTCGTTGCGGAGATCCGCGATGCCCTGGACGGTCTTGTCTTTGACGAGGTCGGCGATCTTCGTCATCACCCGATCGATAGATACCTGGTAGGGGATCTCGGTTACGACAATTGCCAGGCGATTGCGCTTTGTCTCGACGATATCGGTGACGGCACGCATCCTCACCGAGCCGCGCCCGGTGAGCAGCGCATCCCGGATCCCGGGAGTGCGCACGATGAGTGCACCTGTCGGGAAGTCCGGGCCCTTCACATACTGGAGCAGGTCGATGGCCGTGGCTTCGGGGACGTCGATCTTGTGAAGTGTGGCATCGATGATCTCGGTCAGATTATGCGGCGGGATGTTCGTCGCCATGCCGACAGCGATACCCGTCGATCCGTTTACCAGCAGATTGGGAAACCTCGACGGCAGCACCGACGGCTCCTGCCGCTCCCCCGAGTAATTGTCGACAAAGTCGACCGTCTCCTCATCGATGCTCTCGAGAAGGTGCATGGCAATCTGCGCCATCCGGGTCTCGGTGTATCGCATCTGTGCCGGCGGATCATCGACTGACCCGAAGTTGCCCTGCGGCTCGACCAGCGGGTACCGCTGCGAGAAGTCCTGGCCGAGACGGACCAACGCGTCGTAGATGGCGTCGTTGGAGTGCGGGTGGAACCAACCCATGACGTCGCCGACAACACGGGCGCACTTACGGAAGGGAGTCCCCGGGCGGATACCGGCGTCGTACATCGAAAAGAGGATGCGCCGGTGCACCGGCTTCAAGCCGTCGCGCACATCCGGGAGGGCGCGCGACACGATGACGGACATGGCGTACTCGAGGAACGAGTCCTCCATCTCCTTTTCGATCTCAATTGGTCTGATTCGCGCGAATTGGTCTTCGTTCGGCATTTATCGGTCCTGTTTGTCAAATATCGAGGAAGCGAACATCCTTGGCGTTCTGCTGGATGAACGTCCGACGGGCGCTCACATCGGAGCCCATGAGAGTTTCAAAGACCTCCTCAGCGCGGAACTGATCCTCCAACTGAATCTGGAGCAGTTGCCTCTTCATCGGATCCATGGTTGTGTCCCACAGCTGGTCGGCGTTCATCTCGCCGAGGCCCTTGAAACGCTGGATATTGAGCTTGCGCCCATCAAGCTCTTGCTTGACCACGTCGAGATGCTCGTCGTTGTATGCCCATCTCAGCTTGGTTCCGGCCTTGACCGAGTAGAGCGGCGGTTGGGCGATGTAGACGTAGCCTGCTTCGATGAGTTCCGGCATGTGGCGGAAGAAGAACGTCAACAAAAGGGTGCGGATGTGAGCACCATCGACGTCTGCGTCGGTGAGGATCACGACCTTGTGATAGCGGGCCTTGGTTATATCCATCTCCTCACCGATTCCGGTGCCGATACCGGTGATCAGTGACTGGATCTCCGTGTTCTGAAGCACCCGGGTGAGCCGGTTCTTCTCCACGTTGATGATCTTGCCTCGAATGGGGAGGATTGCCTGGAAGTCAGAGTTGCGTGCCTGTTTGGCGGACCCTCCGGCTGAGTTGCCCTCAACGATGAACAACTCGCTCACCACCGGATCTCGTGATGAGCAATCGGCGAGCTTGCCCGGTAATCCGGAAGACTCGAGGAGGCTCTTGCGCCGGGTGAGATCACGAGCCTGTCGTGCCGCCATCCTGGCCTTGGCTGCAGTGGATGCCTTCTCGATGATCCTTCTGGCATCGCCCGGATGACGTTCCAGCCACTCCGGGATCATCTGATTGAGCGCCCGCTCCACAAAGGATCGGATCTCGGTGTTGCCCAGCTTTGTCTTGGTCTGACCCTCGAACTGCGGGTGCCTCACCTTTGCTGAGATGACGGCCGTGAGCCCTTCCCGAACATCGTCGCCCGTGAGGTTATCGTCCTTCTCCTTGAGAACGTTGCGGACGCGAGCGAAGTCGTTGATCGCCCTGGTGATCGCCTTGCGAAAGCCTTCCTCGTGTGTCCCTCCCTCGTGAGTATTGATGTTGTTGGCGAAGCTGAGGACCGTTTCGGTGTAGCCGCTAGTCCACTGCATAGCCACTTCGATCTCGGCTTCATCCGCGACGTACTCGAAGAACGCCACCTGGCTGTGAATGGGCTCACGCTTGCCGTTGAGGTGTTTGACAAAGTCGATGATGCCGCCGCTGTACTTGAACGTGACCTCAACAGGCTCGTCTGAGCGAAGGTCGTGGATGCGGAATTCGACACCCTTGTTGAGGAAGGCCATCTCCCGAACCCGGCTCTGGACGACCTTGATGTCAAACTCGGTCGTCTCCTCGAAGATATCGGGATCGGCCCAGAAGCGAATTGCGCTTCCGCTGCGCTTGGCCGGCTTGCCCTTCTTGAGCTTCGTCGAGGGCGAACCGTATTTGAATGATTGGCTCCACTGGAAACCGTCCCGGGTCACTTCCACATCGAGCCTGGTCGACAGCGCGTTGACCACAGAGAGGCCGACACCGTGTAGGCCACCGGAGACGGTGTATGCACCTTGCTCGAACTTGCCACCGGCGTGGAGGACTGTGAGAACTGTCGTCAGGGCCGGAAGCTTGGTCTTCTCGTGCCTGTCCACGGGAATACCACGGCCGTTGTCCCTGACCTCCGCAGATCCATCCGCATGGAGAGTCAGGTCGATCTTGTTGCAGAAACCGGCCATCGCTTCGTCGACGGCGTTGTCGAGCACCTCCCAGACGAGGTGGTGCAGACCCTTGGGACCGGTGGAACCTATGTACATCGCGGGACGTTTGCGTACTGCTTCCAGACCCTCCAGAACGGTGATGTCCTTGGCGCCGTATGACGCGCTGGACGACAATCGTGGCTTACTCAACGGGACTCCTAGAGGCCGAATCGGCCGTGGTTTGTGACGTCAACTGACAAGGCTGTCATTATAGTCGAAAACCCAACATAATCGGGCGTTTTCGGGCTGCTCAAGGGTCTTGTGGCCAGTCTCGTGACAGGTTGACTCTCAGTCTGACCTGAGCTATCTCTCCGGGGCCGAGACGCTCCTCGAGAGCGGCCTTGATCTTGTGTTGCTCGAGACGCAACCGGGAGGCCACACCACCATCGGAAACTTCGACTGTGAGTACCCCCTTCTCGAGGCGAACAGGCTGCGACCGTGCCCGCCAGGTCTCGGATACCACGTCGTCCCAGACGCTCTTGACCACCTCGAATGCTGCCAGCTTTCCCTCGGTTACACGCTCGAGCACGTTCTCGAGAGTCGCGTTGAGCAGCAGCAACCCCCTATCGGTGTCTTCACCTGTCCATGGATTGATCATTGTCGAACCTTCACGTCAGGACCCCATCTGCGACGCGCCACCGCTTTCCCATCTCAGGAACCTCATCATCGCGCGCGCTGGTGACAAAAACCTGCCCGCGCGGCAGAAGGGCAGTGACGCCTTCCGCCCGGCCCGGGTCGAGCTCCGAGAAGACATCGTCGAGAAGCAGAACCGGTGGACGCCCATGCCTCTCCTCGAGGAGTTGATACGCCGCGATACGCAAGCTGAGAGCGACGGAGCGTTGCTCCCCCTGGCTTGCTTGCACCCGCACATCGCGGCCATCGAGAAGAAACCCGGGATCATCGCGATGTGGGCCTGCGCTTGTGGTGCGCATCTCCGTGTCCCGCCCCCTGCGATCCTCCAGCGCACGCAACAACAACGAGGAGAAGTTCTCAAAGTCACGATCAACCACGTCGCTCATCAACCCGGAATCAAACCACGAGGAACTGTACGCAGGAACCAGCGACTCAACCTGCCCACCGCCAACGGTCCGATAGGCCTTGCCGAGACGGTCCCGCAACCTTGCCAGCAACATAAGCCGGTTTGCCACTACGCGGCCCCCGGCCTCGGCAACGCGGACATCCCAAACGTCGAGTGTCATCTTGTCGACGTAGCGTCCATCCTGCCGGAGGAGGGAATTCCGCTGGCGCAGCGCCTTCTCGTACTCGTCCTGGTCGGCACCAATGGTGGGAACAAGCTGAGCTCCCAGGTCGTCGAGATACTCACGGCGAAGAGAGGGTCCTCGCTTGACCAGGTCGAGATCGTCCGGCAAGAACGCCACCATCGGCACTGTATTGGCAACGTCGCTCAACCGTTTCGGCCGCTTGCCGTTTACCAGCACCTGGCGTCGCCCGTGCTCCGGGATCTCAACGGCGACGTCCACGATTCCCGAACTGTCGTCGTCGATCCCTCCTCTGATCACCGCACTCTTTTCACCTGTGCGAATCAGCGCCGTGTCGGGTGTCCGCCGGAATGATTTCTGAAATGACAGATATCCGATTGCCTCGAGGATGTTGGTCTTGCCTGCGCCGTTGCGGCCGATGAACACATTCGGCCCCGGGTCGGGCTCGAAGCGCAGCTGTTCATAACTACGGAACTGATGGAGCTCCAGCCACGCTACGTGCACGAGACGGTTCGGAGGTTCAGAGCCGCACCGGCATCAGCAGATAGCGAAAAGAGTCATCGTCGGCGGCGGTGAGCAGCCCAGGCTTGAGCGGGTTGATCGTCTCGAGGATGAGACTTTCGCATTTCATCGCAGCAACACCGTCGGTGAGGTAGCGCGTGTTAAATGCGATAACCATGTCATCACCTTCGTAGAGGGCTTCGATGTACTCGGTCTCGCCACCGACATCCTGTCTGCTGACGCTCAGTTCCACTCCCCCCGAGCCCAGACTGAGCCTCACCGGGATGTGGTCTTCCGCCACCAGAGATGCACGACCGACCGCCTCGAGGAGGGAATCCCTCCTGATCGTCAACCGGCTCGGGTACTCGCTTGGCAGGAGCTGACGGTAATTGGGGAAAGAGCTCTCAATGACCCGCGCGGTCATCCGACCCCGGTCCGACGAGAAGGTCCCCTCCCTGTCCGCAATGGCCATGGTCACCTTGTTGGCTCCGATGGCCCTCCCAATCTCCTTGAGTGCCCGGTACGGGATCAACGTGGTGTCGACGCCGGCAACACCGGGTACGTCTTTTACAGCCAACCGGTACGAGTCCGTCGCAACCAGGCGAAGATGATCACTCTCGGTCTCGAACAAGACCCCGGTCAGCGTCGGACGACCATCGTCGCTCGAGGCAGCCACACCAACCTGGTTGAGCGCCGCAGTCAGCGCATCACCGTCGAGCTGCACACCGTTGTCGTCGACGTGGTTAGCCACATCTGGGAAGTCGTTCGCATCGAACTCACGCAGGTTGAACCGGGGGCCGTTTCCCGTGATCTCGACTTCGCCCTCGCTTGCGGAGAATGACACCGCACCCGCCGGCAGCTTGCGAACCGCTTCTGCAACGAGCTTCGCAGGGACGACCGTTCGTCCCTCCTCGAGGACCTCCACTTCGAGAGAGGTTTGGATTGTGATCTCGGTGTCGGTGCCGGTTACCCGTAATTTGCCTCCGGATACCTCACAGAGCAGTCCCTGAAGTATGGGCAGGGCAGATCGGGTCCCCACTGCTCGACCGGCTCTCGTGAGCACATCGGCCAGGTCGTCTCTTTCAGCTCGGATACGCACAGTTGTTGTCCCTCTTCTTCGGTTCTTTATAGATATAAAAGAGTAGTCGTAGTAGTAGTAGCTGTGGATTGTGTATAAGCGTCGGCGAGGCCCACGGTCATTGATGAATCGCATCCACAGGTCATGTTGACAAGATCAACTCTTTGCACAGGGGTGTCCTGCGCGGCTGTGACCGGTGTGGAAAGAGTCACCTTGTCCTCAGATCATGAGACAGGGATGTGACATCTTTGTACACCTCAGCATCGCTTCTCATCAGAGTGCGGATCTTGTCAACCGCGTGCAGGACGGTGGTGTGATCTCGTCCGCCGAAGGCCTTGCCGATCTTGGGTAACGAAAGATCCGTGTACTCACGACAGAGATACATGGCGATCTGACGGTACCGGGCGAGAGGCTGACGACGACTGGGGCCGATCAACTCGTTCAGGCTGTTGCCCGAATAGGTAGCCACCTGGCTGATGATGTCGTCGGCCATTAGGGGTGTGTTCTCTGCGGTAGGCACCAGGTCCCGGAGGACCTCTTCAGCCATTGAGAGGGTGATCCTCTCGTGTGTCAAGGCGGCATAGGCCGTGACGCGAGTGAGAGCACCTTCGAGCTCTCTGACATTGGTCGAGACGCTCTCAGCGATGAACTGGAGAACGTCCTGAGGTACTGGTGTTGGTGCGTATTCGGCATTGCTGCGAAGGATGGCGAGACGGGTCTCCACGTCGGGCGTCTGGATATCTGTGAGCAACCCCCACTCAAACCGGCTGCGGAGACGGTCCTCGAGCGTTGTGAGGTGTTTGGGATGCCTGTCGGAAGTGATGACGAGTTGCTTGCCGGCTTCGTACAGGCTGTTGAATGTGTGGAAGAGTTCTTCGAGGATCTGTTCCTTGCCGTCGAAGAACTGCACATCGTCGAGTAGCAACAGGTCGATCGTGCGGTAGCGCGCTTTGAACTCATCCATGCGTTTGCGTCGAATGCCGTTGATGAATTCATTGAAGAACGTCTCCGAGGTGACGTACCGGACGACCGAGCCGGGCGCTATCTCGCTGCGTTGGTGACCAACGGCATGGAGCAGGTGGGTCTTGCCCAACCCGGAGTTGGCGTATATGAACAACGGGTTGTACTGGCTTCCGGGTTGCTCGGCCACCGCCAGAGCCGCGGCGTGGGCGAACCGATTGGAGGAGCCGACGACGAAGTTGTCAAAAGTGTATTTCTCGACGAGGCGGGATTCACCGTTGATGGGCAGCCTCGGCTGACGGGGAACCTCTTCGGTCGGTTGTGCCCGGTCGTGATTGTCCTTCATCGGCGATCGTTTGGGGTCGGCGACCGTTAGGTAAATGTCGATGTCGGGCCCGTAGACCGTCTTGGTCGCACGCCGTAACGCCGATAGATAACGATCCCGTACCCAGGAGCGATGGAATTCGCTTGGGGCCTGCAACGTGATGGCAGTGTCGGTCTGTTCTACGTGCAGCGGTGCTATCCAGGTTTTCCAGGCCCCCGCCGGAACGTCCTCCTGGACTGCCTGCTTGAAGCTGTCCCACTGCGTGGGCAGCGGTTGGTGGTGTCCAAGTGTCATGATCAGGTGATGCCGTCCTCTTACATAGCGCCATCCACATATCTATCCACAGCCTGTGGAAAAAAAACGTAGGGCGCAGCCATCTAAAAAGTCCCAGGGAAGTGGCTGGTTGGGTGATCCAACCTGCCGAGCGAGTATATGAACGGCCATCGACCGCGATCAAGAGCGACAAAACCACCGGATCCGGGATAACGGGGTGCGGTTCGGGGCATGGCGAAATGCGCTGTGCCACAAGGATTATCGAAGATCTGGCTCAGGATTCGAGGGGTTGAAATCAGCGTTCTTGGGACGGATGGGAGCAATTTCTTTCTTTCGCGGGAATAGGGTTCTTTTCGCGATCGCCATTGAGGGTCTTCAGAACCGGGGGTGCTGTTCGGGTTTTCCCTTTGACAACCGATGATGGCTGTTCATAACCTATAGGGCTACTTCGAAGTCTTCCGAACGGAATCCTCTGTCATGAAACGCACGTATCAGCCAAACGTTCGACGCCGCAAGCGTAAGCACGGTTTTCGGTCTCGTATGCGTACCCGCGCCGGGCGCGCGGTTATCAAGCGACGTCGCATCAAGGGCCGTCATCGCGTCTCCGCTTGATCTGGAGACGGCTCTGGGTCGCCCATATCGCTCGCTGACCAAGAGTCATCAGTTCTCAACGGCCTATCGCACTGGACAGCGGCGCCGATGTGGCGGGATCACCGTGGTAGCGATGCCTGGCCCGCCTGGTGCTGCAACGATCGGTTTTGTCGCAGGGAAGAAGGTCGGCTCAGCGGTTAGGCGTAATCTGGCAAAACGCAGGCTGAGGGAGGCTGCGACGCATAGCCGGCTGAAAAGCGATACCGTGTATGTGCTCATTGCCGATCGGGGCGTTTTGGACGCGCCGTTCGATCGGCTGGTTGCTTGGATCAACCGGTGCGTAGAAGAACTGCCGTTGGCCGGAGAGAAACGATGAATCCGAAGCCCTACAAGCCCTCTTTCTGGGTGATCAAGCTGATCGGGCTATATAGGAGGGTCGTCTCGCCGTTGCTTGGCAATAACTGCCGGTATCATCCGACGTGCTCGGCATACGCACAGGAGTCGCTGCGGGTGCACGGGTTGTTGCGTGGGACGTGGTTGGCTACCAGGCGCGTCGCTCGATGTCATCCCTGGCACGACGGCGGCTACGATCCGGTACCACCGCTTGCATCCTCAGAAGAAACCTCAACCGCACAAGGCAATCTCTCGTGAATCCTTTCACCATCCTCGCTCCCCCACTCGGGAATCTACTTTCGATTCTCTACGACGTCTGGCCGCACAACTACGGCCTGGCGATCATCCTTCTGACGCTTCTGGTGAGCCTGGTGCTGTTCCCTCTCACGCTCAAGCAGACCCGTTCGATGAAGTCGATGCAGGAGATCCAACCCGAGATCAAGCGGCTCCAGAAGGAGTACAAGAACGACAGGGAAGAGCTCAACAAACAGATGATGGCTCTGTACCAGGAGCGAGGAATCAACCCGGCAGCAGGATGCCTGCCGTTGATCCTGCAGATGCCCATTTGGTTTGCGCTGTATCGGGTATTCCGGGTTGCCCCGAGCGTTGCTGATCCCACCGTGCTGAACCCCGACACCATCATTCCGGCGAACTCCAACCTTGCCCGGGCTCTGCTCGATCACTCGAATTCGAGCACATCGTTTCTGTCCCTCGACATGCTGCAGTCGCCGTCCAAGGCAGTCTCGGAGGGCTTGGGGACAGCAATACCCGCAATTCTGCTGGTACTGATCGTGGTAGCATCCAGTTTCTACCAGATCTATCAGACGAACCGCCGTACAAAGAACACCACCCAGCCTGTAGACAGCAAGCAGGGTCAGCAGATGCAGATGGTGTCACGGATTATGCCGCTGTTTATGGGCTTCATCTCGTGGGGATTTCCTATGGGGCTCGTTCTTTACTTTGCGGTATCGAATCTTTTCCGTGTGGGACAACAGGCCGTCATCTTCCGGATGGATGGTGATGGAGGTGACGACTCGAAGGGAAAGGCCGTCAACGATCCCCCGGAGGACCCGAAGCCGAGCGGTCCGTCACCAAATGCCAGCAAGAAGCGCAGTCGGCGCAGGAGGAAGTAGGTATGGAGTGGGTCGAGGCGGTTGGAAAGACTGTCGATGAAGCGGTCGATGCAGCGCTCAGCGCCCTCGGCCAGACCTCGAGAGCGAACGTTGATATCGAGGTAATTGATGAGGGTAAGAAGAGCATTCTCGGTCTGGGTGGTCGAGATGCCAAAGTCAAGGTCACGGTACGGCCCGTAAAGAAGAAGCGGCGGCGTGGAAAGGGTCGAAAGAGCACACGCAACACCGATGGCACGAGCCAAACACGCGAGGATTCCGGTGGCAATTCGAGGGAGAAGAAGCGCCGTCCCTCCGCCGGCAAGAGCCGAGATTCCCAAGCTAACGTGAACCAGAGCACGGGTCGAACGAAGAAGGTTGTCGTGGAGAAGAAACCGGATGAGAATGCCAGTATCGAGGAACAGGCGGTTGTAGCGCGCGAGTTTGCCGAAGGTTTGTTGAAGGCATTCGGGTTAGAGGGCCGTGTGACCACGCGGGTTGAGGATGACATCCTCTACATCGATATCGACGGTGAGCAGACGGAGGCGTTGGTGGGTCGCAAGGGTGCTGTCGTCCAGGCTGTCCATGAGCTCACCCGCACCGTGATCCAGCGCAAGACGTATGGTGCACCCCGCATGAGGCTGGACATTGCCGGCTATGCGGCGCGACGCCGCGAAGCGCTCAAGATCTACGCCTCCGGACTCGCAGAGACCGTGAAGGACGACGGTCGGGAAGCCATGTTGGAGCCGATGAACGCTGCAGACCGCAAGGTGGTGCACGATGCTATCGCGGAGATCGATGGTGTCCGTTCGTATTCCGAGGGCGAGGAACCAAACCGCTCGGTAGTGGTCGCACCCGAGGACTGACCTTTCAGACATGACCAGACACAATCAGCTCCCATGTTCCACGTGAAACATGGGAGCTGATTCGTTGCTGGCGGTGCAGAAGGCCGCCGAATACATCGGGATCGAGCTCGAGCAGAGGCAACTAGACCAATTCGAGCTGTTCCACTCCTTTCTCCGCAATGAGGCAATCCTGGCGGGTGGTATCGGCCCGAATGAGAAAGAACGTCTCTGGCGGCGGCACATTGCAGACGCAGTTCTGTTCGGAATCGAGTTCGGCCGGGCGGACGATTGTCTGGATATCGGTAGCGGTATGGGATTGCCTGGGATTCCGCTTGCGATCCTCTTTCCGGACACCGAATTCGTCCTGCTTGACCGCGCCGGCCGGAGGGTGGCTCTGTCACGGCGTGCATGCTCGATCCTTGGACTCGACAACACCAGCGTGATTCAAGGCGACGTCGTTGCTGTTGACAGACGATATCACCGGATTGTGTCCCGAGCCTCATTGCCTCCAGACCAACTGTTGCTTCACGTGAAACATCTCCTCCGGAAACCCGACGGCATTGCGATAATCGGTCTCTCTCACAATGAATCGGCTCTACGAGAAGCCCAAGACGAAACCGGTTTCCGCACACGTGTCGTGAGAATACCCGGCGAGGTCCTTGACACCACCCCAAGTCTTCTTAGGATTGAGGCAACTTAGCCGAGGAGATCTCAAATGGCGGACGCAACGATCGTTGCGATTGCGAACCAGAAGGGCGGTGTCGGGAAGTCAACGACCGCGATCAATCTCGGCGCTGGCCTGGCGATGCAGGGTGAGCGCATACTCCTTGTCGATCTTGATCCGCAGGGGAATACCACGTCCGGTCTCGGTATCGACCGCACCAGGCTCGAGTATTCCACCTATGACATCCTCATCGGCGACGTTCCGATCGAGGATGTCGTCGAGCCGACTTCCGTCCGGGACCTCTATCTGGTACCGGCAACCATCGAGCTTGCGGGTGCCGAAATCGAGCTTGTGTCGCTCTTCTCCAGGGAAAAGCGCCTGGAACAGGCGCTAAAGCCTCTGGTGGGGGATTACAACTTCATTCTCATCGACTGTCCACCCTCCCTGGGGTTGCTAACCATCAACGGTCTTGCTGGGGCCGACGAAGTGCTTATTCCTATCCAGTGTGAGTACTACGCCCTGGAGGGAGTCAGTCAGTTGAAGAGCAACGTCGGCCGCGTCCAGCAAAGTCTCAACCCTCAACTTGAGGTTGAGGGCGTCGTCCTCACTATGTACGATGGACGCACGACGTTGTCGGCCGACGTTGTCGCCCAGGTGCGGGAACATTTTGGCGAAACCACCTACAGGACAGTAATACCACGCACCGTTCGCCTTTCTGAGGCGCCGTCATACGGTGAGCCCATAGAAGCATTCGATCCGATGTCCCGTGGAGCAATTGCCTACAGGGAACTAGCTCGCGAATTCAGGAGACGTCATGGCCACACGTAAGGGCGGGTTGGGGAGGGGTCTCGACTCACTCCTTCCCGTGGAAAGACCTACCAATGGTTTTGCCAACATACCGATCGACCAGATTCGGCCAAACCCACAGCAACCAAGACAGACCTTTGACGATCAGGCACTCGAGTCGCTGGCCGCCTCCATCCGCGAAGTGGGTCTGCTGCAACCGATCGTGGTGCGGCCGGACGAAGACGGATACGTGCTCATCGCAGGCGAGCGCCGATGCCGGGCCGCCGAGATTGCCGGCCTCGATGACATCCCGGCCCTGATCCGGGCGGAAGACATCGACGAGGCCACAAGCCTCGCCGATGCTCTTATTGAGAATGTGCAGAGAGAAGACCTGTCCCCATTGGAAGAAGCCGGAGCCTACCAGCAACTATTGGCAGATTTTGGCTTGACTCACGAGGAAGTAGCGGGGCGGGTAGGTAAGAGCAGGAGCGCCGTCACCAACACACTCCGACTGCTCCAGCTGCCGACCCGTATCCAGGGAATGGTCGGCCGTGGCGAGCTGAGCGCGGGCCATGCTCGAGCTCTCCTCGGCCTCGAGGACACAGCGTATGCAATACACATTGCCGAACGAGTCGTGGCCGAAGGATGGTCGGTGCGCCAGGTCGAAGACGCCGTGAAATCACGAGCCGGCCACACGGTGCCTCGCCGCACCTCGATTCCGCGACCGCGCCCTGCGGCCATCATCGAACTCGAGGATCGACTCGGCGAACGGCTGGGGACCGCGGTCAAGATCGACCACGGAAAACGTGGCGGCAAGGTATCCATCAAGTACTCGTCGCTCGATGATCTCGAACGGATCTACCGACTGTTGAACTGAGCCCCGGTTTTCAGCCGGGATCGCGACCGGAACGATCCTCCGAGTAGAGATCGAGCAACCCCTGTGCGATCAATGTTGTTGTGGCTGCGTCAAACCGGGGGAGAGCCACGACGGCGGCGGGGGAGCGGGTGTTCTTGAGAATCGGGATCGCCCGACCGCTGGTGGGGAGCTGCAGGCGCCGGCCGATGCTCAAAGCGAGTGCTTCTCCAGCACTGGACTTGCTCATTTCCGAGGCGAAGAAATGCACAGCACCCTCGCCCTCGGGAACGGTACAGATCGACACGATCACGTCAACGCCCAGCCGATTCGCTCGCAGGGCTCTCACCCGCTCAGCCGGAGCGGTGTCGACGCTACGAGACCGTATCACCACAGCCCCTTGAGACTGGATGATCGAGGCGAGCAGAACTCCAGGCCCCCAGGTCGAGTTGGCCTCAGCATCGTCACGGCAGAAAGCGTCGACATATATCCGTTGCCCGGCTATTGACCTGGGAAGATTCTCCAGCCACTGATGGCCACGCACGATCTCTCTTCCGTGTTTTTCGGTGGCGCGCGACATGAGAGTCAACTCGTCGATCACCTCGGTTCCCGTGAGACCGTCCTCGGCCAGCCCACGGTTCGATTGGAACTCGAGCAGACCGTGCAGGGTGTCCGGCCCGAAGATGCCGTCGACGAGGCCACAGTCGAATCCGAGCGAGTTGAGCCGGCGCTGCAACTCCGCAACGTCGTCACCGGCCATCATCGGCACACGGTGATAGAGGATGCGGCTGCCCAGCTTGTACCCGGCACTCACCAGAGCACGCCACGTGTCCGGTCCGACGATGCCGTCGATCCACAGGCCACGTCTGGCCTGGAAGGCTGAGACGGCAGCACCGGTAGCGGCGCCAAAGCTACCGGTAGGGTCGTCGGAGGTCTCGAAGCCGAGCGCGGCGAGACGGTCCTGGATGTCCCGGACCGCCTCTCCGTCATCACCCTGGCGATAGAGCCTCACGACCCCATCGTCTCACAAAGCCGGATCAATCGATGAAATTGCGAAGCTCGGTTTCGAGCTGGCCTTTGGAACGGGCGCCGATGAACCGCTTCTGCTCCTGGCCGCTCTTGAACAGGATCATCGTAGGAATGCTCATGACCTCATAGGTCATGGCTGTGCCCGGGTTGTCGTCGACGTTGAGTTTGGCGACGGTCAGCTTGTCGGCCAGTTCTCCGGCCAGCTCCGACAGCGGGCCTTCCATCATTTTACAGGGCCCGCACCATTCGGCCCAGAAGTCGACCAGCGTCGGGGTGTCGTTGCCGATCAGATCGGAGAACCCCGAATCATTTGTAGTAACTGTCGTGCCTGCCATTCGACCTCAACCTTCCTGTTCGTCGAGCCACCGCTCGGCATCAATAGCGGCCTGGCATCCCTGGCCGGCGGCCGTTATGGCCTGACGGTACACATGATCGGTGACATCTCCTGCCGCAAAAACGCCCGGAACCGAAGTCATCGTATTCTCGCCGGGGAGGAGAATGTAGCCCTTCTCATCGAGTTCGATCTGCCCTTGGAAGATCTTTGTGTTGGGCGTGTGCCCGATCGCCAGGAACATGCCCTCAACCGGTAGCTCGGAAACCTCATTCGTCTTGACGTTGCGCACCTTTAGCCCGGTCACGACATCCTGGCCGAGCACTTCGTCGACCACGCTGTCCCAGACCATCTCGATCTTCTCGTGCTCGAGGACTCGTGCGGCCATGATCTTTGAAGCCCTCAACTCATCACGACGGTGGATGACGTAGACCTTGGAGGCGAACTTCGTGAGGAATAGAGCCTCCTCGGCGGCGCTGTCACCTCCGCCGATCACGGCAATCTCTTTGCCACGGAAGAAGAACCCGTCACAGGTGGCGCAAGCCGAGACACCATGTCCACGCAACCGGGTCTCGCTCTCGAGGCCCATCCACTGTGCGGAGGCGCCGGTGGTGATGATGACCGATTCCGCTTCGTATAGATCCTTCTCGACCCAGATCTTGAATGGGCGCTCGGAGAAATCGACCCGGCTGACATCGGAGCTCATGATCCTCGTGCCAAAGCGCTCTGCCTGCTTGCGGACACCTTCCATCAGTTCCGGGCCCATGATCCCGTCCGGGAAGCCAGGGAAGTTCTCGACATCGGTAGTCAGCATGAGTTGCCCGCCGCGTTCCATCCCCTCGATCATCAGCGGATCGAGATCAGCGCGGGCGTTGTAAATGGCGGCGGTGAGGCCTGCGGGGCCAGATCCGATGATCACGACCTTCTCAGTCATCATTCAGTCCTTTGTGTGTCCAGTTGTTCAGTCCTGTGAGGCGTCGCGCGGTAAGCGAAGCCTCCATAAGAACATCCCGACGACCACAAATAATCCCCCGATGATGGTGTATGCCCATTGCATGCCGACCAGTACCTCTAGAAGGCGTACCAATCCGACTACCAGAAAGATGGCGAGAACCAGGCCGAGAAGGGCGGCGAATATGCCGACACCAGTCCACTTGGCCCAGCGGGCGACACGGTCGACGGTCATCGCACGCACCTTGGTGGCTACGGATTCGAGAAAGTCGGCGATCTGTGTTGGATAGTCGTTCATCGACCATGAGATTAGTCAACTCAACGACGGGCCAGGCAAGCTACTGAAACAACGTCGCCACAACGTCACAGCTGAGACCCCGCTGAGTGACGACGACCGTCTCGTTGATGTCCCCGGCAACGTAAGCAACCAGCAGGAATTCCTCTCCGGTGGCAGCATCTGCCACAACGCCCAGCAGAATCGGTTCGCTCTCCTCCGGTAGCCCGAGCCCCACTGCCATTTCTGGTGAAGCGTTCGCCTCCAGGCACCCATTGACGGTGGAATCAGCTTCCCTGGCGGCTAACGACGTTTCCTGCACCATGTCGACATCTCCAACCAAGTGGTCGAGGAGAGACGCCCGGTCGAGATCGTTGATCATCCCGAGGAAGGGGAGCATGTCAAAGGCGTTCTTCTGCTCGCTGTTGGTGGCGACGGTCTCTTCCGCAGCGGCTGTCGTTGTCGTCTCCGCCATCGCCTGTGTGGTTGTTTCGGCCGCGGCCTCGAGAGACTCGGCACTACCGGCTGCGTCGTAGGCTGCGCGCGGCGCGGACGCTGCTGCCGTGGTCTCTGTCGCCGCCGCCGTCGTCGTCATGTCCATCGCGGCCATTTCGCTTCCGTCGCTGCTGTCACTGTTGCCACCCAGCAGGGATGGGAGGGACACGATGGCGACGAGTAGCACTGCTGCAACGCCGACCAGGGGGAGCCAGCGGCCCCAGGCGAACCCGGTGCGTCTGTATGGTGTTGGGGAAGGGTCGCCAATCTTCAATTCTCGTCGCAGATTGGCATGGAGACGGGCAGATTCGGTTGCGGTGAGGTAGACCTCGGGGAGATCGTCGAGGGCTGACAGAGCGATGCGCTGTAGCTCGAGGTCACGGCTGCACTCGGGGCAAGCACCGATTGCCGAAGCGGCCGCAGCTGCAGCCGCCTCGTCGAGGGCTCCCCCGGCGAGCGCCATGATCAAATCCTGGTCGTGTTCGTGCATGTTCATTCGTCTCTTGGATGTCGCGAACCTGCTCTCAGGTTCCCAAGGATTGCTGCAAGTTGTTTTCTTCCGCGAAATACTCGCGATTTGACGGTCCCGATAGGCACGTTGAGGATCTCAGATGCCTGTTCCAGGGACAATCCGTGGAGATCAACGAGTACAACCGCCGATCGGAATTCCACTGCGATGTCGAGCAACGCAGCTTCGATCTCGGGTCGTAGCTCGACGGCAGTTAGCTCGTCGTCCGTCGTCGGATCAGGTGGATCTGCCGTCTCGGGCAGCGGCTCGGTACGTTTGCGCTTGGCCTTACGGAGTAAGTCATAGCACGTGTTGACGGCAACCCGGTACAGCCACGTACTGAACGCGGCCTTTGCCTGGAAGCGGTCGGCCTTGCGAAAGACAGTGAGGAACGTCTCCTGCACGGCGTCGAGCGCGGCCTCGCGGTCGCACATCATTCGCAAGCAAATACCAAATACGCGGTCCTCGTGAGCGCGCACCAACTCATCGAATGCAGCCGTCTCTCCTCCGAGAAAGCGATCGATGAGAGCGATGTCGGCTTCGGCCCTGCTGGTCATCGTGGAATTGTGGCGGATATCGGACAGCGTGTCATGTTCCGGGCTCGACCGTTCGCATCATGGGCCAAAAGTCACTTCGAATATCTCCGCGTAGTACTCGCCGACGCCCTGCTCGGGGACGTCCGTGAGCCACAAGAGCCAGACGCCACCATCACGGTCGGGTAGTTGCATTGTTGCCGGAGCGTCGAACACAGTTCCGGATCCTATCGGCTCCCAGCCATCGAACGACGCCGGGACGGTCTCAGCCCAGAGTATCGAATAGGAAGTGTTGGAACTCGCCCGCAGCTCGACCGAACTGGGAGCCCCACTCACCCTGAAGGTTATCCCGACCCCGGGCTTGATCAAGGACAGTGGGTCAAAGTACCGCTCGGTGCGCCAGGAAGTCGCAAAGTCACCGTCGACGACATTGGGAAGGTCTCGTTCCCGCTCGGCCTGGTCCCCAAATGGGTCGTACACGCCTGGCTGTGCTGCAATGGTCTGCGGAGTTGCCCCTGCGCTGGTGGTAGTGCTCGGGAGCGTGGTGGTGGTGTTGACGGCGCGGTCAACAGGGGGAGTGGCGGGGAAGAGAAAAGGCGAGTTCGGGTCGACGTCTATGGCGAGGCCGATGCCGGCGATGACGACAGCGCTCACGAGCAACATGGTGGCCGGGACGACCCATCGCCAGGACCATCCCGGTCGTTTGGACGGTGGCAACGTGGAAGGGATCGCCCGCAGAGCTGCACCGAGTTCACTGGCATCGTATTCACCGGACTCCGCTTTCTTGATGGCATCGTCGACGGTGGATGGCAGGCCCTCCACCAGGTGAGACGGCCGGATCTGTGGGCTCGCCGATCCGGTAACGGCAATACGCAGCGCCCTGGCCAGGGCCGCCGTGTCGTGCTCGGGCCGCATCGAGAGCCGGTGGCGGCCGTATGAGCTGAGCTTTGCAGGATGAGCCGCGGAGAAGACAATGGCGGCCGGGTCTATCGCCCCGTGCACGACGCCCGCTGCGTGGAGCCTTGCGAGACCTTCTGCGAGCCCGGCCGCATTGGGTAGGAACTCCGAGACGGGCAGGGTCTCGCCCGCTGCCAGCCGGTCGGCGATCGAGACGCCGCCGTTCCATTCGATGGCAGCATGGGCGCCTCCTGCCGGCGATTCGGCGACTTCGTACACCCCGGCCAGGTGGACGTGCTCGACGGTTGCCGCCGCTCTAGTCGCCGAGACAAATTCATTGACCCGTGCCTGGCTCGCATCTGAGTCGAGGACCCGGATCAGGACCGGTCGATCGAGTGCCGTGTCGGTTGCCAGCCACTCGTCGATGTCGCCGTCACGGCCGAGCCTGACCTGAGTCTGGTAGCGATCGGGGAGTTGCGGTGCCACGAACGACGACGCCTACGCCGGAGAGCGCAGAAGCGACAGCGGCTCGGGAAGGCGGACGAAACCTTCGTCCTCGTAGAGCCCGATCGCAGACGAATTGTCTACCTGAGTGTTGAGGAGCAACACCCTGGCACCTGAGGTGCGAGCCTTGCGCGCAACCATGCGCACCAACGACCGGCCCATTCCGTGACCCTGCCATTCCGGTTGTACCGCCACTCGTTGCAGATAGGCAATGGCACTGCCAAAACCGACGACAGCGTATGCGATGGGGGTTCCGGTGCTGCCAAGGATGGTGAGGATTGTCGAGCGCGCGGTCGCCCCGATCGCTTCTTCGAGGGCCCCCCGGTTGAACCTCCAGAAGGGAGAGAACGCAGCCGCATCGATCTCGAGCAGGTCGTCCAGATGGACCTGTGGCTTCTCGACAACTAGATGGTTTGGAGAGCCCATATCGGCATCGAGGGACTTCCGCATCAAAGCGAGATCGATGAATGGCTCGAATCCGGCCTGGAGCCAGGCACGCTGCGACGAGAGCGGCAATGGAGGTGAGATGACGCCGGTGACGTCGAGCTCGAGCAGTCGTTCCGAGCAGGCCTGAAGAAAAGATGAGCCGCCCCGCAGTAGCCGAAGCGAAGCTTGTGGCTCCTCGTCGTTCCATGGTCGGGCCTCGGCGCGCGCCCAGCCGCGACGAAGCGTTATGCGTCCAGGCCAGGTTCCGCGCTGAGAGACGGTTGCGGGCTGATCGGCTAGAGCCATCCGTGTCGATCCTCGGCGATCGGTCTCGGTGCGCCGCTCCTCCGGGCGATTTCACCAGGCACGTTAACTGTATTGGGGGACATACCGGCCAGAGTATCTCAAAACCCGGCAGCCAACGTTCAAGTGCGCCTCTCCGACGACCGATACGGTGGTTGGACACCACCGAGGGTGGCGGGGAATGTCACCGATAGTTATCAAGGATTGCAATGGAACGACTGCCGACGCTCGATGCCCTGCTGGGGAAACTCGCTGAGATAGGTGCTTCCGACCTGCATCTCAAGGTGGGCTCACCACCCGCCTACCGAATCGATGGTCACCTGCACTTCTCCGAGCTACCCAAGATCAATCCCGCGGATACCGAAGAGTGGGCACAGAGCCTGCTGGATGAGAAGACGCAGGGCATCTTTGCTGAGGAAGGCGAGGTCGACTTCGGCTATGGCACTGCCAGCATCGGCCGGTTTCGTGTGAATGTGTACCGCCAGCGCGGCTCTATCGCCCTGGTGGTCAGATCAGTTGTCGCCGGGAGCAAGGGGTTCGTCGAACTCGGTCTTCCTGAAGCGGTGGGCCGTGCCTGCAAACAAGACCGGGGCCTTGTATTGGTGACCGGTTCCTCAGGGTCGGGCAAGACCACCAGCCTCAACGCCATGGTCGACGAGATCAATTCCACCAGGCGGGTCAGCATCGTCACTCTCGAGGATCCGATCGAGATGTTGCACCGCGACAAGATGGCCATTGTCAGCCAGCGCGAGGTGGGTGTCGACGCCATCAATTTCCCGGACGGGCTGCGCCGCGTTTTGCGGCAGGATCCGGATGTCATCATGGTCAGTGAGTTGCGCGACCCCGAGACCATTGAATCGGCTCTATACGCAGCAGAGACCGGCCACCTCGTCCTAGCGGCGATGTACACAAACGACGCCACTGAGACAGTTACACGGCTCGTCGAGGTCTTCGAACCGCACCGGCATCACCAAATGCGGCTGCGAATCGGTCGCAACCTCAAGACGGTCATCAGCCAGCGGCTGATAGCAACGGCCGATGACGCAGGCCGCTTGCCGGCTGTGGAGGTGCTCACACATACGGATCGGACCTTCGACTACATCCTCGATCCAGAGCGCACCCACAAGATGGAAGAGGTGATGACCGAGGGCGCCTACTACGGCATGAAGACATTCGATCAGTCGCTTCTCGCCATGTTCCGCGACGGGACGATCACCTTTGAAGAAGCGCTCAACCACGCTTCACACCCCACAGACTTCAGGATGTCGGCCCAGAAGACGGGGTTGCGAACAGCCTGATACCAATGCCAGGATCCAGGACTCGCAGGAAGCAACGGCAGGGTTTTCCGAGAGTCCTGGATCCGGCTTGTTCCCGGGACCTCTAGAGGCATTACGCTTCTGCTATGCCCGAGTTCACCTGCCGCGATTGCGGTGCCGCCTTTTCGTTGCCCGATCGCGTGCTGGACCAGTACCCGGGGTGGGTTCCCCGGCAGTGTCGATCATGTCGCAGCAAGGGGGCGGTGTCTCAGGCATCCGCCAGGAAATCCACCCCATCTGCCGATCCGCACACAGGTGTCTTCACCGACGGGAGCGCCGTGCCCAATCCGGGACCCGGTGGCTGGGGAGTCGTTTACGTCGTCGACAACGAGATCGTCGCAGAGCGGAGTGGCCATGATCCGGATACCACCAACAACCGCATGGAGTTGACCGCCCTGGTCGAGGCGCTCGATGTGATACCCGAGGGGATGGGCATAGCCGTCTACTCGGATTCCAACCTGGCCGTTCGCACCATCAACGAATGGGCGGCTGGTTGGGAGAAGCGGGGTTGGAAGCGCAAGGCGGGGCCGGTGGAGAACCTCGATCTCGTGAAGAAGGCGTATCTCGGGTATCGGAGACGGCCCGAGCTCGAGTTGAAGTGGATCAAGGCACACGTCGGATTCCGATGGAACGAGTACGCCGATGAGTTGGCGTCACGGTGGCGAGAGTCATGATTCCGCCGCGCCTCGAACCCCTATTTGCGAATGGCTCCGCTACCCGGCTGCTGGGGGAGCGGTTCACCGCCGCCGGGAGAGAGCTCTACCTGGTTGGCGGAAGTGTGCGTGATGCCTTCCTCGACGCAGGTACCCAGGATCTGGACTTTGCAACTGATGCCCACCCGGCCGAGATCGTCGACTTGCTCACCGGCTGGGCCGACAACGTCTTCCGCGTAGGGGAGGCGTTCGGGACCATTGCAGCTACTCGTGGAGGAGAGCTCTACGAGGTAACAACGTTCCGTAGCGACGTCTACCGGGAGGAGAGCCGCAAACCCCGCGTTGAGTTCTCCGATGACATCGACACGGATCTGTCGCGGCGGGACTTCACCGTCAATGCGATGGCGGTCCGGCTGACCGGAGACGGAGCACCCGAGATGATCGATCTATACGGTGGTCTGGCCGACCTTGCGACCCGGTCGCTTCGTACTCCCGTCGATCCTGAGGTGTCCTTTGGGGACGATCCGCTCCGCATGCTGCGCCTCTTTCGGTTTGTCGGCACTCTCGGTTTCACCCCGGACGAGACGGCGGTCGAAGCCGTGGTGCGCATGCGGGACCGCCTGTCGATTGTCTCGGCAGAGAGGATCCGCGACGAGCTGAGCAAGTTGATGGTGGGCGACCATGTGGAGGCAGGTCTCTGGGGGTTGGTGCGATCCGGTCTTGCCGAACAGTTCCTCCCGGAATTAGCGGCTCTCGAGCTCGAGCAGGATCCACTTCATCATCACAAAGACGTTCTTGCTCACTCCATCGCCGTTGTCGGCAAGACATCGCCGGATCTGACGCTGCGGCTTGCAGCGCTCTTTCATGACGTCGGAAAGCCGGACACACGCGAGTTCGGCGCCGGGGTAGTTACTTTCCACCATCATGAGGTGGTCGGCGCCCGTATGGCACGCCAGAGGATGCGTGAGCTGCGCTACCCAAAGGACGTGATCAAGGACGTCTCGCAACTCGTCTACCTGCACATGCGTCCCCACACCTACAAGATGGGTTGGACCGACTCCGCTTTGCGCCGCTACGTCCGAGATGCCGGGCCGCTGTTGCCAAAACTCAACGAGTTGGTGCGATGTGACGTGACCACTCGCAACAAGAGACGGGCCAACGAAATCTCCCGGCGTATCGATGACATGGAGGACCGTATCGCCGATCTGCGGAAGCGGGAAGAGATCGATGCGCTGCGTCCCCCGATCGACGGCAACGACGTGATGAGCCATCTCGGTCTACAGCCGGGGCCCGATGTGGGTCGTGCTATGAGAATGCTGCTCGAGTACCGCATCGATCACGGGCCGTACGACCCGGACGAGGCATTTCGCCTCCTTGACGACTGGTGGGTGCAGCGCACTACCGGGTAGCTACCAATAGAGGCACCGGCTCACCGCTCGAGTAGGTGTCGGAGAGTGCCCGGCAGCTAGAGCGACGCTGCCCCGCTCTTGCGCCGGATCAAGATTCCCAGGAAATGGACGGCCCACTATTGGAGCTATTCGTCCGGTTCATCATCGACGGGTCGACGCGTCATCCCAACGACACCGACGGCAACCAAAGCTTGTGAGCCCAGCAGCGCCAGTATGAACCCGATGCCGAGGCGGGCGGAATGTGCGTAGAGGGATACGACGGCAAAGGTCACTGCGCCTGCGGCAATGGCAGCCGCCGAGCCGGTGACGCGGCTGCGGTCGAAGTACGCGAGGTAAAGAGAGAGCAATCCTCCGAGCCCTCCAAAGCCGGCCAGGAGTCTCCCGATCGGGAAGCTGCCGGGATCGAGGATGCGGAACGGGCCCCAACTGAGTGCCGCACCGAGCAGGATGACGGCTGCCGCCGCTCCCATGAGTATTGCAAGCCTGCGGTCGATCCTGCTCGAGTTCTCCTCGAGGACTTCGGTTTTCAGATCGGCCAGGCTGAAAGGCGTGTGTTTGCTATCTGACGCGTAGTTGGTTTTCCCACGTTTGCGTTTCTTGCCGGCCGGCCCGGGATCATCTACTCCCAGCAGATCAAGCAGGAACCCGGGGTCCTCCAGTTGGAGCACCAGGGTCTCGCCGTTCGCCGTCAGGTGAATGACCTTGTCTTTTCTCGAAGTCTTCACCTCGTCGTGTCTCCAATTGCCGACTTCCGTCTCGTCTGCGAGAACGGTGATCGTGCTCAGGTCTACCTTGACGCGGGCGTCGAGAATGGTGTCTGGTTCGTTGAGGAGATACGTGGTTCCGGTAAATTCATGCACATATTGGAATCGGGATTTTGCGGCACCACCTTGAGTGGTTAGGTGATGGCGACCCGGTCGAAGCCGACCCCTCGAACGATGTCGGCGAGCGTGGCCATGCGCCCGGGCTCGGCGTCGCGCATGGACGCGTACTGACTCCTCACCCCGGCGCTGCGGAACCCGACGAGGTTGATCCGCATGGATGGGTCGATGTCATGTAGCCAGGCGGCGGTCCGGGCTACTACGGCCGGATCATCATTCATGCCGGGAATCATCAGTAGCCGAACCTCCCACAGTCTGTCCCACTCGGCCAGGTAGCGGATTGAGTTCAGAACGCGAACGTTGGGCTCTCCGGTAATTGCGATGTGTGTCTCCGGGTCGAGTGCCCTCAGGGTGATCATCGCCCCGTCCATGACCGGGAGCAGCCGTTCCCATGTCTGGCGGGTTGCGTGCCCGTTCGAGTCGACGAAGGTGGTGAGCCCGGAGAGCTTCTCCTCGCACTTGAGGGCACAGAAGAGGCCTGCGACAAAATCGCTCTGCAGTGTCGGTTCGCCGCCGGATACGGTTATCCCCGAGATGAAGTGGGCCACATCGGCGATCCTCTTGGTGAGGCTGTCGAGACGGAGCATCTCGCTGAGCGGGGTGCTGTCGGACGGGCATACCTCGATGCACATGTTGCAGCTGGTGCATTCTTGTTCGTCGGCGACCACGTGGTGGTGGCCATCGAAGTAGAGAGCCGTCTCCGGGCAAGGTTCAACACACTGCCCACAGCTGCTGCATTCATTGATCAGGTAGGGCTGCGAGCACGAGATGCAGTTGAAGTTGCATCCCTGTAACGAAACGACAAAACGATTGCCCGGACCATCTACCGAACTGAATCGTGTTACATCATTGATGTGCCCCTGGGCTACTTTCAAGGTACGACCCGCTTGATGATTCTGTTCCATACGGACTTCACCACCCGGGATGCCTTGCTCAACCGAAAAGAGGGCAATGGCGTGTCCCGCGCTCCTTCATAGATGGTGATCGCGATGATATAGAGCAACCCGGGACCCAAACGACGGTTTGACCGCAGATCGAAATACCGCCTTTCGGGATTACAGCAGGGGGTTGCTACGACGTGGCTGTTCCGTTGTTTGGGGGAAGCTTCTTTGCTCTATTGCCGTTGCGTATCGGCTCGGCATTTGCGCCGGTCGGCCTGCTTGCTCAGTTTCGAGAGGTGTTTCGATTGATGACGCGTCCATCAGGGGCGCTGTTGATCTCGTTTGGAGTCGCCGTGATCTCGGTCGGCTTGTTGGCGATCGCATGGCACAGCGCCGGCGGAGCGGGATGGCGGCAGGCCACCTGCCATTCTGCGCACGGCGGGCCCGATCGCCGTCTACTACAGCGTCGTATTCAGGCGGGTTGGCGACTGGTCGACTTCGACTCGTCTGCCAACACCGAACGTTGTGAGACTATCGACGAGTTGCGTGATCTGGCCGTCAGCGACACTGAGCTACGCAAGATGAATCTGGTCGCGGCCCACCTGGATGATGCTGCGCACAACCACTACGGGCAGCTGTTCTGTGATCGCGCCTCGCTCTGAGGTCCCCCGTTGCCTTGAGTCATTCGGGCTCGAGGGTGCTTTGCTCGACATCGTCGTCCTCGACCGGCTCCCCGTCTTCGATGAGAGCGCGTTGTTGACGTTTCCCTCTTCGTTCGAATGCTCCGATGGCTAGAAAGGCGAGCACGAGCGGGCCGGCGAACAGAAGCGCCTCGTCCCAGCCGCCCTGGTGGGCGAAGAACCAGATCATGCTCGCGACAATACTGCGGCCGTGGCCGATCGGCGCCCGCCTCGGGGAAATGGCAAGCCGTCTTGACCCCCTATGTGCATATGCGTATAGTCATCTCTCTTTTGTTTGGAAGGAACGATGATTCGCACAGCCATCTTTGGTGCCTCCGGTCATGGCGGAGGCGAATTGATCAGGTTGATCGATGCTCACCCGGACCTGGAAGCCGTCTACCTCGGAGCCCACACCAAGGAGGGTGTGACCCTCGGCACCGTTCACCCGCACCTCGGGGGAGGGGACCGGGTCCTCCTGAGCAATGATCCAGAGAAGGTGCCCGAGGTAGACGTTGCCTTCTTTGCTTTGCCGCATGGGGCCTCCGCACAGCCGGCGATGAGGATGCGTGAGTCGGGAGCCAGGATCGTTGTCGATCTCGGCAGCGACTTTCGCCTCGACACGCCTGAGCGCTACCTCGCAGCGTACGGCTCTCCTCATCCACATCCCGAGCAGCTCGGCCAATGGGTGTATGGGCTTCCGGAGCTCTACTCGGCAGAGCTGGCCGATGCCGACCGGATCGCGGTACCAGGGTGCTACCCGACCTCGGCGGTACTCGGCGTCGCCCCACTCCACGTGGCCGGTCTGGTGGCAGGTACGGTGATCGTAGATTCGGTCTCAGGGGTTTCCGGGGCCGGGCGCGGCGCCAGGGAACATCTCATGTTCGGAGCTGTCGATGAGGGCGCAGCCGCCTACGGGGTTCTGACGCACCGACATCAGCCCGAGATCGAGCAGGTACTCGGTGAGGTAGGACCTTTCGAGCCGACGGTCATCTTCACCCCCCATTTGATCCCGATGCAACGGGGAATCCTGTCAACGTGCTACGTGCCACTTGCGGACGGGGTCGATGCGTCGGCGGTCACAGAGGTCTTCGCCGATGCGTATGACGGGACTCCCTTCGTGTCGCTAAGCGATGTATCGCCAAACACCCGCTGGGTGACCAACTCCAATCGGGTTTTAGTCAAGCCGCATTTTGATCCCAGGACGCAGACTGCGGTTGTACTGGTGGCGATCGACAACCTGACCAAGGGAACGGCCGGTGCCGCCATCCAGTCTGTCAACATTGCACTCGGTCTCGACGAGACAACCGGGCTGCCAATGGCGGGGTGGATGCCGTGAGTGTCACTGCAGCGAAAGGTTTCGTGGCGGCGGGTGTCCCGGCAGGCATCAAGGCATCAGGGGCGCTCGACGTGGCCCTCATCGCAGGTATCGGCTCCGTGACCGCGTCCGCCGTGTTCACCCGCAATCGGGCGCAGGCGGCTCCGGTGCAGGTGAGCAAGGAGCAACTCGCTCGAGGCAAGTCCATGCGGGGCGTCGTCCTGAACTCGGGCTGCGCCAACGCCGCAACCGGGGAGCGGGGCATCGCGGACGCCAGAGCGATGGTCAACGCCGCGGCCAGTTCGCTCGAATGCAGCCACGACGAGGTCCTGGTCTGCTCCACGGGAGGTATCGGCAAATACCTGCCCGTCAAGAAGGTCATCGAGGGAATCGCCGATGCCGGCCGGCAACTGGCCGGTGATGCCGCCGGTGGGACATCTGCAGCCAGGGCAATAATGACCACCGACACCGTTCCAAAGGAGAGCGTCTGGGAGGCGGACGGATTCACCGTCGGCGGGATGGCCAAGGGCGCCGGGATGGTGCGACCCGACCTGGCAACGATGCTGGTGGTCATCACAACCGACGCCATGGTCGCCGCGGAGACACTCGATGCCGCATTGCGGGATGCGGTCGATGAGTCGTTCCATGCACTCAATATTGACGGATGCCCATCGACCAACGACACAGTTATCGCTCTGGCGTCGGGGGCAAGCGGATTCACCCCCGAGCCGGCAACGCTGACCGATGCAATAACTCGCGTCTGCTGGGACCTCGCCAATCAGCTTGCCGCGGATGCCGAGGGCGCCGGCCGGGTTGTGACCATCGAGGTGATCGGAGCTCACACCGATGCTCTGGCTCGAGAGGCAGGGCGCCTGGTTGCCGACTCGGCGCTGGTGAGATCGGCGTTCTTCGGTGGCGACCCCAACTGGGGCAGACTGCTTGGAGCACTCGGCGCCACCGACTTCGATTTCGACCCGAACCGGTTCGGCATCGCCTATGAAGGTATCGACATAGCCCGCAACGGCGTTGCGGTGGATCACGACGGACGAGCGCTCCACGAGGCAATCGTCACGGGTGACTTCACCGTGACCATGACCATTGGGACCGGCCCCGGTACCGCACGAGTTATCACAACCGACTTGACCCCCGAGTACGTCACATTCAACGCGGAGTACAGCTGATGAGTAACACCGGACACTCCACCCCACACGAAGCGAAGCCGCGCATCGCCAAGACCATGGGCAAGGCGCGCATTTTCTCCGAGGCGCTGCCGTTCATCAAGGACTTTCGTGGCAAGACCGTCGTCATCAAGTACGGCGGATCGGCGATGGTCGACGAGAACCTGCGCAGCACATTCGCCGACGACGTCGCCATGCTGCACTACGTCGGTATCAAACCGGTCATCGTTCACGGCGGGGGGCCACACATTTCCCGTGCGATGGGCCAACTGGGAATAGAGCCAGTCTGGCACGAAGGGCTGCGTGTCACAGACAGGGAGACCATCCGGGTGGTGCAGTCAACTCTTGCCGGCGAGATCAACCCCGACATAGTCCGGCTCATCAACGCTCATGGTGCCGTGGCGACGGGCGTGAACGGACTGGACGGCAATACCTTCATCGCCCGTCCCAAGGACGAGAGACTCGGCTTCGTCGGGGAGATAACCGCGGTCAACCCCGGGCTGATCCTCAGCCTCCAGAGCGAGGGATATGTGCCGGTGGTGGCGCCTCTGGCGCGCGGCGAAGACGGTAACACCTACAACCTCAACGCCGATACCGCCGCGGGGGCCCTTGCCGAGGCGCTGGGAGCGCTCAAGGTCATCTATCTGACCGATGTCGAAGGATTGTATCGGGACCTCGGCGACAAGGACTCGCTCATCGCCAGGATCATCGTCCCCGATCTGCACAAGCTGATCCAATCCGGATCGGCCTCCGCCGGCATGGTCCCGAAGTTGAGATCCTGCATCGCTGCTGTCGAGGGAGGGGTTGGACGAGCCCACATTCTCGATGGCCGGATGCAGCACGCGTTGCTTCTCGAGGTGTTCACACCAGAAGGGATCGGAACCATGATCACGATGGAGCCGGTGCCGTGAGCCCGGCAACCGCAGGCCGACGACGGCTGATCCGCAAGATGCTTGCCGAGGGTCAGATCACGAGTCAGGCCCAACTAGTGGAGTTGCTCGAAGAACAGGGGTACCCGGTGACTCAGGCCACCGTGTCCCGCGACCTCGATGCACTCAGTGCCATCAAGATCAGAGACGACCGTGGATCGGTGCACTACAGCCTCACTCCGAATGCAGAGCAGTTGACGGATGCCGAAATCCGGCTCAGTAGGGCAGTCAATGATTTTGTCGAGGAGATCTCCGTATCCGAGAATCTGATCGTGTTGCACACACCACCCGGCGCTGCCCATCTGGTGGCGGGGGCAATCGACAGGGCAGTGGTGCAAGGGGTATTGGGGACTATCGCTGGTGACGACACTCTGATGGTTGTGACCGCTCCCGACGTGGGAGGGGACACGATCGCCGCCAGAATCGAAGAAATGGGAGCAAGGAAATGAAAGACATCAAGAAGGTCGTCCTCGCCTACAGCGGTGGTCTCGACACGTCTGTGATCCTGCAATGGATCAAGGAGGAGTACGGCGCGGAAGTTGTTGCCTACACCGCCGATGTCGGCCAGGGCGAAGAAGTCGGCGAGGCGAAAGAGAAGGCGCTGGCGACCGGTGCGAGCCAAGCCATTGTCGATGATCTACGTGCGGAATTCGTCGCCGACTACGTGTTCCCGGCCATCCGTGCCAACGCGGTTTATGAGGGCTACTACCTGCTCGGCACATCGCTGGCGCGCCCGGTCATTGCCAAGGGCATGATGAAGGCCGCCATGGCCACTGGTGCAGACGCGATTGCCCACGGAGCTACCGGCAAGGGCAATGATCAAGTTCGGTTCGAGCTCTCGGCATATGCCATAGACCCCACCATCAAGGTCATCGCCCCCTGGCGTGAATGGGACCTCAAGGGTCGCGCCGACTGTGTCGCCTATGCCGAAGAGCGCAACATCCCGGTGCCCGTTACGCCCGAGAAGCCGTACTCGATGGACGCCAATTTGCTCCACATCTCTTATGAGGGCGGCGTGCTCGAGGACCCTTGGGTGGCGCCACCGAAGGGAATGTTCCGGATGACGACCGATCCGTGGGAAGCACCGGACATGATGGAGACGTTGTCGATTGAATTCGAGGAAGGCGACGCGGTCGCCATCAATGGTGTGCGGATGAGCCCGGTGGAGATTCTCACCAGGCTCAACGCCGTCGGCGGTGCCCACGGCGTCGGTCGGGTGGACCTCGTGGAAAACCGTTTCGTCGGCATGAAATCGCGTGGTGTCTATGAGACACCGGGCGGGACGATCCTGCATCACGCCCACCGCGCCGTTGAGTCTCTCACTCTCGATCGTGAGGTCACTCACCTTCGCGACGAGTTGGCGCCACGCTACGCCGAGATGGTCTACAACGGATTCTGGTTCTCCCCGGAGCGGGAGGCTCTCCAGAAGTTCAACGACGAGATCCAACAACGGGTCAACGGTGAGGCTCGGCTCACGCTGTACAAGGGCAACGTGATCATCGACGGCCGCCGGTCGGACTCGGACAGCCTGTACGACGAGAAGACGGTCACATTCGAAGCGGACGACGTTTACGACCAGGCAGACGCAGCGGGCTTTATCAGGCTCCAGTCGCTGCGGCTGCGAACGTTTGCGGAGAAGCGGCTTGGAGGAGGCGAGTAGCTGATGACTCTCTGGGGTGGCAGGTTCGCCGAGGGCCCGAACGAGGTCCTGTGGCGGTTCACCGTCGATCACTCTGACAGAAGGCTGCTGGTCGACGACATAGTGGGCTCGCAGGCACATGTCGCGATGCTCACCGATGTCGGGATACTCTCGGCTGAGGAGGGGGATCAGCTCCGACTCGGGCTGTCCACCGTGCTTGCCGAAGCGCAATCGGGAGAATTCGCCTGGTCGGACGGAGACGAGGATGTGCACTCGGCGGTGGAGCGGAGGCTTTATGAGCTGATCGGTGGCGGAGCAGGCAAGCTTCACACCGGCCGGTCTCGCAACGATCAGGTTTGCCTGGATCTCCGTCTCTACCTGCGTCGGGCCGCTGAGGAACGGGCCGTCCAGATCACCGATCTGATCCACGTGCTCATCGAGCTCGCAGAGGAGGCAGGTGACACGGTGGTGGCTTCCTATACGCACGTGCAACAAGCGCAGGCGGTCCCCCTGGCTCATCATCTGCTGGCCTACGCCTGGATGTTGTTGCGGGATCGCGGTCGATTCCTCGATGCGTACCCGCGGCTGGACGTGTCTCCGCTGGGGGCGGGTGCCTCCGCCGGCAGTCGACTGCCGCTCGACCCGGCGCAGACCGCGGCCAGTCTCGGGTTCCAGAGCGTCTTTGCCAACTCGATGGATGCCGTGGCTTCACGGGATTTTGTCGCAGAGTACGCGTTCTGCTGTGCGCAGGCGATGGTGACCGTCTCGCGGCTCTCCGAGGAGATGATCTTGTGGGCCAGCGACGAGTACGGCTGGGTGACTTACGGGGACTCATTCACCACAGGGTCCTCAGCTATGCCACACAAGAAGAATCCGGACATTGCCGAGCTCGCTCGCGGCAAGACGGCGACGGTCGTAGGCGATCTGACCGCTCTCTTATCCCTGCAGAAGGGATTGCCGCTGACCTACAACCGTGATCTGCAGGAGGACAAACGAGCGGTTTTCCACGCCGATGACACGCTTTCGCTGACGCTTGCCGCGGTCGGCGGCATGATCAACAGCGCCGAGTTCCATCCGCCGGCGCCGTCGTCAATGGTGACTGCCCTCGACCTGGCCGAGATCCTCGTAGGGCGCGGAGTGCCGTTTCGGGAAGCGCACGAGGCCGTCGGCAGGCTGGTTGCCAGGCTCGCTGCTGCAGGACGCACGCTCGGGGATGCAACGGCGGGGGAGCTGGAAGCCGCACATCTGCAGCTCATTCCCGAGGATCTCGACGAGCTGACTCCGGCGGCATCGGTGGCGGCCCGGCTCAGCCCGGGTGGCGGATCGATGCAGTCAGTCCAGGTGCAGCTCATTGCTCTTCACGACCTGGTTGGTTAGTTCACGTCAGATCCGACGGTCCCCGAAAATAATGAATCGTCAAGTAGACGTCTCCACATGTGTACCCTTCGTGCGGTGGACCTATCGATAGGAGAGTCTGCAATGACAGTCATAGAAGAAGAATCGACGCCGGCCCGAGCCCCGGATGTGGGATCACCCTCGGATGTGGGATCACCCCTTCGGACCATCGCAATGCTCGTGATGATCGCCGGATTGATCCTGGCCGCCACGGGGGTATTTACCTGGTTCAATGTGAAGAACCATTTGGGTGACGAGCAGATAACCGTCTCGGCCGACGCCAATCACTTCGGTGACCAGAAGGTCGACGGTCCGTTCACAGCATACGAACAGGCGCTGACGATCCAGAGGCACGCCCTCGAGGCGACGGGCGGACTCACCTATGCGCAGCTCGGCCGTGACGATCCGTTGCGTGATACAGCGATGACGGGATCGTTCCTGCGGGCCTCTTTGTTTACGTCAGTGGTCGCCTTCGGGATTGCCGCGATGGCAGCCGGGCTCGGCGTTGTTCTGATCATGATTGGATGGGCTCTCTGGAAGATCAGCGACCGTCTCGTCGTCTTGAGGACATAACCGCAGCGCTCACTTGGCGCGTTGCCGGGTATCGAAGCGGTTGATCGGTGGTGGTGAGAGCCAAGGTCGTCGTCACCGTTCTCTGCCCGGCAGCGCGCAGACCATACCGAGCAATACCGCTACCGCTTATCGTTGGCATTGAGGCGGGCCGCGCCCGCTTTTAGATGGCGGATTGCCTTGTCACGGTCCCGGAATAGGGTGATGTCTATGCCCCGGATCTTCGCCAACGCTACGTAGAAATCGTGGGAGCGATCGGCGGGATCGACGAGTACGGCGGCAACCGCGTCGGGGTCCCGAGGCTCTGTCTCTGGGATGTCCTTCAAGGTGAAGCGAGTGTTCTCGGTGACGCTTTCGACGTTGCGGCAGCGGGTCACATCGTTCAGGTAGCAGCGGATGCCGAGGTGCTCGCCGAGTTTGAATGCGGCGACGGAGATTTCTGCGGCTGACTCTCTGGTCATATCACCGACAGCCGAAATCACGATGTAGTCCCCATCGTCGGATGGTGTGATCGTGTATTCCACGAGCCTCTCACCTGTCGTGCGCCAGCGACCGGCGTCTGGGTCTCTGCCATCACTGACCCGTTGAGCCATCGATGGATGGCATATCTGCCTCAGATTGACTCTAATCGGCGAGGCTATAGCTCCGCCAGCGCTTCCAGCGGGTCGACATACTCGTAGCCGAGCTCCCGGGCTACGGCCCGGTCGGTGACCATACCCGCACAGACATTGAGCCCGTTGCGTAAGTGCGGATCGTCGAGCAGTGCTTGTTTGACGCCCTTGGTAGCCAACGCCAGAGCCCGGGGGAGAGTCACGGTGTTCAGCGCTGCGGTTGAGGTCTTCGGTACTGCGCCCGGCATATTGGCGACGCAGTAGTGAACCGTCTCGTCGACGATGAATGTTGGTTCGGTGTGCGTGGTGGGATGTGAGGTCTCAAAGCAACCACCCTGGTCGATCGCAACGTCGACGAGTACTGAACCTGGTTGCATCTGGGAGACCATGTCTGCGGTTACGAGCTTGGGTGCCCTGGCTCCCTTGACCAACACGGCGCCTATGACGAGATCGGCGGTTATGACCTGCTCTTCGAGCGCGGTGGAGGTTGAGTAGATGGTGGTGAGTGCGGGACCGAAGTGTCGTCCGAGCCGGTCGAGCACATCGACGTTGTTGTCGAGGACTGTGACGTCAGCACCCATGCCCAGGGCCACATCAATCGCGTTGACCCCCACAACGCCGCCGCCGATTACGACAACTCTTGCGGGGGCGACCCCGGGGATGCCTCCGAGCAGAATCCCCGATCCGCCGTTGACGCTCTCGAGAGCAGTCGCACCTGCCTGAACCGAGAGACGACCGGCTACGCGGGACATGGGTGCCAGCAGGGGGAGCCCACCGTTGCTGTCTGTGACAGTCTCGTAGGCGATGCAACATGCTTTGCTGCCGACCAACTCGGCGGCTTGCTGCGGGTCTGGCGCCAGGTGTAGGTAGGTGAACAGGATCTGGCCCTGGCGCAACAATGAGCGTTCCTCCGGCTGTGGTTCCTTCACTTTGACCAGCATGTCGGCGGTGGCGAACACATCGGCGGCGGTGGGCACGATCCTCGCTCCGGCGGCCTCGTAGTCGGCATCGGAGGCGCCGACACCAAAACCGGCGCCGGTCTCCACTATCACTTCCTGGCCGTGGTGAACCAACTCCCGGACCGACGCAGGCTTCATTCCGACCCGACGCTCGGCGACCTTGATTTCCCTGGGCACACCAATGATCACAGCATCCGCTCCCGGTGAGTCGATGTGATAAACATATCGGGTACCAACCCATAATTGGTTGCGACTTGAGTCGTCTGTTTCTGGAATTGCGCAATAATCATGCGACAACGATCGAAATCGCGGAGATTTATTGTGGCAATCAATTTGGACGAGACCGACCGCTCCATTTTGTCGACATTGGGGGTCGACGGCCGGATCAGCAATGTGGCCCTGGCCGAGGAGGTGCACCTGTCTCCATCTGCCTGTTTGCGCCGGGTACGGCGTCTGGAAGAGGCCGGGGTGATTGAGCGGTATGCAGCCGTCATCGACCCCGCCAAGATCGGGAAGGCAACCTCGGTCTTTGTCGATATCTCGCTCTCGAGTCAACGCGAAGATCTGTTTGACGAGTTTGAGGCAGCGGTCAAAGAGGTCCCGGGGGTCATGTCGTGTCATCTAATGGCGGGTGACGCCGACTATGTGGTCCAGATCCTCTGCGCCGACGTTGCGGATTATGAGCAGATACATCGCACCTACCTGTCGCGACTCCCTGGTGTCACCAGGCTGCGATCGAGCTTCGCTCTCCGCACCGTGACCTCGAAGCCCGCCTACGAGATCGACTGACTCCGGCCGCCGACCGCGGTGGGCAAGCGATCGTAAGTCCCGATTCTCGCGACCCCTTGACAAGACTAAGGCAGTTAGTTAGGTTGTGACTAACAACCTTAGACAAGGAGGGGCGTCATGAAGAAGCTGTCTACAGAGATCGAGATCGCAGCAAGTCCGGATACGGTCTGGGCGATCCTCACGGATTTTGCTGCATATCCCGTGTGGAACCCATTTGCCGTGTCGCTCGTCGGCGAAGTCAGGATCGGGGAGACACTCGAAGTGAGGCTGCAACCTCCAGGGGGAAAGCCGATGACTTTCAAGCCGACGGTAACCGGGCTCGAGGCCGGCAGCTACTTCGAATGGCTCGGCAAGCTCGGGATCAGGGGGGTATTCGACGGCCGTCACCAGTTCAGGATCGAGCCCACTTCCAGCGGTACTAGGTTGACTCAGAGCGAGGAATTCACAGGGATTCTCGTGCCGCTGCTGAGCCGATTCCTGAACGGTGGTACCCGCCTCGGATTCGAGGCGATGAATCAGGCGCTCAAGGAGCGGGCAGAGAGAAAGTCGGTCAGGAGAGAGTAATGGGGCGAAAGGTCGGGCTCACATTGGATCGGGTCGTCGAGACGGCCGTGGACATCGCCGACCGCAATGGCCTCGAGGATATGTCACTGCGGCTGGTCGCCGACGAGCTCGGCATAAAGACGCCGTCGTTGTACAACCACGTCGCCGGGCTGGCCGGGTTGCGTCGGGAGCTTGCGTTTCACGCAGCCAGGGAGGTTGGCGGGATCTTTTCGACAAGAGTGCCGGACGAAACCGCTTCGGAAACACTACGGCGATTCGCCCGCGACTACCGTCGCTTCGCTCTCGAGCATCCGGGTCTCTACCAGGCGCTTCTCCCCGCCCCGCGGCCGGGAGAAGACGATGAACTGTATGCAGCAATGGCCGCACCGGTTATCAGCCTTCGAGAGGTTCTGACGCAAGTAGGTGTCCCGTCGGATGAGACGGTGCACCTGATCCGGGCGTTGCGCTCTGTTATCCACGGTTTTGTCGACCTGGAGATGAAGGACGGCTTCGGAATGCCGGAGAACATCGACGACAGTTTCGACCAGGCGGTCGACGTCGCCGTCAACGGCATCCTCAGCCGGGTGCGTCGCCCCGTCCCAAAGCGGGCTGTCGGATAGCTCCGGTTCAGGCTCGGTGGTCTGGTCGACTTTTTTGGAGTTGGTCGGGAGGCGAGCCTTCACGGCGACTACCCAGCCACCCTCTCAGATCGATTGGTTTGCGAGCTTTTCTAGGAGGCGGGGGGCGTCTAGGACTGTGAGATACGGCAGTACGTCATCGACGTTTTCGAGCACATACTCGGTCAGCTGGTCCCGGACAACCGAATGCAGTTCGGCCTCGGTCCACGGCTTCGAGATGTAGTGGTCGAGACCGGCCTCGTTGATGGCGCGGATCGTATCCTCGTGACCGGCTTGTCCGGTCAGCAACACTTTGCGGGCAGGTGCGGTTGCCGGCGTGTTGTGCAACTCGATGAGGAAATCGGTTCCTTGCATCCCCGGCAAGCGATGATCGGCGATGACCAGGGCGATGGTGTCACCGGCACCGGCGACCTCGTTGAGGACCTGCCTGGCATCGTCGGCGTCCTCGGCCATCTCGATCAGAAACGCCGGCTCGAACACTTCGAGGTCGCGGACGACGGCGTCCCGAACTTCGTCCTCATCTTCGATGCAGAGAATGACCAGACGACTCATGTTGTTTCTCCATTGCTATCGCATGGGTCCCGGGATGGCGGCAACACCACCGTGAAACAGGTGTTCCCGGGTTCGGATTTCACTGAGATTGAGCCATTGTGGCGCACGACGATGTCCTTGACGATTTGTAGGCCGAGACCAAGCCCGAACTCGACTCTTCCCGACTTTGTGGTGAATGCCGGTTCGAAGATGCGGTCCAAATGCTCGGGAGGTATGCCGGCACCGGTGTCTGTTATCGCAACCTGGACATCTCCGGAATCGGTGGCCGATACATCGATCAGGAGGCGGGCGTCGAGTCCCTCCATGGCCTGAATCGCGTTGGTAATGAGATTGGTCCACACCTGGTTGAGATCACCCGGGTACCCGTCGACACACGGGATCTCGTCGGGATACGAGGCCTCAACATCGACGTGCTCCAACTCGTGGCCGAGTAGGAGCAAGGTCTCCTCGATGCCGGGCCGGATGTCGAAAGCCTCGATCATTTCCTGGTTGCCGCGCACGTACGAGCGGACCGCCCCCACCAGACGAACGATACGATCGGCGGCAGCGTCGATGTTGCGGATGGCGGTCCCGATACGATGAAACCGCTCCATCCGTTCCAGCTGGACGTCGGGGTCGGGCATTTCAGAGAAGATCTCGTCGTACGCTTCACGGCTTGTGATCCCAATCTGAACCAGTCGCCTGGCCAACGTGCGATCGCCCAGATCCTCTGCAAGCTGTCTGGTGTGCTGGCGGATCACCCGGGTGGACACCGGTTGGGTCTTACGGGCGACAGTCACCGCGTCGACGAACCGGCCTGCGCCGGGCACTGTTGCGGTGAGGGCTTCTATGTCTTCTGTGAGAAAGTCCGCGGCCCGACTGATCACCGCAGCCGGGTTGTTCAGCTCGTGCCCGACACCGGCGGCGAGTTGGCCCAGAGTGGCCAGCTTCTCGGATTCGACCAGCCGCGCATGGGTCGCATTGAGGCGCTCCAACGCATCGGCCAGCTCATCACGCTCTTGCTCCAGATCGCGGGCAAGGCGGTCCACGGTCGTTCGCAACTCGATCGACCTCTGATTGCGGCGCGCCATCGCCCGCAATGCCACCGACACGAAGTGGATGGCAAGTGTCGGGCTGTGACGCAAGGCGTCATCGAACTGTTCCAGGGTGAGCGGGATGAATGTGGTCTCTTCGACGGCATCGGCATTGAAGAAAGCGTTGGTCTTGGCGAGAGCCATGGCGTTCAATCCGATGACCCGGCCCGCGGTGCGTGCATGAAAGACGATCGATCTGCCGTCGACGTCCAGTGTCAGTTGTACTCGCCCCTCGACAACCACCTTCATTCCGTCCACGGGCTCTCCGGCCGTGAGGACCCTCGTGCCGGCAGGTACGGTGACTCGTTCGGGATTGCCGAGGGCACGATCTATCTCGGCGATCATTTCGGCTTCGACTTCGTCATCCGACAGCGCCCGGTCTTCGAGGAATGATCGCTGCAACAGTGCCAGCCGCTCGGTTGCGACCTGGGCTCGTTCCTCCACCTCGACAAAAGCCCGCGACAGCACGTCGACGTCAACAACCTCTGTGACTCCTTCCACCGCCCGGGGAGCTTCCGTGATGAAGTATTCGGTAACCAGTCGGGACACGAGCGACTTCAGCTGCGCGGCATCCCAGGGGACGGTCAAGACCCCATCACAGACTCCGGCGCAATCCGGCGAGTCATCCGAAAGCAGGATCCGGCGTGCAGTCTCCAGTCCCGGGATATCTTGCAGCTTCTGCATGGCTGCCATGCCGGGACCATCGCTCAGGTACTCGTCGACAAACACCAGAGGAACGATGTCGCCCCGTTCGATTGCGGCTCTTGCCTCGACGACCAACTCGGCCGTGGACGCAACCGACGTGACTGCAAACGCACCCTCGGACAATGTCGCCAGGTCTCGTTCCAGCTCAGAGCGTGTTGTCATATCGCTCGAAGCGCAGAACACGATGTCGTGAGCACCATCCATCGTCATGTCAAACCCATTGCCGACCAGAGAAGCGGAGACACCACGAGGTAGATGAGCAGGCCGATGATCCCGATGAGAATGCCGGTCTTTGCCATATCTGCGGTCTTGATGAACCCGGAGCTATAGGCGATGGCATTGGGAGGTGTCGAAATCGGCAACGCCATGGCGAGCGAGGCTCCGATGGCGATCATGAACCCGACCATGAGCGGATCGAGATCGAGCGACGGCGACGCCGCCAGGGAGATCCCGATCGGGACGATCAAGTTGGCGCTGGCGCTGTGAGACATGACGGTGGCGAGAGACAGAGCAGCCAGGGCGAAGGCGGCAACGATGATCGCGCTGCTGAATGTTTCCCAAGAGACCAGGTCGATCACCCAGCGGTCCAACCCGGAGTCCACGATGCCCCGACCCAGGGCGATACCACCGGCGATCAGCCACAGCACATGCCACTGCACCTTCTGCAAGTCTTTGTCGGTGAGGACGCCTGTAACCAGCAGGACCACCACAGGGATGAACCCGACGACGCTCGAGGTGACGCCGTGGAACGACTCGGTCACCCACAAGAGTACGGTGACGATGAACACCCCGTAGAAGATATGGGCCTCGCGGGAGTGGACGAATTCTCCTTCGAACTTGACCGGGATCGACTTCGTGTCAGAGGGAAAGAGCAGGCGCAGTAGCCACCAGGCGATGAAGATGATCACGATGACGCCCGGTACCGCCATCAGCATCCACTTCCCGAAGCTGACCGTGATCCCTGCTCCGGCCAGCTGGCCGATGGCGATTGCGTTTGGCGGTGTCCCCACCGGGGTGCCGATTCCCCCGATGTTGGCGGCAATCGGTATCGACAGGATCATGGCAGCACGCAGCCGATCGTTGTCAGGCAGAGATGCGGCGACGGGGAGGACAACCGCCATCATGGTTGCAGTCGTCGCTGTGTTGGACATGAACATCGAGAAGCTGGCGGTGACGAGCATCAGCCCGAGCATGATCCGGGTCGGGCTATCGCCGAAGGGGCGGAGCATGATCCTGCCGGCCGCTCGATCGAGATGGAACCGCGACGCCCCCATCGCCAGGAAGAAGCCACCGAGCACGAGCATCAGCACCGGATCGGCAAGGGCAAAGTAGTAGTCGCGGTAGCTGCCGGGCTCAAAGCCGGCGGGAAGAGATACGATGGCCTGGTCGCTGATCATCACGATCTCGAGGAAGATGATCAAGGCTGCAGTGCCGTAGAGAGGGATGGGCTCGGCAACCCACAAGACGATGGCGACCAGAAATATCGCAAGCATACGCTGGCCTGCAGCGGATAGATCGGGGATGTCGACGACGAGAGGGACGACAAAGCACACCACAGCGAGCAATAGCCAAACCGTGCGCAAAGCCACGGTCGGCCTTGTTCGTTGAGCTTTGGTGGAACTCATTATGCATCCCCCGGGGAGAGTTCTCTCGCGGTGCTCTCATCAGGATAGGTCCCGAAATGCGTCGGCAGGATTTCCGAGCAGATTTCTCAAGAAGTCGGCCGCTCCGTAGAGTCGTCCCATGGAGGTGGTGACGTGGAGTTCAAGAGCTACGAGGAGCAAGGCCCGTTTCCGTTCGGGACACTGAGCGTTCGCGATATGACCCCGGGATCCTTCACGGAGCTGTCGATGGGGGTCGTCGAGATACCGATCGGTGGAGAGCACCCGCCGTTTGCCGAGCAGCGTAAGGAAAAGGTCTACGTCGGTGTGCGCGGCGTGGTCCAATTCACCTCGGCAGGAGAAACCGCACTGGTTCATCCCGGTGACGTCCTGGTCTTCGAGGGTGGGGAGCAGTACTCCTACCACAACGGTGGTTACGAGCCGGCAAGGCTGCTCGTAATGCAACGTCCTGGCGGGGAATTGCGCGCCGCCCTGGAACAGTCCGCCGACGAATAGTCGACGATCAGGCCCGGAGCACGTACCGGTAGGTTGCGGTCCAGTGCAGGATGGATGCGGCAACCACGAAAAGGTGAAACAGCTCGTGGGCGGAGAACACTCGCGGCCATAGACGCGGCCAGTGGGTTACTTTGAAGATCATCCCGATGGTGTAGAGGCCGCCGCCTATGGCTATCAGCACGACGGCTGCTGCACCGGCCCGGTTCGCGAGCGGGAACAAGAGTGGCAGTGAGAGCCAGCCGAGGATGACCATCAGGCTGAACGATAGGACGTGACGTTCCATCGACCCGACCATGCGCTGGAGGATGCCGGCGACCGCGATTCCCCACGCCATCGTCAGCGCCAGCCATCGCCACGGGCCTTCGAGGACGATGACGGCTATCGGGGTGTAAGTGGCCGCGATCAGTACAAAGATCATCGCGTGGTCGAGACGCTGCATCCTTCGCTTCCAGGCATCACGCCACGGGACGGAGTGGTACAGCGAACTGGTGGTGAAGAGGGCGACCAGCCCGAACCCGAAGACGATCGATGCGACCCGGGCCGGCCATGTCGTTGCTCGCAGGACCAGGAGCACCATTCCCACCAGCGACACGACGGCCGCCCCGCCGTGAAGGAGGCCTCGCACCGGATTCTGCATCTTGCCGAGCGTCCATCGTTTCAGATTCTCATCGAGGTACATGACCAAAGGCTACATCTCAATCGAGCCGATAGGTAGTGCCGATCGACAACGTGAGGTAGCCCGACCGGCTCTCGATCATGTGCCGTGGATGCGTAGACCCAATCGGGCTTAGACTTTGCGGGTGTTGAATCTCAACAAGATCAAGAGGGTCATCAAGAAGCCGCTCTACCGCGTATACGAGTCGCGCATCCTGAAGTTCCTCGACCGGAGCAAGCTGCCGAAGCACATCGGCGTTATCCACGATGGGCACCGTCGCTATGCCCGTGCCGAGGGCTTGCCGGATTATACGGCCAGTTACCGGGAAGGCATGAAGAAGTTCGTCGAGTTCCTCGGCTGGGCCAACGATCTCGAGATTCAAGCCATTACCTGCTGGCTGCTATCAACCGAGAACTTGTCCCGTCCAGCAGAGGAGCTCGAGCCCTATTACGAGGTGTTGATTGATTTGTTCGACTCGATTCCGGAGCGGATCGAGGGCCACGACGTCTCGGTCCGGTTCGTCGGCAGTCTCGATCTGCTTCCACAGCGGTTAACAGACGCCGCCAAGCGTCTTGCCACAACCCGCAGCACCGGGAGCCGCCGCGTCACGATCGCGCTTGCCTACGGCGGCCGCCAGGAGATCGTCGACGCTGCGAAGGAGCTTGTGTCGAATCTGGCAGCCGAGGGGGTCGATGCAGAGGGCATGGCGAGCCACATCGACGCTGCCGCCCTCGGCTCCTACATGTATAGCGCCGACCTACCTGACCCCGACCTCGTCATCCGCACCAGTGGGGAAATCAGGCTCTCCGGTTTCTTGCTGTGGCAGGCGGCGTATGCCGAGTTCTCCTTTGTCGATGTCTACTGGCCCGAGTTCCGGCGCGTCGATTTCCTGCGTGCGCTTCGTGACTTCACCCGCAGCAACAGGCGCTACGGGAAATGATGACTGACTGATGTCTGTGCGCCGCTCCCGAGAAGAGACCCGGATAGCGCTGTTCGATGCGGCACTCGAGTCTTTCGCCGTTTACGGCTTTCGTCAAACCACCCATGCCGATATTGCCGCTGCGGTGGGAATCGGCCGGACTACGTTCTACGAGTACTTCGAGAGCACCGAGGATCTGCTGGTCCAGCTCGTCGAAGAACGGCTACCGGTCCTAGTTGACGAGATCGTAGGTGCCATCCCCGTTGACTCCGATCCCGTTTTGAGGATGCGGGAACTCGGGTCGCAAACCGTCGAATTTGTTGGTCTCGATCACCTCGGTCTCATCCTCCACACAGAAGCGATGCAGCTTTCACCTGCAGCCCAGCGTCGTGTTGCCAACGCCCATTCCCGTCTGGTTAGAGCATTCGCCGAGGTATACGACGAGGGTGTGACTGCAGGAGTCTTTCGAGATATGCCGCACCGGATCGCCGGCCAGTTGATGTTCCAAACGGTCATGGCTGCGGGTCGAACCATCATGGATTCCGACGACCCCAAAGCCCGGGTGCATGAGATCGCCGACATCACGGTGGAATTCCTGATCAAGGGCTTGTCGGCCTGACCAGACAGCGACTGCTGGAGATGCTCTTCAGACAGCCGACTGACCCGTTGGTGTGGTGACAAGCCGCCCTGTCGGCCTCGTCCGGCCAGTTCCCGAGTGCCGTAGTGCCGTTATTTCGCCGTGCTCCATGCCGACAGGTGAGGCTATTGAAGAGACCGCAATGCTGTCGCGGTGAGGTGACGGTGACAACCAAGCATCAATTCAGGGCGCGTTCCATGCGCTTGATCCTTGCCTTCTTTGCCGTGCTCAGCTCGGTTGTGCTCATCCCGGGTGCTCCGAAGGCAGAAGCTGCTTCCGATGATCTGACAATCCAGGCGAGTGTCGACCTCTCGAGTATCGCCGCCGGGACCGTCAGCAACTGGACGCTCACCGTCGACACCTCGGCCGATGTCACCCTCGCCACCGGCATCGTCATCACCGACACGGTCCCGGACGGTCTTTGCCCGTATGGGGCCGGTGATGCGGACTGCGTCGGAGGGGTCGCCCCTGTACCGGCGTACGACGCGGCAACGGAGAACCCGGACGGGTCGTGGACCCTCATCTGGTACCTGCCCGACATGGTCTCTTCGAGTCAGACCACGATCACCTATTCAACGGTGGCGAGAAGCCACTATCAGGAGGCATTCGCCGACGACACGCCCGTCCTGGCCCGAGACGCGTGGGTCAACAGCGCACAGATCACAGGCGATGTCGATGGGCTGGGCGCTATCGATGTGTCCACGGTGGGCCAGACCGCTGCGGGTGTGACACTCGTCGCGGAGATCGCCACCCGGCCGCTCTCTCTGTCTCAGCCTGCCGTGTGTGGCGACGGAGCCACCCTCGCCTGGAACGACGGCTCTGCCACCGGCTATAGGATCGGTGACCAGGTGTGCTGGAGGCTATCGATCGACTACCCGGTCGATCTGGTCACGGCTGATTCGGTGGTCCACTTCAATGTGCCGAGCGGGCAGGCATACACATCTTTCGACACATGGGCGGTCGGTGCGAACAACTCGGTTCCCGTCGGTGATGTCGACGGCGGTGCGGTGGTTGACGGTGCGACGTCGCTCACCTTCACCATCGGCGACGTCGACCGATACGTGGCACCAGGCGACTACCTCGAACTCGTCTTCTCGACGACGATCACCAACCCGGCAGCGACCACATCCGGCCAGAACGTCACCGGGCTTGCCGGCCACGTACATCGCACCACGAGCGGCAACTCCATCAACACTTCCGACATCGCCATCTCGCAGGTCCTGGAGGCCGAGATCAAGCTGACAAAGGGCGTGACTGCTATCAACGGCGTGAGCACGGGCGGCAGTATCGATGGAGCAGCTGCGAGCGAGAGTGACGTTGTCACCTATCAGCTATCCGTCGTCAACTCCGGGGACGTAGACGCAGCCGATGTAGCCGTCTGGGACCTGCTTCCGTCGTTGCTTGGAACGTGCACATCTCAGATAGGGGCGATCAGCGATGGGGGTGTGTGCGTTGATGTATCCGATCGTCTCGAGTGGACCGGACCAGATGCGCTTGCCGTCCCAGCAGGGACGACCGCAACTGTCACCTACGAAGCCACCGTGCCGTCCGGGATCGCCCCAGAGACCACTCTTGCTAACCACGCAGGTGTTGTGTCGTATACCTCCAGCACCAATAACAGCACTTTCACCTATATACCGTCGAGCAACGTCGACACCGGCGCGGGCACGGCCAACACGGCGTCGGCCGATGACGCTTCGAACATCAAAACTCCCTCCGCTTCCATAACAAGCACGCGCAGCACCGGTGTTAGCGAGACGGGCAACAATGCGTCCAGCCAGGCGACGATCGGCGAGTTGATCACCTACACCGTCACACTCGTCATCCCGGAAGGCACGACGGTGTGGGATGCCCGGGTAAGCGATGATCTGCCAGCCAACCTCGATCTGGTGTCCTCCAATCACGTCTTTGACGGGGAGGAAGCCCTGGTGAGGGCTGAGGACACGGCAACCGACGCTGTTACCGTCGACTTCCCCGACCCTTACTACCGAAATGCGCCCGGCACCGGGGACGACACTCTGACACTGACCATCGTCGCCCGGGTCATCGATGTTCCGGCAAACAGTCGGGGGACCTCAATCGGCAACACCGCGAGCTTCACGTGGCTCGATCAGGGCGCGACCGGACATAGCAAGTCATCCTCGGCCACCACCACCGTCGTGGAGCCGATGCTGGGCATTGCCAAGACAAGCGTCGACAGCATCGGCAACAACGGAATGGTTGTCGGCAACGAGGTTGTTGACTACACAATCACCGTGACGAACCCGGGCACCGCCAACGTCTCGACCGCCCACGAGCTTGTGATCGTCGACACGCTCCCCGAAGGAGTGACTCTGACGCCGCCGGTACCGGACGGTGGCGTATGGGCAGCGGACCCAACCCCGGGCGACGGCATCGCCGGAACCATCACGTGGTCGATCGCTTCGCTTGCGGCAGGGAGTTCCCTGGTTCGTACCTACCGGGTGACGGTCGACGACCCTGTTGTGGTCAACACCACCTTCGTCAACAACGTGGCCGTTGATGGATCCTCGATGGACGGTACGCCCGCTGTCGAGCGGTCGGCGGGCACCGGCTACCACGCCGCAGCAGGCCACATACTCAATACGCCGCTCGCAGGCATCTCGAGGGATCTGTCTCCGGACAAGGCCACTATTGGTGACGTAGTCGTCAACACCCTCTATCTCACCATGCCCGCAGGCACAATCATGTATGACGTCACCGTTATTGACGCGGTGCCCGCCGGTATGGTCTTCGATGGGATTGTCTCATCCAGTTGCGATATGGCGGGGGCTCCGTGTGACCCGGCGATCAACGTCGCCGAGATCGGGCTGGTCGGGACCAACACAGCTGCATTCTTCCTCGGCGACATCGACATGTCGAGCACGACCGGCGAGGCCCGGGTTGTCTCGATCGACTATGAAGTGCATCTGATCGACTCCGGATCAGCGGGCAACACCCGGGTCAGCTCCGCCGGGATCTATGGCAATCAGACCGATCAGATTGCGGGGACGCCGGTGACACCCCCTCTACCTTCTTCCTTCGATGTGACGGTTGGGCCGGCAAATGACACGGTGACGGTGGTCGAGCCCGGGATGTCGATAGACAAGGACGTAGCCGGTCAGGTCGGGGATGCCGACAGCCGCCGGGCGGTGCCGGGGGAGAGCCTCACCTACACGATTGTTGCCGCGAATTCGGGCACTACGAACACGTCGGCTGCCTACGACATCGTCATCGTCGATACCCTACCCGAGGGGCTGATCGTCACACTCCCGATCGCAGACGGCGGCGTTTGGGTGCCGGACGGCACACCCGGCGACGGTGTCGGTGGAACGATCACCTGGACCGATCCAGGCCCCGTTGCCGGTGGGAGCTCGCTTGCCCGGTCATATGAGGTGACGGTCGACCCCGCTCTCGGCTCAGGAGACGAGGACACCGGAGATCGTGAGGCAGCCAACACCGCAGATATCACGTCCTACTTCGGGGTAGCGGCGGCAGATCGAGCCGCACACCCCACCTATACCTATCGTGACTACGACAACGTCCCGGCAGACACGGTTCAGGTCGAGTTTGACCTTGCCTCCATCGGAGGCACCGTGTGGTTCGATGTCGATGCCGACGGTGTGCGCGAGGCGGGTGAGCCGCCGTTCGCCGGTGTCGATCTTGCCGTCACTTACCTCGGGCCCGATGGGGTCGTGAGCGGCGATGACGAATACCACCCGGCAACAACTGCGTCGGATGGCTCGGTTCTCGTCGCAAGCCTCCCCGGTGGCAACTACAGAGTTGTGGTCGATGCCGCAGACCTGCCGGGGGGCTTTGTGCCTTCGAGTGATCTCGACGGTGGCACTCTGACCCCGGACGGTGCCTGGGGCCCCGGACCGCTTGCCGAAAACGAGGACAAGCTGAACGTCGATTTCGGCTACACCGGCACGGGGAGCGTTGGCGGCACGGTGTGGTTCGATAGCGATAGCGACCAATCGATAGGTGGTGCCGAATACGGGCTCGAGGGCGTGCAACTCACGCTCGTATGGCTGGGCGTCGACGGCATCAGCAGCGGGGACGACGTCACCTACCTGCTGACCACGGATGCCGATGGGTCATTCCTGGTCCCACGGCTGCCGGCCGGGGACTACACAGCCACGATCGATGATGCATCTCTGCCGGCAGGGATGAATCCCACCTTTGACCCCGACGGGTCTGCGACACCAGGGACGGCTGTCATCAGCCTCTCCGCGGCGGGAACTGAGCTCACCCAGAACTTCGGCTATGCAGGGACGGGCACCATCGGCGACTTCGTATGGCTCGACCGGAACGGGGACGGTTCCCAGGATCCGACCGAGCCCGGTATCACCGGTGTGCCGGTAGAGCTGACGTGGCCGGGTGAAGACGGTGTTCTGGGTGGCGGCGACGACGAGCTCTTCCTGGCTACCACCGACGGTGATGGTCTCTACACGTTCGCCAACATGCCTCCCGGTGAGTACCAGGTAACCATCCTCGGCGGCCTTCCCACGGCTGCGCCCGGTACCTTTGATGAAGACGGCGGGAATGACGCGACCACGGTCCTGAATCTCGGTGACGGAGAGACCCGTCTCACTGCCGATTTTGGCTTCCACGGCACTGCGTCTATCGGCGACATGGTGTGGTGGGACATCGACGGCGACGGTTCCCTCGATGCAGGAGAACCGGGGATTGCGGGCGCCGGCGTCTCGCTCACATACGCCGGCCTCGATGGGATCCCCGGCAACGGCGATGACCTGGCGTTCACCACGACGACCGACAGCAATGGGGGGTTCCTGTTCGCTGACCTGCCCGCAGGCGACTACCGGGTGGCCCTGGTCGGCGGAATCCCCGATGGCATGACTCAGACCTACGACGAAACCGGAGGTCTCGATGCCACCAGTCTCGTTGCCGGGCTTGCCGTCGACGAGATTCACCTCACCGCCGACTTCGGGTACGTCGGCACCGGATCGATCGGCGACTTCGTCTGGCTCGATCTCGACTCGAACGGCATCCAGGACGC
>Ga0307423_1000118_pt1 | contig 48809 bp, 44 predicted proteins | sample SalMarWE160310MG_FD_202154 | JGI IMG/M metagenome (GOLD analysis project Ga0307423, IMG submission 202154) | Salt marsh sediment microbial communities from the Plum Island Ecosystem LTER, Massachusetts, United States - WE1603-10 | ecosystem: Environmental > Aquatic > Marine > Intertidal zone >...
CAGGGAAGGGTCGAAGAGGCCGCCAAGCTCGAAGAGAGGTCGTGAGGCTTCGACGCACCAGCGAGGGATGGATCCCCGGGGAGGATTCGAACCTCCATTGGTAGGTTCAGAGCCTACTGTCCTGCCGTTAGACGACCGGGGAACACATCCGCGAAGCGAATCCGCTGGAGGGATACCAGAGGCACCCCGGATCCTCAACCGTGGTGAATGAAGTGGATCGCCTCGGCGATCCGGCCCACCGAACGCTGCTTTCCCAGAACCGTCAGCGTCTCGAAAATCCCCGGAGAGACCACCCCGCCGGTGACCGCCACCCGCACGGGCTGCGCCAGCTTGCCCATGGCGATGCCGCCCTGGGCCTCGCGAGTCGCTTCGAACGCCTGCGCCAGTGTCTGTTCGCTCCACTCCTCCAACGCCGTCAGCCGATCGTGAAGATCCGAAAGGGCGGGGACGATCTCCTCTCTCAGGTGCTTCTTCGCCGCCTTCTCGTCGTAGGGGACGTTCTCGATCACGAGAAACAGGGAGAGACGAGCCATGTCGACGAGAGTCTTGGCGCGGTCCCGGTGCAGGTCCACCAGGCGTTCGAGCTGTGGGCTTCGCGGAACCGCGCGCCCGCTCGCCGCCTCGAGGAACGGCTGCAGCCGCTCCACCAGGACGTCGGTCGGGAGCGTCTTGATGTAGTGCTGGTTCAGATGCGCCAATTTGTCTGGGTCCGCGCGGGCACTCGATCGTCCGACCGGCTCGAGTCCGAACAGGGACGCGATCTCGCCGAGGCTGAAGATCTCCTGGTTGCCGTGCGACCAGCCCATCCGCACCAGCCAGTTGCAGAGAGCCTCCGGCAGGTACCCCTCTTCCCGAAAGTGCTCGACGGAGACCGCTTCGCGTCGCTTCGAGAGCTTCTTGCCCCCTTCTCCCACGATCAGGGGGACGTGGGCGAAGGCCGGAGGAGTGACGTCCAGGGCCCGGTAGATCGCCAGCTGAAAGGGGGTGTTGCTGTGGTGGTCGGCGCCGCGGATCACGTAGCCGATTCGCATGTCGACATCGTCCACCACGACCGCCAAGTGATATAGGGGCCCCCCGTCGCTGCGGCGGATGATCCGGTCCCCGATCTCGCGGGCGTCCTGGCCACTGGGGCCGTAGACCAGATCATCCCAAGCCAGCTGTCCCTGCTCGGGGAGTCTGAGCCGCACGGTGTGAGGTCCGCATCCCGGCCCGTGGTTCGCGTCCCGACAGCGTCCGTCGTAGGTCCACTTTTCTCCCGAAGCAATCGTCGCCCGCTTGCGCTCCTCGAGATCCTCCCGGGTGCAGATACAGCGGTAGGCCCGGTTCTTGGCGAGCAGCTCCTCGATCACCTGGCCGTGGCGTTCGCGCCGCTCGCTCTGGTGATGGGGACCCTCGTCCCAGGTCAGGCCCAGCCACTCCAGGTCCTCGAGGAGTCCCGCCTCCGACTCCTTGGTGGAGCGTTCGAGATCCGTGTCCTCCACCCGCAGCACCAGCTGCCCGCCGTTCCGGCGCGCGAAGGCCCAGTTGAAGAGCGCCGTCCGCGCGCTCCCGAGGTGAAGGAATCCGGTCGGACTGGGGGCAAAACGGGTCCGGAAATTCACCATCGGCGCAGAGAATACCGAACCCCCCCGGGGAACGCTCTCCCTTGCCGAGGTAGCGAGGTGGTGAGAAATGCGGGCTAGTGTCTTTTCAGCGGTTTTGCTTCCGAGGTGAGGTGGGACGGCGGCGTGAAGATCCTGACCGAAAGATTGACGGAGAGCCCGACCCAGCTCCGCTTCAGCGTGACTCCCGCCTGGTGGCAGGAGCGCTGCGGCGGCGATTCGGAGCTGGCGGAGGGGCTTCGGGGGGTTCTGGAGGCCCGGATCCTCATCCACCGTATGGGTCAAGACCTCTATCTTGAGGGGGACATCACCGGGGCGCTCGAGCTGACGTGCGGGCGGTGCCTCACTCGCTATCGTGAGCCGGTTGGCGAACGCTTCCGGCTGGTGCTCGAGCCGGCGGGCAGCCGGGTTCCCGCCGATCCGGAGGGCGCCGCGGCGCTCGTCCGTGACGGGGTATTCCTGAGCGACGAGCTCGAGTCCGGCTGGTTCCGCGGGAGTGAGATCGACCTCGGCAGCTTCTTTCAGCAGGTGATCGCGCTGGCGTTCCCGGTGCAGCCGGTGTGTGGGGAGGACTGCCGCGGTCTTTGTCCGCGTTGCGGCGCGGATCTCAACACGGAGTCGTGTAATTGTTCGGAGGTGCGGCCGGATTCGCCCTTTGCGGCGCTCCGGGCGCTCCGAGATGGAGCCAGGGGAGGAACAGAGCGATGATCGCTCCCAAACGAAGGACCTCGAAATCGCGGCGCGACAAGCGTCGCAGCCACCACGCCCTCAGCGTGCCTGCACGAGCGGTGTGTCCCGCATGCGGAGAGCCCAAGCACCCCCATCGCGTATGCGGCAACTGCGGAACCTACCGCGGACGCACCGTCGTCGAGACGGAAGAGGAATAGCGATCGATGCTGGCGCTTCTCTTCCCGGGTCAGGGATCCCAGGAGGTCGGAATGGGTCGGGATGCCTGGCTGGCTTCCGAGGCGGCCCGCTCGATCTTCGAGGTCGCCGATGCGACCCTGGGATTTCCGCTCTCGCGTCTCTGTTTCGAGGGGCCCGAAGAGGAGCTGCGCCGCACCGAGATGCAGCAGCCCGCCATCCTCACCACGAGCGTCGCGATCCTGCGTGCGCTCGAGGAGCTCACCCCGGTCTCCCCCGCCTACGTGGCGGGCCACAGCCTGGGCGAGTACACGGCGCTGGTGGCGGCCGGCTCTCTCGACTTCGAGAACGCCGTGGCGCTGGTCCACGCGCGCGGCCGCTTCATGCAGGAGGCGGTCCCCGAAGGCAAGGGCGCCATGGCGGCGATTCTGGGATGCGGTCCCGAGGAGGTGCTCGCAGCCTGCCGGGCCGCCGAGCGCGCCTCTGGAGGGGTCGTGGCCCCCGCGAACTTCAATTCGCCGCAGCAGATCGTGATCTCGGGCGACGCTGCGGCTGTCGAGCTGGCAGGGAGCGAGGCGCGCCGGCGCGGCGCCAGGCGAGCGGTACCCCTGGAGGTCTCCGCACCCTTCCACTGCAGTCTGATGGAGCCCGCCGCCGAGAAGCTCGCCGGGGAGCTCGGCAGAGTGCGCTTCTCGGATGCGAGAGTTCCGGTCGTGACCAATGTGGAGGCGCGGCCCAACAGCGACGCTTCCCGCATTGCGGAGCTGCTTCGCCGACAGGTTACCGCGCCGGTTCGCTTCACCGAGTCTGTACAGTGTCTGGCGGGGCTGGGGGTGACGCGGCTGCTGGAGGTCGGTCCCGGGCGCGTGCTCAGCGGGCTGGTGGCGCGGATCGACCGGAGCTTCGAACGCCTCGGTGCGAGCACGATGTCAGACGTGGCCGGCGTTGCGGCGGCCCTGAGTAACTGAGGGGAGGGGATATGGCATTGGAAGAGCGGGTCGCCGAGATCATCGTGGAGCAGCTCGGCGCTTCCCGTGACGAGGTCGTGGCCGAGGCGTCGTTCATCGATGACCTCGGGGCGGATTCCCTCGATATCGTCGAGCTGGTGATGGCGATGGAGGAGGAGTTCAACATCGAGATTCCCGATGAGGACGCGGAGAAGATCCAGACGATCGGCGCGGCGATTGCCTACCTGAAGGGTAAGCTCGGGACCGGCGAATGAGCCGAATCCGCGGCGATTGGCGCCGCGTGGACTGATGGGCGATTCGATCTACCTGGCAAGCGATCATCGCGGCGTTGCGCTGAAGCAGGTGCTTCGCGAACGGCTCGAGGCATCCGGACACGACGTCCGCGATCTGGGTACCCATGGCACCGAGTCCGTCGACTACCCCAAATTCGCCGCGCCCGCTGCTCGGGCGGTGTCGACCGGAGAGGCCTCTCGCGCGATCGTGATCTGCGGGACCGGTCTCGGGGTGATGTACACGGCGAACCGCTTTCCCAGGGTCCGCGCCGCTCTCGTCCACGACGTCGGGACTGCGATCAAGGCCCGCGAGCACAACGACGCCAACGTGCTGGCCCTCGCCGGCGACACCACGGATCCGGCGACCGCCTGGGCGATCGTCGAGACCTGGCTCGCCACGCCCTTCGCGGGCGGCCGCCACGCCCGACGCGTGGCAGAGATCGACACGCTCACCCATGGCGAGTCCGCCGCCCTGGAGATCACCGACCCGGCCATCGCCGACGTGCTTCGACGCGAGGCGCGGCGCCAGGCCACCAACCTCGAGCTGATCGCCTCGGAGAACTTCGTCTCCGAGGCCGTCCTCGAGGCCATGGGGTCGGTTCCGACCAACAAGTACGCCGAGGGTTATCCGGGACGGCGGTACTACGGTGGCTGCGACGTGGTCGACGAGGCGGAGAACCTGGCCATCGATCGCGCCCGTGAACTCTTCGGCGCCGACCACGTCAACGTCCAGCCCCACTCGGGGTCCCAGGCCAACGAGTGCATCTACCGCGCCGTCCTCGAAGTGGGGGATACGATCCTCGCCATGAATCTCGATCACGGCGGGCATCTCACCCATGGAAGTCCGGTGAACTTCTCGGGCAAGCTCTACAGGATCGTTCCCTACGGCGTCTCCCGGGAGAGCGAGCGGATCGATTACGAAGAGGTGCACAGACTCGCCCTGGAACATCGTCCCAGGCTGATCCAGTGTGGCGCGACCGCGTACTCGCGCATCATCGACTTCGATCGCTTCCGCGAGATCGCCGACGAGGTGGGTGCCCTGCTCTTCGCGGACATCGCCCACATCGCCGGGCTGGTGGCGAGCGGACTGCATCCCAGCCCCGTCGGGCGTGCCCAGCTGATTGGAACCACGACCCACAAGACCCTGCGCGGTCCTCGGGGAGGCATGATTCTCTGCGATGCACCCTTCGCCAAGAGGATCGACAGCGCGGTCTTTCCGGGCGGTCAGGGCGGACCGCTGATGCACGTGATCGCGGCCAAGGCGGTCGCCTTCAAAGAGGCCCTGGAGCCCGGCTTCCGCGGCTATTGCGAGAATGTCGTCGCGAATGCGCGAGTGCTCGCCCGAAGCTTGCAGGAGCAGGGCATCAGAATCGTCTCGGGAGGAACCGACACTCATCTCTTCCTGGTGTCACTGGTCGGCCGCGAGCTCACCGGGAGGGGCGCTCAGGACGCCCTCGACCGCGCAGGAATCACCACCAACAAGAACATGGTTCCATTCGATCCGCGCAAGCCCATGGTGACGTCGGGAATCCGGATCGGAACGCCAGCCGTCACGACGCGGGCGATGGGCGAAGCAGAGATGCGGGAGATCGCGGGCTACATCGCCCGTGTCCTGGAGAACCCCGAAGACGAGAAGACCCTCGCCGGGGTGCGTCGCGAGGTCGAGGCGCTCTGCGGTCGCTTTCCGCTCTACGCCGGCCGCTCTTCCGGTGGGGGCTGATCGTGCGCTGCCCCTTCTGCGGTGAGGTCAGCAACCGGGTGATCGACTCCCGGCTCACACGCGACTCCCAGGAGATCCGCCGACGCCGGGAATGTGACGAGTGTACGCGCCGCTTCACCACCCGCGAGAGGATCGAGGAGATTCAACCGAAGATCATCAAGCGCGACGAGCGGCGCGAGGAGTACGATCGCGCCAAGCTGGAGCAGAGCATCCAGAAGGCTTGCGCGAAGCGTCCGGTGAGCGAGCACGCCGTCCAGCGGCTGGTCGACCGCATCGAGAGGTTGCTGCCGGAGACGGGGGAGGCCGAGGTGAGCACCGAGTTCGTCGGCCAGTTGATCCTGGAAGAGCTGATGGTCCTGGATTCGATGGCGGCGGCTCGTTTCGCATCGGTCTTTCGGCGCTTCGGAAGCGCCGACGATTACACCGAGTTCTTCGCCGCGATGACGGATCTGCCCTCCGACTCCTCTGCCCAGGATGAGAAGTCGGAGGGCGATTCCTGAGATCTCGGGGATGACTCCCGAGCGGGCCATGCGCCTCGCCCTCGGACAAGCCCGACGCGCCGAGGGCACCACCTTCCCGAATCCGCCCGTTGGAGCCGTCGTGTACCGCGGCGATCGCGTGCTGGGCCGTGGGTACACACGGCCCGCCGGTGGACCTCATGCGGAGATCGTCGCATTGGAGAACGCACGGCGGCGCCACGGCCGCGCTCGCCTTCGCGGTGCTTCACTGGCGGTGACGCTCGAGCCCTGCTGCCACCAGGGACGGACGCCTCCCTGCACCGACGCCCTGGCGGAGGCGGGAATCTCGCGGATCACGGTCGGGCACCGGGATCCCAGCCCCGAGGTGGGTGGCCGAGGTCTGCGTCGTCTCCGCGCCCGCGGGCTGCGGGTCGAGGTCGGTGTCCTCGAAGAGGCGTGTCGCTATCAGCACCGGGGCTTTCTCTCCTGCCTCGAAAGGGGCCGTCCCTGGGTAGCACTGAAGCTCGCCGCATCGCTCGACGGTCGCATCGCCACCTCCCGTGGCGAGTCCCGCTGGATCACCGGTGAGAGCTCCCGGGCTCGGGTCCATCTGCTGCGAGCCCGCGCGGACGCCATCGTCGTCGGCTCGGGGACGGCGCAGATCGACGATCCGGAGCTCACGGTACGGCGGGGTGGGCGGGTGGTGCGGCGGCCGATCCGGATTCTGGTGGATTCGGGGCTGGTCGTTCCCGCGCGTCGCCGGCTCTACTGCGGCCGTGACGCGGCCAACACCTGGGTTCTCGCTGCGCCTCGCTCGCCGGCAGCGCGCAGACGACAGCTGGAAGCCCGTGGGGTTCGGGTCCTGTCGATCCCGCGGCGCGGAAGGCACCTGGACCTGGCCCGTGCCCTCGGGCGGCTGGCCCGAGAGGGCCTCACGTCTCTCTTTGTCGAGGGCGGAGGCGGTCTCGCCGCTGCACTGTTCCGGGAGGGTCTGGTCGACGAGCTACACTGGTTCGCGGCTCCGGCGCTGATCGGGGGAGATGGGCGGCCCGCCGTTGCCGCTCTCCGCCTTCCGCGGCTCTCGTCTCGGATTCGGTTCGAGATCCGGAGCGTGAAGCGTCTGGGAGAGGATCTTTACCTTCACGGCCTGGTGGCGTGGGGGAAAGAGGAGAGCGGGTGAGAACCTATCCGGCAGACTGCGATGCCGGCGAGCTTCGCTTCGGGATCGTCGTGTCGCGGTTCAATCACGTCGTGTCGCTTCGCCTGCTCGAGGGTTGCACCGCCGAACTCGAGCGCCGCGGCTGCTGCGAGTCGGATATTCACGTCGCCTGGGTGCCCGGCGCCTTCGAGATCCCACAGGCTGCGCGAATCCTCGCGCGGAGCGAACGTTACGACGCCCTGGTCGCACTGGGAGCGGTGATTCGCGGGGGCACCCCTCACTTCGACTACGTCTGTCGAGCGGTCACCGATGGAGTCCGCGAGGTGGTCCGCGACACGGGGGTTCCAGTGGCATTCGGCGTGCTCACCACCGACGACGTGGAACAGGCCCTTGCCCGCAGCGGCGGCGCCCAGGGGAACAAGGGCGAAGAGGCTGCACTGGTCGCCATCGAGATGGCACGGCTCCGGCCGGTCCTGGCTGGGCCTCCCCCCGGCGATGTCGGGGGGATCTCGTGACCCCTCCGCCCCGGTCCACCCGCCATCGATCCCGCGAGGTGGCACTGCAGGTGCTCTACGCGATCGACCTGGCTCGGCAGCGGATGGCCGAAACGCCGGAGGGGTCTCGGGCTGAGGAGGCCTTCGAGCGAGTGGCGGCCCATTTCGAGCTGCCCGAAGGAGCCCGTGCCTTTGCCAAGGAGCTCGTCACCGGGGTCTGCCGTCTGCGCCAGGACCTGGATGCTCGACTCGCCACCCATAGCGAGAACTGGCGGATCGACCGGATGGCTGCAGTCGATCGAAACGTGCTGCGGATCGGTGCCTACGAGATCCTGTATAGCGATACGCCCGCGGTGATCGCCATCGATGAGGCAGTGGAGCTCGCACGGCGCTTCGCCGGCGATCGCTCGCCGGGCTTCGTGAATGGCATCCTCGATTCGGTGGCCCGGGGAGGAGGGGAGGGCTCCGGTTGAGCGCCGCTCTGGCTCTCGAGATCGAAACCGCGCGTCTGGACCAGGTGATCGTCGACGTCCTGGTGACTCCCTTCTTCTCTTGCGACCGCCCGCTCAGGGGGCCCGCCGCCCGGGCGGACTGGCGGCTCTGCGGGCTCCTCTCGGAACTCCTCCAGCGGGAGGAGCTGGCCGGACAGCAGGGAGAGGCTGCCCTGATCCCAACGGGGGGGAGGATGAGAAGTCCAACCCTGCTGGTGATGGGCCTCGGGCCGAGGTCCGACTTCGGAGAGGAGGCCCTTCGCGAGCTGGCGCGGAGCGCGGCCCTGAGGCTTCTCGGCCTGCGTGCGAGCCTGGTGGGAATCGCGCTTCCCGGTGAGGTCGCCTCGCGACTCGACACCTCTCGCGCAGCCGGCGTCGTCCTCGAGGGCGTCGCCAGGGCCCTGTCCGGCCACCCGAGCAATCTCCGGCTGCGCCTGGTGGTGACGCCGGAGGAGGCAGCTCGGGCGAGGAACGGGTTCTTGGAGGCGGCGAGTCGTCTTTCCAGCTCCGATCTGGCGATCCGGCTCGAGCGGCGGTCTGGCGGCCCGCCTCATCCGCGCGCCGTCCCGACGCCCGGGATCGAATCACCCGCGGGGAAGCCGGCTTCTCCGGTCGATTCCACCCACTGACTCCGGCTGCCTTCGCAGCGTCCAGCGCTCACGAGGTCGCCCGTCGGCTTGGTGAGAAATGCGGGTCAAGTCCCTCTCGCTCCCGCCGATTGTCTCTCTGCAGTCTTCTGTTTCGCGGCGGTGAGGACCTCGGTTGCACACGCTGCTGGAGTCCCGATGAGTCTGGTCGGCAGTCTCGAGGATCTGGGCCTCGGCGATATCTTGCAGATCATCAGCCTGTCCAGAAAGTCGGGTGTCCTGCTGTTGCGATCGGATCGTGGCGAGGGCCGGATCATCTTCCGCGAGGGACTCATTCGCGGAGCCTTCCGCAAGGGCGATCCGACCAATCTGCGGGATCTGGTGGCCGGCCTGGAGACGGTGCCGAAGGCCGAGCTGGATGCGGCCTGTGAGCAGGCTCGTGCCCGGAGCATCTCGCTGGCCACACTCCTGATCGACCGTTCACTGATGAGTGCCGAGTCCCTGGAAGATCTGCGCCGAGAGAACGTCGAGACGGCGGTGATGCAGATGTTCCGCTGGGGGACCGGGGAGTTCAGCTTCGAGGTCCGCGATGCCATCCCCGACGAGGAGACCTTCTCGAGTTCGGGCATCAACCCCCAGTATCTGGCGCTCGACTTCACCCGGATCGCGGATGAGGGCGGATGCGAGGTGGATGAGGATCCCTCGTGTAGCTCGCTCGTCTTCGACGGAGAGGGAGAGTCCGACGCCGACGGCGCTGCGGGGATACCGGCTCGAGCGGGGGCTCTCTGGGTCGGAGAGGCCGTCAGCACTGGCGAGGATACGACGGTTGCCGAGGAAGCGATCGTCACCATCGAGGATGCGTATTCCACCGAGGAACCCATCGTCGCCGCCGAGCCGATTGCGGAGCCCGGGCTGCTCGAAGCGGAGGAGGAGGCGCCCGCTGCACCGCCACCGAGCCCCGCCCCGCCCCGCCCCCGACTGGTGCCACCGGTGGTTGCCATCGACCCGGACCTCGCTGTGCTCGAGTGGGTGAAGGAGGGGCTGGCCGATACCTTTCCCCGGGTTCACATCTTCCAGCGTTCCGAGCTCGGCATCAGCCGGATCCGCCAATACCTGGCTCGCGCAGAGGTACCCCTGGTCCTGCTCTCGGCCAACGCGCCTGCCGATCCTCTCTCGGGTGCCCACGACTGCGCCGAGATCATCCGGCGGCTCAAGGCCCAGGCCCAGCAGATGCCCATCGTGATGCTGGTCGAGCCCGGAGCGGAGCCGATCAGCGATCGTGGAAAGGCATCCTCACCCGATGGGATCGCCGAGAAGCCGACGGCCAGCCATCTCGCCGATCCGCGCTGTCTGCCGCTGCGGACCGAATATGTCGCGGGTCTACGCGATGTCCTGGTTGCCTGCTCGTGCCAGCGCAGTGCTGCGACCTCGCGCGCTTCTCCGGGTTCGCTCTCGCCGGACACCCTCGTCCGGCTCAAGGAAGTGAGCGCGCGCATGCGCGACTCCTCGTCCAGGGGCAGGATTCTTCCCCAGGTACTCCAGTTTGCTTCCGAGACCCTCTCCCGGGTGGCGATGTTCATGATCCGGGATGACACGGCGCAGGGGATCGCTCAGGTCGGCCTCCCCAAGGCCGGTGGCCCCGACCAGCAGGGCCTCCGCGAGGTCACCCTTCCCCACCGGGAGCCCGCCTGGTTCCGCAGGGTCTTCGACAGCCGCACCCCGGTGCGCGCAGCGCCCTCGGACGACGGCGATCAACGCCTCGCGGTGCTGCTCGGCAATGCGATTCCCGAGGAGGCCTACGTCGCGCCAATCGAGAGCGGTGACCACGTCGTCGCTCTTCTCTACGGCGACAATCTTCCCGGCGGCGAGCCCATCGGCGACACCAGCGCGCTGGAAGTCGTGCTTCACGAGGCGGGGCTGGCGCTGGATCGGGCATGGATGGAGCGAGCCCTCGAGGAGGCCTCGGACTAGCCCCCGCTTCTCCACAGGGACCCGGTGAGAGACGCGGACTCTGGCTCCGCTCGATCCGTCTTCAGACATGAGGGTTCTTTCCCTCACCGAATCGGGCTTTATTCCGTCGGCGGGGGATGGGGGGAACTACCCCATCCGCCTTAAGAAATGCGCTCTGGAGGCCGATGGATACTCCGATTTCTCGCTCCCAAGGGGGGGGTCAGGAGGGTTCCGTGCAGAGCGTCCTCGTCGTCGAGGATTCGGCAACCATGCGGTCACTCATCGCCTCGACCCTCGAGCAGATGGGAGTACCGCTCAAGATCACCGAAGCGCCCAGCGGGTTCGAGGCTCTTCGTCTACTACCGCGGGAGAGCTACGACCTGATCGTCACCGACATCAACATGCCGGACATCAACGGGCTCGAGCTCGTCTCGTTCGTGAAGAGCAACGAGGCCTACCGTTCGATCCCGCTGATCATCGTCTCGACGGAGAGCTCGGATCGCGATCGCGAGAAGGGACTCAGCCTGGGCGCCGACGCGTATCTCGTCAAGCCGTTCGATCCCGATGACCTCCTGCAGATGGCCCGCGATCTGCTCCCGAGCCCCCAGCAAGGCGGGTAGTCGATGGCGGTGAGGCGGAAGAGGACCAGGGCGCGCTCCAAGGCGCACAGCGAGTTCGTCTCCGAGTCCGAGGAGATCCTCGAGCAGATGCGAGAGGATCTGAGCCAGCTGGCGGATCAGAGGGCGTCCAGAGCAGATCCCGACCCGGAGCTGGTCAATCGACTCTTCCGCTCCGCCCACTCCCTCAAGGGTCTGTCGGGCTTGTTCGGCTTCGACGCGATGAGCGAGCTGGCCCATCACCTGGAGGACGTCCTCGACCGCCTGCGGATGGGACGCGTCACGCTGGATTCGAAGGCGGTCGGTCTCCTGGACGAGTCTGTCACGCTCTTCGCAGCGATGCTGGAGAAGGTCGGCGACGAGACCGCACAGGACGAAGCCGCGGAGACGATCACGAGTCTGATCGCACGGATCGACGAGTGGACCCTGGAACCCTCGCGGGACTCGGGCCAGCTCGAGGAGCTCGACATCGATCGGGCCATGCTGCGGGCCCTCACCGAGTACGAGGAGCATCGGCTGCGGGAGAACATGCGCCGCAAGCTCTCGATCTACGTGGTCGAGGTCAACTTCGAGATCCTCTCCTTCGAGGAGGGACTCGCCGAGGTTTCGAACGCGATTCGCGAGGTCGGCGAGGTCCTGTCGACCCTTCCCTCGCCAGGAGAGACGCCGGAATCGCAGATCCGCTTCTCACTGCTCACCGCGACCGAGCAGGACATCGAGGGCCTCGCCGCGCATCTGGAACTCCCGCCTTCCTCCGTGCACACGGTGTGGCGACCCGCGGCGGGCGGCGAGACGCGCCGCAGCGAGCCGGAGGCGCCCGAGGTCGAGGAGAAGAGCGTTCCTCGACCGGCCGCCGATTTCTCCGACGCCCGCGGCGAGATCGAGTCCCTGAAATCCATCAGCGACACCGTCAGGGTCGACATCCGCAAGCTCGACGAACTGATGAATCTGGTGGGTGAGCTGGTGATCCACCGCGCCGCAATCGCCTCGATCGCCGATCGGCTCTCCGCAGACCCCGCGACCATTCGGATCGGCTCCGAACTCGACAAGGTGCACAAGAGCCTCGAGCGAAAGATCCAGGGTCTGCAGACCAGCGTGCTCGAGGTTCGCATGGTGCCGCTGCGGCAGGTCTTCGAGAAGCTGGCGCGGGTGGTCCGGCGATTGCGCCGCGACCGCGACAAGGAGATCCGCCTGGAGATCAGTGGTGCCGAGACGGAGCTGGACAAGCTGATCGTCGAGGGGCTGGTGGACCCCCTGATGCACGTGGTCCGCAATGCCTTTGATCACGCCATCGAAGGCCGCGCGGAGCGCGCGGCGGGGGGCAAGCCCGCGGAGGGCTGCATCCGCCTCGAGGCCACCCAGCGCGGCAACGATGTGGTGATCGCAGTCTCGGACGACGGTCGGGGAATCGATGCGAAGGCGTTGCACGAGCGCGCGATCGAACAGGGGATCGTCTCCTCCGAAATGGAGCTCTCCAGCAGGGAAATCCTCGATCTCGTCTTCGCGCCCGGCCTCTCCACACGCGACGAGGTGACGGAGACCAGCGGTCGCGGCGTCGGGATGGACGTGGTGCGGGCGAACATCGGAGGCATGGGCGGCTTCGTGGACGTCGACTCTGAACCGGGGCGGGGCACCACCATCACCATCACCCTGCCCATCACCCTCGCCATCATCCAGTCCCTGATCGTCTCGGTGGCGGATCAGCGCTTCGCGATCCCGCTGAATTCGGTTCGTGAGACCCTGCTCGTCGATCCCGGCGAGATCCAGAGGAGCGAGGGCTGGGAGATGCTCAACCTGCGCGGGGAGGCCCTTCCCCTGAAGCGTCTCCGAGAGGAGTTCTCGCTGGGCGAGGCGCCTCGGGATTCGAAGCAGTACGCCGTCGTGGTGCGAGTCGGCGACGCCCGGCTCGGCTTGCTGGTGGAGCGACTGGAGGGCCAGCAGGACACCGTGATCAAGGCGATCCAGGGTCCCGCAAAGAACGTGCGCGGGATTGCGGGTGCGACCGAGTTCGGGGATCAGGGGGCGGTGCTGGTGCTCGACGTCTCGGCAGTGGTCGAGGACGCGATGCGAGGGAGGAAGGCTGGGTGAATCGGCCGAGCAGCACGAGTCCGAACGGCGGCGAAGAGTCGATGGGCTGGGAATCCCTCGCTCGCGCCGCAGTCGACCATCAGGTCGACGAGAAGGAGAGTCTGCTCCGGGAGCTTCTCACCTTCACCCTGGACGAAGACCCCTACGCGATCCCCGTGGAGTGGGCTCGGGAGATCGTTCGGCTCCGGGCGATCACTCCGATGCCCCGGGTCCCTCCGGCGATACGCGGGGTGATCTCGCTGCGTGGCGAAGTCGTGCAGGTCCTGGATCTATGCCTCCGCCTGGGGGTTCAGGCCCGGCAGCCGACGCGGACCAGCCGGATCATCGTGCTGCATGGGGATCATGGAAGCGTGACGGGGCTGTTGGTGGATTCGGTGAGAGAGGTGGTCCGGGTCGCAGAGGAAGCGATTCAGCCGCCACCGACCGGAGAGTCCGATTCCGTCGAGGCGCTGTGTCGACGAGACGGCGAATTCATTTCTCTCTTGAACATGGATCGGGTATTGGACCTTGGCGGAGAATCCTAGCGTCAGCGTGACCGGAACCGAGACCACGGTCGATCTCGCCTGCTTCGAGACACGGGGCCGGGTGTATGGGATCGACGTGCTCCAGATTCGAGAGATCGTCCGGTGTCAGGAAGTGACACCTCTCCCGAGAGCGCCCGAGTTGATCGAGGGCGTCATCGATCTTCGCGGTGTGGTGATTCCCGTCATCGATCTCGGTCATGCCCTATGCAAGGAGCCAGCGGATGAAGGACCCGAGACCCGGATTGCGGTCCTCGAGGTGGACGGCATGGTTCTCGGCCTGCGCGTCGACGCGGCAGTGGACGTGATATCGGTGGAAGCCCGCGATGTCGATGACCCTCCGGCCCTCGCCACCCACGCTGGCTACGACACGGTGCGCGCAGTCGTGCGCCGGGCCGATGCAGCCCCGGTGCTGGTGCTTTCCCTCGAACACCTATTGGAGAGCGTGTACCGCTCCGCCCTTCACCCCTCCAGCGAGGCAGAGGCATGAGCGAAATGCCCTTCGCCAGCGGGTCGGTCTTTCGACGTCGACTCATGATTCGGAACGTCCTGCTCCAGGCCTGCACTGGGATCGTGGTGGCGCTCTATCTCTTCGCCCTGCTCCAACTGACGGCGGAACAGTGGCGGGAGTTCCTGGTCGCGGGGGCCATCTTCGCCGGAGTATCCGCGCTGGCCGAGATCTGGATGCAGTGTCGTATCGATCGCGCCGTCGTCGCCTGCATCGACGCCCAGGTGGGGGGCGCGGTCCAGCAAGCGCACTTCCGCGGTGGCTTCGAAGCGGTGATGGACCTTCCGCGCCGGATGGTTCTTGCCACCCAGGCGACCTGGGCCATCGTGGCGATCACCGTCCCAGGATGGATGATGCTCCGCCTGGACGACTTCTCGGGCATTCAACCGATCCTGATAGCAGCCGTTGCCGCGATGGGCGGCCTCGTCACCAGTATCTTTCTATTCTTCGCCCTCAAACGATTCGTGGCGCCCCTGCGCGACAGCTGGGCCTGGCAGCTGGGCGGCGCTGCCGAACGGCAGGGATTGATCCGCGGGCTCTCACTCTTCCGCAAGCTCGGGATCGCCGTCAGCGGCGTGATGGTCTCGACGGTCTTCGCCGCGGCACTGCTCTCCTATAGCCTGGCCTTCCGTCCGATCGAGGCCTACAGCATCCGGGTGCAGAGCGGCTACGTCGGTCGTATGGCCGAACGGGTCGTCGGCCCCCAGGATCCCCTGCTCGACCTGGTGAAGGACGACTTGGACGAGCTCGGCATCGCCGGGCAGCTGCTGGTCGTCGACCTCTCCAGCAGGAAGATCGTCAACGGTCCTCCGGAGGCTCTCACTGCCAGCGAGCTGCGTTGGATCGCGGCTTCCAAGGGAGACACCGGGACCAGCCTCGAGATCGACTCGGACAGCAGCTTCGCCTGGTCGCGGATCGAGGACGACGAGAACCTCGCGCTGGTGGCGGCCACCCCGCGCAGCCTTCTCATCGGTGATCTCGGTCGCGTCCAGCTGGTATTCGGCGTGCTCTTGCTGGTGGCCTTCGCGATCTCGCTGATCGCCGCTTTCCTGATGGCTGCCGATGTCGGCCGGACGACGGAGTGGCTGCGCCAGGAGGTGGGGCGGATCGCCTCGGGCGATCTCACCCGCGGCGAGGTCCGGGAGTCGGAGGACGAGCTCGGTGATCTGGCACGTTCCTTCGAGGGAATGTTCGACTCCCTGCGCGCCACGATCCGTCGGATGGCCGAGATGGCGGAACGCGTCGACGCGGAGGCGAGCGCGATCGCGAAGGTGGGCAGGAACGTCGCATCGACGACAGTGGATCAGGTCCAGGGCATCAAGCGGGCCAGCGGCTCGATGGCGGCGATCAACGGAAAGGTTTCCGGGATCGCAAACTCGGCCCAGCTTCTGAACGGGAACGTGGAAGAGGCGAGCAGCTCGATCCTCGAGCTCGGTGCCGCCGGCGAGGAGCTCAACCAGACCGCCTCCTCGCTGAGCGTCCAGATCACCGATGTCAGCAGCTCGATCGAGGAGATGATCCGAAGCGCTCGCCAGGTTTCCGAGAACACCGAGACGCTCGCCGGGGCGGTCTCCGAGACCTCCGCATCGATGGCCCAGATGGCGGATTCGATGCACCAGGTCGAGCGAGCCGCGAGCGAGACCGCCGGTTTCTCCTCGCAGGTGGTCGTTCTGGCGGAGGGCGGTCAGGAGCGGGTACGGCAGACCATCGCGGGTATGGATGCGATTCGGGAGGCGACGGGCAGCGCCGATGTCGTGATCCGCGGCCTGGGCGAACGCGTCCACGAAATCGGGACCATCGTCGACGTCATCGACGACGTGGCCGACGAGACCAGTCTGCTCGCCTTGAACGCGGCCATCATCGCGGCTCAGGCGGGAGAGCAGGGCCGCGCATTCTCGGTCGTGGCGGACGAGATCAAGGCTCTCGCGGATCGGGTGCTGGCCAGCACGAAGGAGATCAGCGGACTGATCCGCGCGGTTCAGCAGGAGAGCAGCAACGCGATCAGCGCGATCGAACGCGGGAGCAGCAGCGTCCAGAGCGGCGTCGAGCTCTCCGCCGAGGCCGGCGCCTCCCTCGAGGAGATCACGGGTGCCGCGCGCGCCAGCGGAGTGCGGATCGAGGAGATCGTCCAGGCGGTGCGCGAGCAGGCGAAGGACGCCAGCCGCGTCTCGGAGCTGATGGGCCAGGTGAATCGCAGCGTCGAGGAGATCCGAGCGGGCGGACATGAACAGGAGCGCGGCAATGAGACCGTGATGCGCGGCACGGTGGTCATGCGAGAAGTCGCACAGCAGACCCATCGCACGACCGAGGAGCAGGCGCGCGGAGCGGGACGGATCCGAGACAGCATCGAAAGCGTGACAGAGGCTGTCGACAAGATCCACGCCGCGCTCCAGGAGCAATCGGTGGAGTGTCGCCATGCAGTGTCATTCCTCGAAGAGGTCTACGAGCGGACACGTTCCAACGAGGAGTCCTCACGCCGCATGAGCGAGGCGACGCAGCGCCTCCAGCAGCAGGCGGAGGCGCTTCGGGAGGACGTTCGGAGGTTCAGGATCGAATGACGGCAGTCGAGGGACAAGGGAGCGAAACATGATCGCCACGTGCCCCAAGTGCTCAGTGCGATATCGGATCGCGAGGGAGAAGTTGAAGCCCGAGGGGGTGCGAATGCGGTGCGGGCGCTGCGAGGCGGTGTTCCGCGTCCGGCCTCCTGCCGAGACCCCCGCGCCCGCCGAAACACCGAGCCCGCCGCCGCAGGAGCGGGTTCCGCCGACCGAACCCTCCAGCGCGCGGGTGCCCGACCGGCCTCAGACTGCGCCGCAGCCGCAGCGAGAGGAGGTCGACCGGGAGCGGCTGGTGCTGGTGGCGATGCCAGACGTCGAACTCGCCAAGCGGACCGCCGCGGCCCTGGTGGAGCGCGGGCTCCAGAGCAGCCTCGTTCACGACGGCGTCGAGGCGATGCTGGAGGTTCAACGCCAGCTCCCCCGGGTGGTGGTCCTCTCGGCGTCGCTGCCGAAGATGTTCGGATTCCAGATCTGTGAGGTGATGAAGCGCAACGAGAGCCTACGCTCGATTGCCGTGGTTCTCGCCGGATCGATCTACCACACCGGTCGTTACCGCAGGGAGCCAAACGAGTTCTATGGAGCCGACGCCTACCTCGAGGATCCGGACCTGCCCGGTGGTTTGATTCCGATCCTCGAAAGGATCGGTGTTCCCGTGCTGCCCGCTGCGATTCCGTCCTCGGCACCGCCGCCGGAATCCGTTCCGGCTCCTTCCGCGTTGCCGGAATCCGCTCCGGCTCCCGCTGCGCCGCCGGAGTCCGCTCCGGCTTCCGCCGCGTTGGCGGAGCCCGTCCCGCCGCCGGTGTCCGTTCCCGTCGCTCCGCTGCAGGGCTTGCCGGGCGCCGCGACCGCGCCCGACCCGGCGGCGGCGCAGGAGGACGACGGGCTCGAGGAGGGAAGGGCGAAGGCCGAGCGGCTGGCTCGCATCATCGTGTCGGACATCATCCTCTACAACGAGGACAAGTTCGCGGAGGCGCTCCGGAAGGGCTCCGTGGTGGAGATGATGAGTCCCGATCTGGATGAGGGAAGGGACCTGTTCTGCAACCGGATCGACGAGCGGGTGCGCGAGGAACGCGACTACCTGGTGGAGGAATTGCTGCGCGTGGCACGTCTGCGCGGCGCGGCGTGAGGGTCTCCATGGACAGCCGAGATCGCGAGAGCATTGCCCTGGATCTGGAGAGCATGGACGAGGAGGTCCGCCGGCTGGCAGTAGAGCGTCTCACCCTGCTCCCCTCGGCGGAGGCCATCCCGGTGTTGGTGGAACGGCTGGGTGATTCGAGCTGGAGGGTGCGCAAGGCCGCCATCGACCGGCTGGCTGCGTCGGTGGAGTCCTCCGAGGCGACCCGCCGCCTCGTGGCTGCCCTCGGCGACGACGACAATACCAACCGCCGTAACGCAGCGCTCGAGGCGTTGATGCGTTGCGGTCGCAAGGCGATTCCCATCCTGATCGAGGCCTCCCACGACGAGGATGTCGATGTCCGCAAGCAGGTCGTCGACGCGCTGGGGGGTATCGGCGACGAGACCGCTGCGGACCGCTTGATGGAGATGCTGGGCGATCCGGACCCGAACGTCCGCGGCGCGGCCGCGGACGCTCTCGGGGCGATGGGAAGTTCGAGCTCGGTATCCTCGCTGTTGGCGGTGGCGAACCGGGACGAGGAAGGCCTGGCTCGCTTATCCGCCCTCTATGCGCTGGTTCGCATGGAGGTTCCCGTAGCTGCGAGTGACGTAGCCGATCCCCTGGGTGTATCGATGCTGCGCCCTGCGGCCTACGCCCTGCTCGGTCACAGCGAGGATCCGAATGCCGTCGAGTGGCTGCTGAAGGGAGTGATCGACCCGTCTTGGAGATGCCGGGAAGCCGCCTTCGAGGCCCTTCTGCGCTGGGTCGCCCGCTCCGATCCGGCGGAGGCCGAGCAATTGACCAGCCGGATTGGCGAAGCCGTCGCGTCCGCTCCGGAGATCTTCTCCGATGCTCTCGAGCGTCTCTCTTCGGCGGGCCTGCAGACTCGGCTCACGCTGGTCCAGTTCCTCGGCCTGCTGAGACGGCGGGACAGCGTGATTCCCATTCTCTTCGCCGGCGACGACGAGGCGCTCGTGGAGGTCGTGCTGTCGACCCTCGAGAGCTTTGGCAGCGTCGTAGAGGAGATTCTCGACGAGGCGTGGGGATCCTTCGAAGCGGATTCTCGCCGCCTCTCTTGTGACCTCCTGGGTCGGGTCGGGGGTGAAACGGCGCAAACCCTTCTAATCAACACCCTCTTGGATTCGGATGCCGAGTTGCGGATCGCCGCAGCACGGGCACTCGGTCGGCGAGGTTGGGCGTCTGCGCTCCCGACGCTGGTGCGACGGCTCGAGGCCGCCGTCATCGAGGACGAAGAGGAGGCCGAGGAGGGAGAGGTTGACGTCGTCACCGAAGCCATCGTCGCGATCGCCAATGCGCCGAACGCCTCGCAATCCGGCGTCATCGACCAGGCCATCGAACTGCTGAGCTCTCGACGCGATGGCGCCGAGGAACGATTTCGCCTGGCGATTGCGCGGACCATGGGACGCATCGGGCGACCCGAAGACGCCACGACCGTCGGCTTCATGATGTCGGATCCGAGCGCCTCCGTGCGACGAGCGGCCGTCGAGGCTCTTGCCCATCTGGCCTGTGGTGAGGTTCCCGAGCCGCTGCGGATGGCTCTCGCCGACGAGGATCCGATGGTTCGCAGCGCGGCCGCGTCGGCGCTAGGTGCCTCCCACGATCCCCACTTCGTCGAAGATCTCGCCAGTCTGGCCGGCGACGAGGACGCCCACGTGCGCGCTTCGGCGATGCGCGCGCTGGGGAGAGGCGCCGCGGCTGCGCGGAAGCGGGATCCGGAATCGGAAGCGGTTTCGAAGGCCCTGATCGTCTTGTCCACGGCGCTGGAGGACAAGGGCCCGGTCGCGATGGCTGCCCTCGAGGCCCTCGCTGCACTGGGTGGTCCGGAATCAGCGCAGCTCGCCACCCGGATGCTGGGAGAGCAGGACCCGGAGATGGTCAAGGTCGCCGTCGGATGCATCCGCGTCCATGGCACTGCCGAATCCTTGCGGGAGCTCTTTCCTCTGATCTCTCACGAGCACTGGCTGGTGCGCGCCGAGGTCATCCAGGCTCTCTCGGATCGCGGGTTGGAGCGGGCGGTCCCCGCCATCCTGCGGTGGCTCGACAAGGAGCAGGACGACTTCGTGCGCGACACGATTCTTCGTGCGCTGAAGCGGCTGGAGACCTAGAAAGAGTGAGCCACGGCGACGACATTCGCGATCTCGTCCTCACGGACGCCGAGTTTCGCATGTTTTGCGATCTGTTTCGCGAATACTGCGGCCTCCACTTCGGAGAGGATTCGAGGTTTCTGCTCGAGAAGCGCCTGGCCCGCCGGGTCTACGAGGTCGGCGCGGGGTCCTTCTCCGCCTACCACTACATGTTGCGTCGGGATACCTCTGGGGATCAGGAGCTGGCCAACATCATCGATGAGCTCACGACCAACGAGACCTACTTCTTCCGGGAGCGAAACCAGCTGCGGGCGCTGTTCGAGGAGATCCTTCCCCAGCTTCGCATGCGTCGTGAGGCCGAGGGGGGATCGGTGCTGAGCATCTGGAGCGCCGGCTGCTCCAGCGGTGAAGAGCCCTACTCGGTGGTGATGCTCGCTCTGGAAGCCGGCTTCGAGATGGGGCGCGATCTCAGGGTGTACGCATCGGACATCTCGCGGCGGATGCTCAAGAAGGCGCGCCGCGGAGTCTATCGCCCCGCTTCCTTCCGAGAGACGGAGCCTTGGGTCAAAGAGAAGTACTTCGTCGAGAAGGACGGTCTGTGGCGGATCTCCGACGAGATCAAGAGACACGTGGTCTTTACCCATCTGAATCTGTTCGACCGGGGACGCATCTCCCTGCTCGGGACCATGGACGTGATCCTGTGCCGAAACGTCATCATCTACTTCAATCTCGAAACCAAGAAGGAGGTGATTCGGACATTCAGCGAGAAGCTCCGAGCGGGTGGCTTTCTCCTTCTCGGGCACTCGGAGTCGCTCATCAACGTGTCGAACGCCTTCGAGCTCGAGCACCTGCGAAACGACCTCGTATACCGGCGCCCGATCCCCGGTGAAACACGCTGGGATTCCTGGCACGTCGCCGCCGCGGCAGCGATCCGCAGCAGCGACGCCGAGGGGCAGATCGAATGAGTGCACAGGAGCCGATTCGCGTCCTGGTGATCGACGATTCGGCATTCAGCCGCCGGACGATCGTTCGAATGCTCGAGAAATCGCCTCTGATCGAGGTGGTGGCCTGGGCCCGCGACGGCGAGGAGGCCCTCCACAAGGCGCTCGAGCTGCCCCTGGATCTGATCACCCTGGATCTCGAGATGCCCCGCATGGACGGTTTCACCTTCCTGCGGATCATCATGTCCAAGAAGCCGACTCCCGTGATGGTGATCAGCGGGCGCGGCGGCGATCAAGACGTCTTCAAGGCGCTGGATCTGGGTGCCGTGGACTTCGTTGCGAAACCCACGCCGCGGGCCACTCCGGAGCTGGCGACGATCGAGCAGGAGCTGATCCGGAAGGTTCACGCGATCCGGCAGCTGCGCATCGACAAGCTGCGCCACCAGATTTCCCGCGCGCCATCCCTGGTGCGGCTATCCACCAGTGCGCAGGTGGCTTCGCGGATCGTGGCGATTGGCGCCTCGACCGGTGGCCCCTCCGCGCTGATGCAGCTCTTCAGTGCCTTCGCCGAGGCGCCGCCCTGCGCGTTCTTCGTCTCACAGCATATGCCCGGCGGGTTCACACAGGGCTTCGCGGAGCGTTTGAATCGTCTGACGAACCTGAGGGCCCGGGAAGCCCGAGATGGAGACGAGCCGGAGGCCGGAACGATTCTCGTGGCACCGGGCGAGCACCACCTGGAGTTTGCGGCGAAGGGGGATCGGGTCGTCACCTGCCTGGCTCCGCGGACGCGCAGCGACAAGTACGCGCCCGCTGTGGACCGGATGTTCGAATCGGCGGCGAAGCATTTCGGCGCCGACCTGCTCGCCGTAGTGCTCACCGGAATGGGGGACGACGGGCGCAGGGGTGTGCAAGCGGTGAAGCAGCACGGTGGCCGCGTGATCGCGGAATCGGAGGAAACCGCGGTGATCTTCGGGATGCCCCAGCGTGCGATTCGCACCGGCTTCGTGGATGCAGTGCTTCCGCTTTCCGAGATCGCCCCCGCCATCCAGTCGGGGATTGGGGGAAGTGAATCGAAGACGATTCACCGAAAGGGTTCGGCATGAGCAAAGAGAAGAAGGATGTCTTCGCGCGGGCGGAGGAGTTCGTGGCGCTCTTCAGCCGTGGAGCCGAGTTCACGAAGCAGATTCTCCACGAGAATGAGCGGCTTCGCGGGAGGCTCAGCCAGGTCGAGGATCGCCAGACCCACGCCGCCCAGGACAATGTGGAATGGGAGAAGCTCCGCGAGGAGCTGCTGGCGCGGATCGCGGGACTCGAGAACGAGAAGCGGGACGTCCTGGATCGCCTTCAGGCCGTCGAGGAAGAGAATCGGCAGTTCGCGGACCGTTATCTGGAGATAGAGGAGGAGAACAACAACCTCGCCAATCTCTATGTTGCGAGCTACCAGCTCCACTCGACCCTCGAGCTGTCCGAGGTGCTGAAGACCATCATCGAGATCGTGATCAATCTGATCGGCGCGGAGGTCTTCGCGGTCTATGTCCTCGACGAGAAGACCAATCAGCTTTCTCCAGTCGCCTCCGAAGGACAGCTGCTCTCGGCATTCCCGAGAGTACCCCTGGGCTCGGGTATCGTGGGTGGATCCGTTGACCGCGGCGAAACCACCTGCGGGGAACCATTGCCTTCCGATGACCTGGAGCGGCCGATGGTCTGCATTCCGCTTCGGATCGGGGAACGGCCGATCGGAGGGATCGCGATCTTCAAGCTGCTGGCGCAGAAGGACGCATTCACCCCTCTCGACCACGAACTCTTCACTCTGCTGGCCGGCCACGCCGCGACGTCGATCTTCGCGGCGCAGCTCTACGGACAGTCAGAGCGGAAACTCAACACGATTCAGGGCTTCATCGACCTCTTGACCAAGTAGCTCGTCGTCCAACGCCGTGCAGGCGGAGGAGGGAGTGAGACATGCACCGGCATCGAATTCTCATCGTCGAGGACAGTCCGACAATGCGTCAGCTGCTCGTGTTCGCACTCAAGCGGATCAAGGGCGCCGAGCTAGTCGAGGCTCAGGACGGAATGGACGGTCTGCGCAAGGTCACCAGCGACCACTTCGACCTCGCCCTGGTCGACATCAACATGCCGGTGATGGATGGTCTCAAGCTGATCAGCCTGATCCGAGGCGAGGAGAGCCTCAAGGGAATGCCCATCGTGGTGATCACCACCGAGGGGGCCAAGGAGGATCGCGAGCGGGCTCTCTCGCTCGGCGCGGACGAGTACCTGACCAAGCCGATCCAGGCGAACCGCGTGCTCTCCCTCGCAAAGAGCATGCTGAAGATCGAGTAGGCGAGGCAGGCATCCCGCGGCCAACGGTTCTCCTTCTCCCAGCTCTGTGGTATATCCCTGCCGTGGTGAAGTGGGCGCTCGTCTGGATCCTGGCTCCGGTGCTCGCGGGCAGCGGCTGCGGCTACCAGATCGTGCGGTACAAGGACGCGCTGGGTGATGTGCGGCGAGTGGCGATCGTCGGACTCGAGAACAACAGCTTCGAGCCGGGGCTCGATTCGATGGTCTCCGATGCGATCGCCCGCGAGTTCTTGCGTCGAGGGGCCTTGAAGGTGGTATCGGATCCCGAGACCGCCGATCTCATCGTCACGGGGGCCGTCGACCGCCTCCAGACACATAGTGAATCCTTCTCGACCATCGAGTTCGTCCTCGAGTTCAAGGTCACCATGGGCCTCGACCTCAAGGTGGAGCGCAGTGACGGCACCCGGATACGCATCGGTGGGCGGGCGCTCCGGGAGTCGGAGCTCTACCAGGCCAGCGCCGACGTGGAGGTCACCCGGACCAATCGCAAGGAGGCGCTCGAGCGTCTCGCCGGGATCCTGGCGGGGCGATTCCACGACGCCCTCTACGAGCGAATCACTCCGTGACGCCGGCCGAGCTCCAGCGGGAGCTCGCCTCCGGGAAGCTTCGTCCCGCCTATCTGCTGGCTGGCACCGAGGCGCTGCTGCGCGACGACGCGTCCCGGGCGATCGCCGAGGCGGTTCTGGCCGACGGGCCCCGCGACTTCAACTTCGACCGTATCGACGGTGTGACCTGTACCGAAGCTCAGCTGCTGGATGCAGTTCGTTCGCTTCCCGTCCTCGCCGAGCGCCGTCTCGTCGTGCTGCGAGAGCCCGCGGGGAAGGGCCGCGGGCCCAAGACGCTCGGGGAGGGGATTGCGGCCGCGGTGGAGGAGCTCCGGGAATCCTCGTCCGCGGTCCTCGTGGTGACCGCGTCGACGATCGACAAACGTTCGAAGTGGGTAAAGGCATTCAGGGAGCCCGCCGCCCTGGTGGTGTGCGATCCGCCCAAGGGTCTGCGCTTGATCGTCGCCTTCCTGAAGCAGGAGGCGGAGCGCCGCCAGATTTCCCTGCAGCCCGGTGCGGCCGAGGCGCTGGCCGATGCCGTGGGACCCCAGCTGCTGATGCTCCGCCAGGAGCTGGAGAAGGCGGCGCTGCACGCGGGCCCGGGGCGGCCCGTGAGCCGCCACGACGTGATCGCGGTCGCCAGCGATGCGGTCGATGAGCCGATCTGGGACCTCACCGACGCGATCGGTGAAGGTCGAACTCCGGATGCCCTGGCGATCCTGGGTCGCCTGCTCGAGTCCGGCGCTCCGCCTCCCGTGCTGCTCGGATCCCTGGCAAGCCACTTCCGCAAGCTCGCTCGCTTGCGCTCCGGAGCTGCGGTGCCGGGACACCCATTCGTGGTCAGGAAGCTCGAATCCCAGGCGCAGCGCTACCCGCCGGGGCGGCTCGTCGCCTGTCTCCACGCGATCCACGGGGTCGACGAGGCGCTGAAGGGCCAAGGCTCGCTGCCCGTCGACATCGCCCTGGAACGCCTGGTGATGGGCCTGCAAGCGCCGCGGAGCGGCGCGCGCAGCGAGCCGTAGGCGAGCGAAGTTCACAAGGCAAGCGCCGCGGAGCGGCGCGCGCAGCGAGCCGTAGGCGAGCGAAGTTCACAAGGCAACTCCGTCCCCGAGAGGCGGCTAGCTGCTGGCCCGATGGACGGACCTGGCGAGGCGGGAGACGCTCCGGCTGGCAGTCGTCTTCCTGATGGCCCCGCTGCTGGCTGCCTTGCGCAGAGCCCGCTCCGCGCTGCGAAGCTTCTGCCGGGCGCCTTCTCCGTCTCCGCTCTCGATCGCGCCGCGCACGCTCTTGAGGAGAGTCCGCACCTGGCTCTTGGCCTTGCGGTTGCGGGCCCGCCGCTTGAGGGCCTGGCGCGCACGCTTCTCCGCAGATCGGTGAGTCGCCATCCGTGATGTACTCCGCTCCCCGGCGTTGGCCGAGACGTGAGGGCGCCCGCGCGGCCCTCACGAGCGGCGGAGAATAGGGGTCCCGGGCAGTTCGGTCCAGCCCCGCTGCAAAGCGGGTTCAGCGCATCCTCTCTCCGACCGATATGCCCAGCGAGATGCGTGTCTCCCAGGCGAAGTGCGCGAGCACGAGGCAGCGGGTGGCTTCGATTCTGCTCGGTGGGGTGCTCATGCTGTGGGCCGCGCCCGCCTGGTCCGAATTGGCCGCAGTCCAGGCCCCTCGCCCGGGTCGCGATGATGCCGCGGAAGCGACGGCGCTTCCCCAGGGGGGTGCGCTTTCGACTCAACTCTCAGCCACCTCGGAGATGCTTGCGGACCAGCCACGGGCGGTACGGGTTCCCGGCCTCGACCCGGTCGAGCGGGCCTGGTTCGCGGCGGCGGGCAGCCTGGAGGACCGGGTGGAGAGAACGCTCGATATCGCCCTCGAGGAGGGAGGGCCGAACCTCGAGGCCCCAGCGCGAGCCCTGCTGCTGGACGAATCCCTCGGAACTCGCCTGGAGCGGGCAGAGGCGGCAGTCCGGCTGGCACCCGATCTTCCGGCAGCGCGGATCGCCCTGGGTCGGGCCCTCTGGAGCGAGCAGTGGGATCTCGTCGGTTTCCTCGATCAGATCTGGCAGGCCGCCCGGGCTACGAATCGACACCTGGAGGCCTCCCTCTGGCTCCGGGCCACGATCTCCCACGCCCTGGTCACGGCCTGCCTGATCGGGGGATTGCTCTTCCTCTTCGTTGCTGGCGGAAGCCTGGTTGCCGCGGCGGCCCGCCTGCTGGGTGGGCTTCCGGTTGCATTGCCTCTGGTGTCGCGGGCGGCGCTGGTGGCCGGGCTGCTGCTGATTCCCGCCGTCCTGGGTGAGGGGCTCTTCGGGGTGGCCCTGGCCTTTGCCGCTCTGGGGTTCTGGCCCGGGAACTCCTGGCAAAGGGTCGGCGTGGGTATCGCCCTCGTCGTCTCGGTCGCTGGCCTCCATCCGCTGGCGGATCGAGCGGGGGAGGAGCTGGTGGCCTTTGGCTCGGATCCGGTCGCCGAGTCGGTCTTTGCCGTCGAGCACGCACAACCCTCGCGGCTCGACATCGATCGGCTGGAGCGCGTCGCAGCGGACGATCCGCTGGTGGCCGGCGCCCTCGCTCTCCATACCAAGCGTGCCGGAGACCTGGAAGATGCGGAGCGTCGCTTCAGCTCCCTGATCGACCAGAGCGCCTCTCCCAGTCCCAGTCTGCTCAACAACGCCGCCAATGTGCAGCTGGCGCTGGGTCGCGTCGAAGAGGCCGTCGAGCTCTACGAGGCCGCCGCTCACAAGAGCCAAACCGTGGTGGTGCTGTTCAACCTGTCACAGGCCTACGGGCGCCTGATCCAGCTGGATCACCAGGATCTCGCCCTGGCGGAAGCCCAGGTGATCGACCACGTTTCTCTGGTTGGGTTGACGGATCTCTATGGATCCTCCCATCGTGGTCTGGTCGCGGATCTCCCGGTGGCGACGGAGGCCATCCGGGTTCGCCTGGGGGATCCGGGGGCAGCCCGCCAGGCGGCGACTGCGCTGCGACGCCGCGTCGCGCCTGGTTGGCTGGGCCAGAGTCTGGTGCACAGCGCCGTCGGCGTCGCACTCATGGTCCTGCTGGCCTTGGGAGTCGCCATGGCGCTCCGCAGGCTGACCGGCGGTGGTGAGGGGGGCGATCGCCATGCCAGGACGGCGCGGTTCCCGACCGGCCGTGAGGCCGCGGACCCCTTCGCGAGCATGGTCCGACTGGCGGCGCTTCGCGAGCGTCAGGCGCGTATCGACAAGATCAAGCTCCTGCTCTCGGTGATCGTGCCGGGCGCGGCGGGCGTCGTCTTCCGGCGCCCGATCCTCGGTCTGCTCGGCTCGATGCTCTTCGGGTCGACTCTGGCGAGCTGGTGGGCGCGGGACGGCGTGGGGGTCGACCCCCTGGCCGTCGGCGCCGGCGCGTCCCTTCTCTTCGGCGCCGTGGCCGTCGCATCCGCGACCGCCTACGTCGCGGTGATCGCGGTGACGATCGCGCTCCGGGAAAGGTCATAGACATGGCGGTTGCGCTGCGCGGAAATCTCCGGGATTTCGGGATCGGCGAGGTCTTCCAGCTGATCGGTCAGCAACGCAAGACCGGCATCCTCGAGGTCGAGGCCACCTCGGAGAAGCTCCGGATGGGTTTTCTCGAGGGTGCGGTGGTGTGGGCGGCCTCGGTCGGGCCCCATGAGCACGCCGCCCTCGGCGACATGCTCGTGCGGGTGGGTCTGCTCACGCCGGACCGTCTGGTGCAGCTGGAACAACAGCTCCATGAAGGCCAGGAGAGCCTCGAGCGCCTGATGGTCCAAGAGGGCGATCTGGACGGCCGACAGATCGAGGCGATCGGTGAGCTGGTGACCTCGGAGACGATCTTCAAGCTGCTGCGCCTGAACCAGGGCTCCTTTCACTTCACAGCCGGGAAGATTCTCCTGGACAGCGAACCCTCGAAGTTGCTCCCTGCCGAGCAGATCCTGATGGACGGGCTCCGCATGGTGGACGAGTGGCGGGCGATGGACGAAACGGTGACCCGCGAGACCACGGTGTTTCAGCGGGTCGCTCGCTTCGAGACCTACCGCGAGGCGTCGGGGGGAGATTCCCCGGCGGAGCTGGCGCTGGCGGAGAAGATCTTCCTGCTGATCGACGGTCGCCTCACCGTGCGCCGCATCGTCGATCTCTCGCGCCTCGGTACCTTCGAGGGGTCGCGGATTCTCTCCAAGCTGCGCGAGACGGGGGTGATCGAGCCCATCGACACGGAGGTTCTCGAGACGACCCACAAGCGTCGCCGGACGCGAGAGTTCGCGCCCACCCGGGTGGGTCTCGACCTGGCGACGGCCCTGCTGCCCTTCGCATTCCTCTTCATGATGGCTTGGCTCTCCTTCGGCCGAGCGGGATCCGTCGCCCCGGACGGGCTGATCCCCCTGGACCGCGACCCCCAACGCCAGGCCGAGATCGCTTTCGAGACGCGGAGGCTTCGCAACCTCGTGGAGGCCTATCGCTTTGCTACCGGCGACTGGCCTGATGAGCCAGGGGAGCTCGAGGCGCGCGGCTGGCTCCCTCCCGGCGCGTTGGCGGCCGCCGATGAGCATCCGTACTATTACGTCCGACGTGGGGATGCAGTCCTCGTTCTTGCGCCCGAGCAGTAACAGCTGCCGGAATCCGCTTGGAGTCACCACTGGCCCGAGACGACGCCAGCACTCGCCAGACCCTGATCTTCGATGACAATCAGATGGCCGCCGCGCTCTACGGGGAGCGCGAGCACACGCTCCGCATCCTCGAGCAGGAGCTGGGTGTCGAGGCGCGGGCCCGCGGAAACGAGGTGCGGCTGATCGGCGACGAGGAGAAGGTGCGTGTGGGCCGCAAGGCGCTCGAGGAGCTCTACGGACTGGTTCGCGAGGGTCGGCCGGTTCATCCGCGGGACGTGACCGCCGCGCTGCGGATGATGACGGAAGAGCCCGACGTCGAGCTCAGGGAGGTCTACCAGGACGTCCTGGCGGGCGTCAGCGGGCGGCGTCGCATCGCAGCGAAAAACCTCTCCCAGCGGCGCTACATCGAGATCATCCTCGAGCGCGACATCGTCATCACGGTCGGTCCCGCTGGCACCGGGAAGACCTACCTGGCCATGGCCATGGCGATCGCCGCCCTCAACCGCCACGAGGTGGCGCGTGTCATCCTGACGCGGCCGGCGGTGGAGGCAGGGGAGAAGCTCGGCTTCCTGCCGGGATCGATGGCCGAAAAGGTGAATCCCTACCTCCGGCCCCTCTACGACGCACTCCACGACATGATGGCCTTCGAGAAAGCCGCACGGCTGATGGACCGAGGTGTCATCGAAGTGGCGCCCCTCGCCTTCATGCGCGGCCGCACCCTCAACGATTCTTTCGTGATCCTCGACGAGGCGCAGAACACGACGCCGGAGCAGATGAAGATGTTCTTGACCCGGCTCGGCTACGATTCGAAGGCGGTGATCACCGGTGACATCACACAGATCGACCTTCCCGCGGACCAGCTCAGCGGCATGGTAGACGCCATGCGCGTGCTCGAAGGCGTCGAGGGTATTGGCTTCATGCGCTTCACCGAGGCAGACGTGGTGCGCCATCCCCTGGTCCAGTCGATCATCCGCGCCTATGAGTACCGCGACGCCCGAAGGAGCCGGCCCGAGAGATTCCCCCGTCGCGGCGACGAAGAGTCTGGATGACGGTCCGCGTCGCGGGTCCGCCGCCGGTCCGATCCCTGCCAGCCTTCGATCGGGCCCTCTTGGAGGCGCGAGCGGGAACGCTGTTGCGGGAGCTGGGCCACGGAGAATCCGAGCTCTCCATCTCCCTGGTGGGCGACGAGGAGATGGCCGGGCTGAACCAGCGCTTCCGCGCGGAGGCGGCACCCACGGATGTGCTCTCGTTCTCGCTATTGGAGGGCGACCACGCGGCGTTTCGCGGGGATCTGCTCGGCGAGGTCGTGATCGACGTGGAGGTCGCCGCTCGCCAGGCATCGGTGATCGGTCACGGTCTCGACGCCGAGATGGCGCGCCTGCTCATTCACGGCACCCTCCACCTGCTCGGTTACGACCACCAGCAAGAGGAGGAAGCCCGCGCGATGGAGGCGGCGGAAGAAGATCTCTGGGCGGTCGTGGTGGCGTGAGGACCGCGCACCGCGCCTTACTGCTCGGAAGCTACGCCCTGGCGACCTTTCTCGCATTTCCCCATCCGGCGCTGGGGACGGTGGTCGATCTCGGCTGGGTGGCGACGTGGCTTGCCCCACTCGCTCTCATCCTCGCTCTCCGCGGACTCACGCCGCGCCGCGCCCTTGGCCTCGGCTTTCTCGCCGGGCTGTTGGCACACTCCGCCGTGCTGCATTGGATCTACGTGGTGACGGTGACCTACGGACATGCGCCCCGGGTCGTCGGGGTGATCGCCCCGATCCTGCTGGCGGCGTACATCGCGGGCTTCACGGCGCTGTTCGGGATGGCTGTGGCGTGGCTCGAGCGACGCGGGCTGACCTCGCCCTTCGCAATTGCCGCAGTGTGGACCGCGCTGGATTACTTGCGATCCTTTGCCCTCAGCGGATTCCCCTGGGCGACGCTCGGTTACACGCAGCACCAGAACCCCGCGCTGATGCCGCTGGTGGCCTGGACGGGAGTCTACGGGCTTTCGTTCCTCTCGGTCCTCGGGGCTGCCGGGGTCTCCCGTTTCTTCGCACGACTCCGCCCTACCACCGACTCCCCCCCCGCCTCCAGTCTTCGCAGGCCCGACTGGGGCGCCTGGGGGGCTCTGGGTGTGGTGGTTCTCGCCCACGCATCGGGTATGGCGATGAACGCGTCAAGGACGGCTCTCGACTGGCCCGCGCTGCGGGTCGCCGTGCTCCAGGGCAACATCGATCAGGGGGTGAAGTGGTCCCCGGAATGGGCCGAGCGGACGCTGGTGATCTACGAGGAGCTCACCCGAGAGGCGGTGGCCGAAGGCGCCGAGGTCGTGGTCTGGCCGGAGACGGCGGCGCCGGGTTCCCTCGACTCCGATCCCGCCCTGCGGGAGCGAATCGCCGCTCTGGCCGAGGATACGGGAGCCTTTCTCGTGGTGGGCGCCGTGGGGATCGACGGCCTCGAATCGCTGATCCGGGAGCCCACGGAGCTCGGGGAGTTGAAGTTCTTCGATAGCGCCTTCCTGTTCGACGCAGCCGGTCGCAGCCTGGGACGCTACGACAAGACCCACCTCGTTCCCTTCGGCGAGTACCTGCCCTTCCGCCGCATTCTCGGCCGCTTCATCCGCGCCATCGCGACCGGGAGCACCAGTCAGGACGTCACAGCGGGGAAATCCCCACGCAGCATGGTGCTCCCCGGCCTCGACATCGGAGGCGGGGAACCCTCCGTGACCGTAGGTGTTCCCATCTGCTATGAACTTCTCTTCCCGGACCTGGTTCGGCGGTTCGTGGGCGATGGGGCGGGCGTGCTCTTCGCGATCACAAACGACGCGTGGTACGGCCGCACCGGCGCGCCGTACCAGTTCCTGGTGATGACCGCGATGCGCTCTGCGGAGGGCAGGGTGTGGACAGCGAGAGCGGCCAACACCGGTGTTTCGGCGCTGATCGACGACCGAGGTCGGGTTCGGGAGCAGACGCGGATCTTCGAGCGGGACTTCCTCGTGGGTGAGGTCTCCGTTCGCCCCCCCGGCGTCGGTGACAGCTTCTACGTGCGGCACGGCGACCTGTTCGCGTGGCTCTGCTGGGGCGGGCTGCTCGCACTCTCGGTCCGCGCGTGGGTCCAGGGGAGGGGGAGATGAGTGACGCCAAGGCCTCGAGTCCGATCGACTCTGGAGAACTCGCGGAAGGGTTGCGGCGGGCGCGCGACCGGTTCGGCGAGTTCCGGGGGCGCCTTTGACGAGGTGGCCTTGCGCAGCCGCATAGAGGCCCTCGGGTTGGAGGCCGCCCGTCCCGACCTGTGGGAGGATCACGAGCGCGCCGAGAAGCTGCTTCGGGAGAAGAGCTCCCTGGAACGGGATGTTGCGCAGATCGATCGACTGGCCGAGATGCTGGACGATGTGGAGATCCTCCTGGAGCTCGCCGACGAGGCCGACGACGCCTCGACCCGGAAGGAGGCGGCCGAGAAGCTGGCCGAGGCCGAGGAGGAGCTGGCCGAGACCGAGCTGCGCTGTCTCCTCGGCGGTGAACACGACGCATCCAACGCCATCGTCTCCATCAATTCCGGTGCGGGCGGAACCGACGCCGCCGACTGGGCGGAGATGCTGCTTCGCATGTACCTGCGGTGGGCCGAGCGCCATCACTTCGAGAGCGAGATCCTGGATATCCAGGCCGGCGAGGAGGCCGGGCTGCGCAGCGTCACCGCGACCCTCTCCGGTGCCTACGCCTACGGCTACCTCAAGACCGAGGAAGGGGTGCATCGCCTGGTGCGGATCTCGCCCTTCGATGCCCAGCACCGTCGCCACACCGCCTTCGCCAGCGTCTCGGTGTTCCCGGAGCTGGATGACTCCATCGAGATCGACCTCGACGAGAAGGATCTGCGGGTGGATACCTACCGAGCCAGCGGCGCCGGTGGACAGCACGTCAACAAGACGGATTCCGCGGTCCGTTTGACCCACGAGCCCACGGGTATCGTCGTCCAGTGTCAGAGCGAGCGCTCCCAGCACAAGAACCGGGCCCAGGCCCTGAAGGTGATGCGCGCACGGCTGTACGAGCGGGCCCGCAGGGAGCAGGAGCAGAAGCTGGCCGAGATGCGAGGCGAGCAGGCGGAGATCGGCTTCGGCAGCCAGATCCGTTCCTACACGCTTCACCCGGCCCAGCGGGTCAAGGATCATCGCACCAGCGCGGAAGCGGGAAACGCCGAGGGCGTCCTGGACGGCGACCTGGATCGCTTCATCCGAGCGACACTGCTCTGGAGCTCGGCTTCTTCCAGGGATCCCAAATGAGTGAGAAGGAACGGGAGAGACGGCTGGCGCGGTTGGCGGAACTGCGGGCCGAAGGGATCGACCCCTTCCCCGCTCGTCCGGGCCCGCGAACGCCCATCGCCGAGGTGCGTGGCCTCCACGACGGAAAGGACGCGGGGACCCTGGACGCCGAGGCCCCCACCGCGGCGGTCGCGGGCCGTGTTCGGGCGATTCGTTCCTTCGGGAAGCTCCTCTTCCTGAAGCTGGAGGAGAATGGCGTCGGCATCCAGGTGAGCATCCGGAAGGGTGAGGTGCCCGCGGACCTCTTCGAGTTCGTCGGGAAGATCGACGTGGGCGACTTCCTGCGCGTCGAAGGGCCGGTCTGGCGCACCAAGAAGGGGGAGCTCAGCATCGCTCTCCGATCGGCGGATCTGCTCGCGAAGAGCCTTCTGCCGCTGCCCGAGAAGTGGCACGGTCTGACCGACGTCGAAGCTCGCTCTCGCCAGCGTCACCTGGACCTGATCGCCAACCAGAGGGCGCGGGAAGTCGCCGTACTTCGCAGCCGCGTCGTCACCACGATCCGCTCCGTCCTCGACGAACGCGGCTTCCTCGAGGTGGAGACGCCGGTGCTTCAGCCGATCTACGGGGGGGCGGCCGCCCGACCCTTCACGACACACCACCACGCCCTCGATCAGACCCTGTACCTCCGCATCTCCGACGAGCTCTACCTGAAGCGTCTGGTGATCGGGGGCCTCGACCGGGTCTACGAGATCGGACGGGTGTTCCGGAACGAGGGAATCTCGAGGAAGCACAATCCCGAGTTCTCGATGCTGGAGTGCTACCAGGCCTACGCCGATTACGGCGGGATGATGGACCTCGCCCGGCTTCTGATCCAGGAGATCGCGGGGAGAGTGCTGGCTGACACCAGGATCGTCTACCAGGGGCACCGGATCGAGCTATCCGGCGACTGGCCCAGGATCTCGATGAGGGATGCCATTCGCGATGCCATCGGCATCGACATCCTCGAGGCGGATGACCTCGAGGCACTTCGCGCAGCCGTCCGCGCCAAGGGCCTCGATCCCGGAGACGCTCCCACCTGGTCGGTCCTGGTGGACGATCTGTTCAGCGACTACGTGGAGCCGACACTGATCCAGCCGACGTTCATCACCGACTACCCGCGGGATCTCTCGCCCCTGGCCAAGGGCTCCGCGCGGGATCCTCGCCTGGTCGAGCGCTTCGAGCTCTTCCTTGGAGGGTTCGAGATCGTGAACGCCTTCAGCGAGCTGAACGATCCCGAGGACCAGCGTGTGCGTTTCGAGGATCAGCGACGGGCGGCGGCGCAGGGAGACGCGGACGCTCATCCCATGGACGAGGATTTCCTGAACGCCATGGAGTACGGCATGCCGCCGACCGGCGGGCTCGGGATGGGGATCGATCGGCTCACCATGACGCTTGCCGACGCGCCGAACCTTCGCGAGGTGATCCTCTTCCCCCACCTGAGAACGGAACGGTGATGACGCCCCTTGCGACCCAGCTGTGGGACTGGCTCACCGCAGCCGGCGGGACATTGGCGCTCAGCTTCATCGTCGTCATCGCAGTGGGTATCTGCGCGAATACCGTGCTCTTCGTGGGCTCCGCCGTGGTCGTGCTGGAGCGCTTTGCCCGTTTCTCCCACCGCCTCCGCCACGTCGTGATCGTCACGGTTGTCTGGGCGGCGCTCCTCGGCACTCTCGGCACCGACGTCGAAACGCTGACGGGCCTGGGAATCCCCTGGCCGGGTGCCTTCCGCGCCTGGCTGCTCGTCGCGGCTGGCGCACTGGTTTTCGTCGCCGGAGCCCAGGTCGGAGTCCGCCTGGTGCTTCGCTACGTGCCTCCCACCACCCTCGCCATGACCAGCGCCGCGCTGCTAGCCATCGGCTACGCCCTGCTGGTGGGTGGCATCGACCGGCTCGGTTACGCGATCGCGCCGGCCCTGATGGCCGCGCTGGTGTTCGCCGGCCTGCGCTGGCGGCGGCTTCGAAATGGGGGCAGCCAGCCTGGGATCGACGAGCGGCTGGTCCGCGCCGTCGCGATCGTGCTGGCCGCCGGTGCTGCGATCCCCCTGGCCTTGCCAGGCCCAGAGCCCGACGTCTTCGCCCTGGGCGGCGCGATTCTCTTGGCCTTGACGCTGGTGATCCTTCTCGGTCTGCTGCCCCTCGCCGCCGCCGGGTTCCTGGGCACCCGCGGAACTGCCGAGTGGTTCGTCGCCACCCGGTATCTCTTTGCCAAGCGCCGGCAGACCTTCATATCGGTGATCACGCTGATCTGTGTGATGGGCGTCGCGGCGGGTGTCTGGCTGATCATCACTGTCCTCTCGGTCATGAACGGCTTCGAACGCACCTGGCGGGAGGAGATCATCGGAAACCGGGCCCACTTCACCGTTCACAGCATTCTCGGTTCCTTCGGGGACTATCGCGACGTGGTGCAGAAGATCCTCGCCGACAAGGACGTCCTGGGCGCCTCTCCCTATCTGGACGCAGAAGGGATGATTCGCAGCTCCGCTGGCGGGATCATCGGAGTGCGGGTACGCGGAATCGACCCCGAGCTGATCGGCAACGTCACGGATCTGCGCGAAGACCTGCTGCCCGGTTCCGAGGGCGCGCTCGAGGATCTCGCGCCGCGCGCTTCCTCCTCGGACGGCCAGGCGGATCCCGGCATGGTGATCGGGAGCCAGCTCGCCGCGGGCCTCGGCGTTCGCGTGGGCGACCCGATCATCGTCATCTCGCCCTTCGGCGGACCTCCGACCCCGCTTGGTCCGGGGCCCCGGCTCAAGCGCTTTCGCGTCGCCGGGGTATTCCAGTCCAGCTTCTTCCAGTACGACGAGGTGTTCACCTACGTCGACCTCCCCGCCGCCCAGGATTTCCGGCACGTCGGCGACGTGGTGCACGGAATCGAGGTGCGGACCACGGACTACTACCGGTCGCGGCAGGTGGGGAGGCGGGTGGAGGAGCGCCTCGGCCGCTCGTTCTTCACCCGCGACTGGAAGGAGTTCTTCCCGGCCTTCTTCCAGGCACTCAAGACCGAGCGGGTGATGATGTTCGTGCTGCTGACCATGATCATGGTGGTGGCGGCCTTCGCGATCGTGGTGACTCTGATCATGATGATCATGGAGAAATCCAGCGACATCGCGATTCTCAAGGCGATGGGCGCCGCGGATGCGAGCGTCGAACGCATCTTCGCGATCGAGGGCACCCTGATCGGTCTGCTCGGCACCGTTCTGGGAGTGATCTCGGGCATCGCCGTCACCACCCAGCTCGCCTGGGTCCAGGATCAGATCGAAGCGCTCACTGGCATCGATACCCTCCCCGCGACCGTCTACCAGTTCTCGACGCTGCCCTCTGAGATCGACGTCGGTCAAATCGCCATGGTCGTTGCCATTGCCATGGTTCTATCCCTGGGAGCCACGCTGCTCCCGAGCCGGCAGGGGTCGCGCCTCGACCCCGCCGAGGCTCTCCGGTACGAGTGATGCCCGATCCTTTTCTTTCGGTCTCCGAGCTCTGCAAATCCTTCGTCACGGGAGAGGGAACCATCGAAGTGTTGCGCGGGGTGGACCTCGAGGTCGCCGGCGGAGAGCGCCTGGCGATCCTCGGCCAGTCGGGCGTTGGCAAATCCACCCTGCTCCACATCTTGGGGACCCTCGACCACCCGAGTTCCGGTCGCGTTCTCTTCGAGGGTGAGGACATCTTCCAGAAATCCCCCGACGAGCTCTCCCGTTTCCGCAATGAGTCGCTGGGCTTCGTCTTCCAGTTCCACCACCTGCTCCCCGAGTTCAACGCCCTCGAAAACGTGATGATGCCGGGGCTCCTGCGGGGCGAGGGCTTTGGGGCGATGCGCGAGCGCGCAGCGGAGATCCTCTGCGAAGTGGACCTGGATCACCGCCTCGAGCACCCGGTGGGGAAGCTCTCCGGCGGAGAGCGCCAGCGGGTCGCCGTGGCGCGCGCGCTGGTCCTCGGTCCACGGCTGGTCCTCGCCGACGAGCCCACCGGGAATCTGGATCCCGGTACCGGTGAGCGGGTGGCGGACATTCTGCTGGAGCTGAACGAGAGGCGCGGCACCGCCCTGGTGGTCGTGACCCACAACTCTGCCCTCGCGCTCCGGCTGGGACGGGCGGTGAGATTGGACGACGGGTGCCTGGAGGAGGTGCCGATGCCGGCCCCGGGGCTTAACCTTGCGTTAGATAAGGGGAAATCGACTTAGTCTGGTCTTGATTCGCACGCTGCTGGAAAGTAGAATCCCGCCGCCAGGGGAGTGAGGAACGCGGCTTCACGTCCGGGGGGAATGGCTTGCGCCCGAATCGCCACTCGATTGCCGAAATCCGTCGGTTGGCGCCCCGCCTCCTCTACGGCTCTCTCCTGATCGCCGCAGCGCTCTCCGCGCTGCTTCTTCTGCTCTCGCTCCCGGCCGACCGCGCCGCCGCCGCCAAGCCCGATCCGCGCGGCCCGGTCTCCGCTCCGATCAAGGTGGTGGTGGCCGTGCTCCCGTTCCGGGTGCACAGCGCGAGACCCCTCGACTACCTGGAGAATTCCCTGGCTGACTTGCTCGCGACGCGGCTCGAGGCCAGCGGAAGGGTCGATGTTCTCGAGGCGCTCACCGTGAGGGAATCTCTCGTCGCCTACGCGGGAGAACGAACCGAGATAGCGGTGCGAAGGCTCGCTGCCGAGCTGGGGGCCGACTTCGTGGTGGTGGGGAGCCTGACGGAGCTCGCCGGTCACTACAGCCTGGACGTGCGCGTTACCCCCGTAGCCAGCAACGTCGCTACCAGCACCATGGTGTTCACGGCAGACGATGATGGCGAGCTCCTCGACCGCATCAACGAGCTGGCGAATCGGGTGCTCGAGTTGGTGGGAACCGTCTCGCCGAGAGCCAATGTGCGGGAAGTCCGCTTCGATGCAATTCCCGAGCTGCAGGACGTCGCCCGAGGCGTTGTTCGCGTGCGTCCCGGCGACCCGTATCAGAGCGCGGTGGTTCGGGAGGATCTCGCTCGGCTGCGAGCCATGAAGGAGGTCGCCAGCGCCACCGTCGATACGGAGCGGGGGCGCGAGGGAGTCACCCTGACGTTCCGGATCGTCGCCACCGAGCAGATCATGCCCGCGGCCGAGATCCCACCGAGCCTCGATCGGATCGCAGAGGTGCGGGTGCAGGGCAACCACCGCATCGAGGCCAACGCGATCCGCGCCCGCATCACCACACAGCCCGGCGATTCCTACAGTCGGTCGCGCGTGGCCGACGATGTTCGCGAGATCTACTCGCTCGGTTTCTTCCGCAACGTCCGCGTGATCAGCGAGGAGAGCATCGACGGGCGCGTCCTGATCTTCGAGGTGGAGGAGAACCCCGTCGTTCGCCAGGTTTCGATCACCGGCAACGAGAACCTGGACAGCGAGAAGATCCGCGATTCCCTCACCCTCACCACCGGCTCCACCCTCGACTACCCGCTCCTCTATGAGAATCGGGAGCGGATCGAGGCGCTCTACCGGGCGGAGGGCTACTACCTGGCGAAGGTCCGCTACGAGATCGAGGAGCTCCCGAGCGAGGCGGTGGCGATCCACTTCGAGGTGGTCGAGAACGCGAAGCTGCGGCTCCGGGACATCGAATTCGAAGGCAACGAGCACTTCACCGACAAGGAGCTCGCGGGCGGTCTCCACACCAAGCGCTGGCGTTGGTGGTCTCCCGTCACCCACTACCTGGATCGCTCCGGCACCTACTCGGAGCCGGTCTTCGTCCAGGATCTCCAGGGCGTTCAGGAAAAGTACCTCAACGCCGGGTTCCTCCAGGTCGAGGTGGGCGAGCCCGAGGTGAAGACCCTCGACAACGGTCTCGTCGTCCAGGTGCACATCGTCGAAGGCGATCAGTTCAGCATCGGGAAGGTGGACGTCGCCGGAGACGAGACGGTCGATCTGGAGGCCCTGCGAGAGCGGCTGAAACTGAAGGAAGGGGAGACCTTCAATCGCTCCTTCCTGACCGACGACGTCGAGGAGCTCGAGCACTACTACACGAATCGGGGCTTCTACTTTGCGGCCGTGAATCCCCGGACGCTGATCGACGGGGAGGAGCTTCGCGTCGACATCACCTTCGAGGTCGAGAAGGGACCGCTCTACTTCATTCGAGAGATCGACATCGCCGGAAACACCGTGACCGTCGATCCGGTGGTCCGCCGCGAGATGACCCTCGTCGAGGGCCAGCTCTACTCGGCCCGCGCCATCGAGCTGAGTGAAGGACGAATCCGGGGGCTGGGCTTCTTCGAGGAGGTGAACTTCGAGCCACAGCAGACCGATTACCCGGATCAGCTGGATCTCGGGGTGAAGGTCGTGGAGAAGCCGACGGGCTCGCTGAGCTTCGGGTTCGGATACTCCAGCCAGGACAGCTTCGTGCTCAGCGGCGCCCTCTCCCAGCGCAACCTGTTCGGGCGGGGCTACGCGGGGGCGATCTCCGCCGACATCGGCGGAGACAACAACCGCTTCTTCATCTCCTTCGTGGATCCCTACTTCCTGGGATCGACCTTCAGCCTGGCCTCGAGCATCTACAGCACCAACGTCACGTACGAGGACTTCCAGCAGCAAGCGAACGGTGTCGAGTTCAGACTCGGCCACTGGCTGGACGAAGAACACCGAACGCACGGCTCCGTGCAATACAGCTGGGCGAGTCGCAGTGTCGAGCAGGATACCGGCGTCAACGCGGCCTCGCTGATCTTTCGGGAGATCCTTCAGGGCGACGTGAGCACCAGTCTCGTCGGCCTTTCCTACCGGAAGGACACGCGCAACGACGTCGTGGCCCCGACCAGCGGGCGGATCTTGGGCGCATCCCTGGACGTGGCGGGGCTGGGCGGGTTCTCGAAGTTCGCCCGCCTCGAGGGGCGCTGGACCGGCTTCTTCCGGCCACCCGGCTGGCTTCCGCGCTGGTTCCCCTTCCGGGACAAATCGACCTTCATCCTCGGTGCCCGGTTCGGCTATGCGTATTCCTTCAACGAGATCGGCGATTACAGCATCCCCTTCGTGTTCAACCAGCCGGATTCGACCAGCGAGGTCCAGGGCCTCCAGCAAATCGATACGGACCTCACGCTGCCGCTCACCGAGCGCTATTTCCTGGGGGGCATCGGAACCTTTCAGCTGCGCGGCTTCAAGGCCCGCTCCGTCGGTCCGCGGCGGGCGATCCTGAAGCGCACCGGATTCGCCGGCACGGGCAACGCCTTTACCCCCGTGGGACGGACCGTCACGATCACCACTGATGGCAACCTCGACTCCTTCTGCACCGACGGCGAGAACAGCTTCATCGACGAGCAGGGCAATGGCAATGGCAAGTGCAACAGCCTCTTCGACGAGGACATCGACGACTTCGACGATCTCGAGGAGACCGATGTCATCGGTGGAAGCAAGTTCTTCTCGTCCAGCATCGAGTACCGCTTTCCGATCTCGGAGTCCCTGGGCCTGATGGGCATCTTGTTCTTCGACCTGGGGAACGCCTTCGCCGAGAACGAGAGCATTTTCGACATCGGGAAGTGGCGCTATGGTACTGGCTTCGGCGCCCAGTGGTTCTCTCCCTTCGGTCCCCTCCAGGCCTTCGTGGGATTTCCCATCGGCAAGCTGGAGGTGGAGGACAGTCCGGTCTTCGAATTCTCGGTCGGCGGCACCTCGTTCTAGTCGCCGGGACGCACCGGTCCAAGGAGAAACAGAGCAATGACGCGTGTTAACAAGATTCTCCTGCTCCTCGCCCTGGTCGCCCTGCTGGGGCCGGCCATGGGCGCGGAGGACGAGCCGATCAAGCTCGGGGTGGTCGACGTGGACCAGGCCATGAACTCGACCGAGGAGGGAAAGGCCGCCCGGGAGGAGTTCTCCCGCAAGCAGCGGGAAGCGGACGCGGCGGTCCAGCCGCTGGTGGATCGCTTCCGGGATCTCCAGGAGGAGCTCAAGGGGAAGAAGTACGTGCTCTCGGACGAGGCTCTGTTCGGGAAGCAGGTGGAGCTCGCCGAGCTGCAGAACCGGATCGACAACAAGATCAAGGAGCTCCAGGGTCAGCTCAAGATCGACCAGGGCAGGCTGGAGGCGCCCCTCCGTTCGAAGCTCCTCTCGATCGTAGAGGAGATCGGCAAGGAGCAGGGCTTCACCCTGATCATGGCGCGAGATACGCCAGGAGTGATGTACACCCGCGAAGCGATCGACATCACGGATCAGGTGGTCAGCCGCTTCAACAGAAAGAGCTAGCGGCCCGTGCCCCGAATCCACCCCAGCGCAGTCATCGAGCCCGGTGCGAAGATCGCCGATGACGCCGCGATCGGCGCCTTCGCGTTCGTGGGCTCCGAGGTCGAGCTGGCCGCCGGCGTCGAGCTGCGCCCGCACGCCCACGTCTGCGGACGGACCACGGTCGGCGAGGGGACTCGGATCTTTCCGTTTGCGGTGCTCGGTGAGGAGCCCCAGGACAAGAGCTTCACGGGAGAGACTACGCAGCTGCTGGTGGGCCGGGACAACGTGATTCGCGAGCACGTGACGATTCACATCGGGACGCGCAAGGGTGGCGGGTGCACCCGCATCGGCGACGACAACTTCATCATGAACGGAGTCCACGTCGGCCACGACAGCGAGATCGGCTCCCACTGCATTATCGCGAGCTACTGTGCCCTCGGGGGTCACGTGGCGGTCGAGGACTACGCCGTCATCGGTGGCCTCTCCGGGGTCCACCAGTTCGCACGCATCGGCGAGTCGGTGATGGTGGCGGCGGCTTCGGCACTCTCCAAGGACGCGCCGCCCTTTGCCCTGGTCTCCGGCCGTCGGGCGCGGGTGAAGGGAACCAACGTCGTGGGTCTCCGGCGCCGGGGCTTCTCCGCCGAGGTCCGGGCGGAGATCAAGCACGCCTTCCACATTCTCTTCAACTCGAAGCTGCGGCTCGAGCCCGCCCTGGAACGGCTGCGGGCGGAGCACTTCGAGTGCGCGGAAGTGGGGCGGCTCCTCCACTTCATCGAGAACTCGAAGCGCGGTTTCTGCCGCTGAAGGGGGCGGTTTGGCGACCACCGTGGGGCTCATCGCCGGACTCGGTCGGTTCCCCCTGGAGGTGGCACGGGGGGCGCGCCGCAGGGGTTACCGCGTCGCGGCGGTGGCCCTGCAAAAGCTCAGCGATCCCGCCCTCGAGGCGGAAGCCGACAGGTTCATCTGGCTCTATCTCGGTGAGCTGAACCGTCTCTTCGCGTTCTTCCGCGACGCTGGCGTCGAAAAGGTCGTGATGGTGGGCAAGGTTCCCAAGACCTTCCTGTGGAAGGATCCCTCGGCGTTTCGCCCCGACGCGCGGGCGATCGCCCTGCTGAAAAGTCTCGCGGACCGCAAGGATGACTCGATCCTCGGGTCCGTGGCGCAGGCGATCGAGGAGGAGGGCTTCCCCCTGCTCGGACAGGCCGATCTCGCGCCCGAACTCTGGGCCCCGGAGGGAGCGATCGGGAAGATCCCGCCCACCGAGGAGCAGCTTGGTGACATCGCCTTCGGCTGGCCGATCGCCAAGGCGATCGGCAACCTCGACATCGGCCAGACGGTGGTGGTTCGGGGACGCGCCGTGTTGGCTCTGGAGGCGATCGAGGGCACCGATGCCGCGATCCGGCGTGGCTGCGCTCTGGGCGAGAAGGGCGCCTCCGTGGTGAAGGTCGCGAAGCCGAAACAGGACCCGCGATTCGACGTTCCCACCGTCGGGCGGGACACCCTGGCGACTCTGATCGAATGCGGTGCGGGGGCGCTCGCCGTGGAGGCGGGACGAACCGTCATCCTCGAGAGGGAGGCCGTCGCGCGAGGCGCCGACGAGCACGGGATCTCGATCGTGGGCATCGACGCTGAGCGTCCGGCCTGGGAGCAGCACTCGTGAGCGGGCTACGCCTGGCCGTGATCGGTGTTGGCCACATGGGAAAGCTGCACGCCCAGAAGGTATTGGCACTCGCCGCCAGGAATTCCTCGGTGGTGCTGGTCGGCGTGGCCGACCTGGACGCGGACCGCAGCGCCGAGATCGCGGAAGAGGTGGGAGCCCAGGGAGTGACCGACTTCCGGGATCTGCTAGGGGAGATCGACGCCGCGATCGTCGCGGTTCCGACCGTCCGCCACTACGAGGTGGTGTCCGAAACCCTGAGCGCGGGTGTCGACGTGCTGGTCGAAAAGCCGATCGCCGCGACCATCCCCGAGGCGGAGAAGCTCCTCTCGATCGCTCGGGACGGCGGCCGGGTGCTCCAGGTGGGCCACCTGGAGTGGTTCAACGCCGCGATGCGCAAGGTGGCATCCTCCATTCGTCGCCCGCGATTCGTCGAATCCCACCGCCTCGGCCCCTTTCCCGGTCGGGCCACCGACGTCGATGTCGTGCGAGATCTGATGATCCACGATCTCGACGTCATCCAACGGCTGGTGGGGGAAGAGCCGGCGCGCATCGAGGCGATCGGCGTGCCGGTGATCACCGACCGTGTCGACATCGCCAACGCCCGGGTGGGCTTTCCGGGGGGATGCGTGGCGAATCTCACCGCGAGCCGCGTCTCCCCCACGCCGATGCGCAGGATCCGATTCTTCCAGCGCGACGGCTACTTCTCCATCGACTTTCTCGAGCAGGCGGTCGTGATCGCCCGCCGCCTTGAGTCGGGACCGGATGGCAGGCGCGAGATCGATCGGCAGCGACTGGAAATCGAGCCGGAGGATGCCCTGCTATCCCAGCTGGGCTCCTTCATTGAGGCGGTGCGGACCCGAACCGTGCGCGCCGGCGCGGCGCACGAGGGTCTCGCCGCACTTCGAACCGCGCTGCGCGTGATCGATGCGATGCCACCCCTCGACGACCTTCAATGACGACCCTGCTCCTCTCGGCCGGAGACGCTTCGGGGGAGCTGCACACCGCTCCGTTCGTGGAGGCCTTTCGCAGGCGCGTCCCCGGGGCGCGTCTTCTGGGGCTGGGCGGCACCGCGATGGAGAAGGCCGGGGTCGAACTCGTCGTCCATCAGCGCGAGCTGGCCATCGGTGCGCTGGGAGTGCTCGGGGACGCCAGACGGATCGTCTCGGCGTGGCGCCGGATGAACCGCGCGCTCCAGACCAGCGGTGCCGATCTCGTCGTCCTGGTGGATTCGCCCGACTTCAACATTCCCCTGGCGCGGCGGGCGAGGAAGGCGGGGATTCCCGTTCTCTATTTCATCAGCCCCCAGGTCTGGGCGTGGCGCCGCCGCAGGATCGGAAAGATCGCGCGCCGGGTCGATCGGATGGCGGTGATCTTCCCGTTCGAAAAGGAGGTGTACGCCGCGTCGGGTCTCCAGGTCGACTTCGTCGGCCACCCGCTGGTGGATCGCCTCGGCGCGATCGCATTGCACTCGTCCCGCCAGGAGATGCGTCGCTCTCTGGGCCTCGATCCCGGCGGTTTCCTGGTCGTGCTGCTTCCGGGCAGTCGTCGCAACGAGGTGCGTGACGGTCTCGCGCTCCATCTGGAGGCCGCCCGAGCTCTGCACGCTCGCGACCCTCGCGTGGGCTTCGCCGTTGCGGTCGCCCCCAGCATATCGCGAGCGAGTGTCGAGCGGGCCATCGCCGAGGCCGGCCTTCCCTCGTTGCTCTCCATCCAGGTCTTCGAAGGCCGCACCTACGAGCTGCTCCGCGCCGCCGACGTCGCCCTCGCCAAGCCGGGTACCGTCACGGTGGAGATCGCCCTGCTCGGAACCCCGATGGTGGTCGCTGTCCGGGCGAGCTCCCTGACCGCCTTCCTGGCCCGGCGGGTGATTCGCGTTCCGTCCTTCGCCATGCCGAACCTGATCGCCGGCGCACCGGTGGTGCCCGAGTTTCTCCAGGAGGAGGCGCGGCCGGAGAGGATTGCCCTCGCGCTCGCCGAGCTGCTCGAGGGGCCGGTGCGGGAGCTGCAGCTCGCGCACCTGGCGGGCGTACGTCAGCGGCTGGGTTCCGGCGGAGCTGCCGAGCGGGCCGCGGCGATCGCGGAGGAGATGGTTCGTGGGGCCGGTGGCGCATAGCCTCGCCGCCCTCGCGGCGCTGGCGGGCCTTCCCGTGGGTCTCGCCGGACTGGCGCTGCGACCCGCATGGCGGGTGGGTCTGGCCGAGCGGTGCGGGCGGCGGCCCGGGAATCCGCCGGGTGCGATATGGGTGCACGGGGCCAGTGTCGGAGAGATCCGTGCAGCTGCCGCTCTGATGGATCGTTTGAGAGAATCCGGGGAGAACGTGGTGGCGTCGACCATGACACCCACCGGACGGGACCTCCTGGGGCGGATCCGCCCGCAGGTGCCCTGCGCCCTGGCCCCTCTGGACCACCCCTGGATCGTCGAGGCGGCGCTCCGACGGGTACGACCGTCGGCCCTGGTCCTCGTCGAGACGGAGCTCTGGCCCTCGTGGATCGCCGCCGCCGGTCGCCACCGCGTTCCGGTGGTGGTGGTCTCCGGGCGGATCTCGGATCGGAGCTTTCCCCGCTACCGGCGCATCGGGCGCTGGCTGCGGCCGATCCTCGAGGGAATCGCGGCAATCGGCGCCCGCAGTGCCGCCGACGCCGAGCGCTTCCTGGCCCTGGGGGCGAGTTCCGAGAGGGTGCAGGTGACAGGAGATCTGAAGCTCGAGCCCCCGGAAGAGCGGGCCGGCCTGGCCGAGGATCTGAAGTCGCGACTCGGCCAGGTTCCGCTCATCGTCGCCGGAAGCACCCACGAGGGGGAGGAGCGCGAGCTTCTCGAGACTCTCGCTGGTGTGGAGGCAGCGGGCCTGCGGGCATCACTGGTGCTGGCGCCCCGCCATCCCGAGCGGTTCCGCGCCGCGGAAGCGCTGGCGCGGAACGCTGGACGCGCCGTCCGACGCCGGAGCCGCCTCGGGCTTCGCCCCCTGGCCGAGGGGGAGGTGCTGCTTCTCGACAGCATGGGCGAGCTACCCGGGCTCTATGCTTGCGCGGCGGTGGCCTTCGTGGGCGGCTCTCTCGTCCCCGCTGGAGGGCACAATCTGCTGGAGCCGATCCTCGAAGGCCAGCCGGTCCTCTTCGGACCCCACACCGAGAACGCCAGGGAGGCGGCGGACCTCGCCCTCCGCACCGGAGCGGGACGCCGCGTCGCCAACGGCGCCGATCTCGCCCGGACCGCGATCGAGGCGCTTCGGGATCCCGCCTCCTGGAGAGCACGTGCGGAGGCCGGCCGCCGGGCCCTGGAGCAACATCGCGGAACGGCGGAGCGCAGCGCGAAGCTCATCACCGACGCTCGCGACCGGTCGAGGCGGGAACGATGAGACCCCCTGGCTGGTTCGATATCGGTGAGGAGACCGCGATGAGGCGCCTCGCGCTGCTTCCTCTCGATCTGCTGGCGCTTGCCTACGGCGCCGGGGCCCGCGCCCATCGCGCCGCCTACGCGCGCGGGCTGCTCCAGCCGGTCCAGCTCTCCTGTCGCGTCGTGAGCGTTGGAAACCTGGTCGTCGGAGGCTCGGGAAAGACCCCGATGGCCGCCTGGCTCGCCAAGGCGCTACATCGGCGCGGCCATCGGGTCGTGCTCGCGAGCCGCGGCTACGCTCGCCGCGGTCGGGAACGGGTCGAGGTGGTCTCCGATGGCCGTTTCGTCAGCAGCAGTGCCGAGGTGGCTGGGGACGAGCCGATCTTGCTCGCCGCCCACGCTCCCGGGGTTCCGGTCCTGGTGGGACCGGACCGCGACGTGGTGGGGATGCGGGCGGTCTCGGCATTTGGCGCGCAGATTCTCGTCCTCGACGACGGATTCCATCACCACCGCCTGGCTCGGGACCTGGATCTTCTCTGCTTCGACGGGAATGCAGGTCTGGGCAACCGCCGGGTGCTTCCACGGGGACCCCTCCGGGAGTTTCCCTCGGTTCTCCGCCTGGCCGACGCGCTGGCCGTCATCGATGGTCCGCTGCGCGAGGCGGACGAGGCGCTTCTCGAGCGGTTCGCCCCGACGGCGCGGCGCTTCGAAGCGAAGCGCCGCCCGGTCGGGGTTCGTCGACTGGCCGGCGGAGATTGTGAAGCGCCGCAGAGTCTCGATGACCTCGAGGTGGGCCTCCTCTCCGGCATCGCCCGGCCGGACTCCTTTCGCCGAACCGTCGAATCCCTGGGAGCGCGCGTGATCCGCGAGTGCCGCTTCCACGACCACCACCGCTACCGGGAGCGCGATCTCCGCTCGCTCGAGGAGGATGCGCTGGTCTGGCTCACCACCGAGAAGGATGCGGTGAAGATTCTCCCGTCCTGGGCGGGAAGCGCCGACGTGCGCGTGGTCTCCATCGAGATCGTCGTGGAGGACGCGGAGCGCCTCTGCGACTGGCTCGAGGACCAGCTGCGCCAGCAGCCGATCGGCCGCGATGCGGCACTCCCGGCGGCCGTATTCGAGCGCTCGTGATCAGTACCGGAGCTTGTGGAGCGCGACCTTGCGCAGCTCACGGTTCACCCCCTTCCAGAGCGCTCTCCGGAGCAGCCGATCGTCGCCGCAGTAGGCGGTGAAGAACCGCGAGCATCCCCGGGACCCCACGCGCTCCAGCACGCCGCGCTTCAACAGCGATCGGAACAGGCGCATGATCTGCGCCATTCGCTCGCCGGGAGTGAGACCGGGGGTGATTCGGGCCTTGTCCAGGTCGATGATGATGCACTCGGCGGTTTCGTCGCTCTCGCGGATCAAGAGATTCTTCAGGTGAAGGTCGGCATGCCGACCGCCCTCGTCGTGGAAGCGGCGGACCGCGCTCCCCACAGCCCTCGCGGCGCGCAGCAGTCGGGGGCGATCCGGTTCGGACTCGAGAAAGGTCAGGGCGTCCACCGTGTCGGGCTCGAGGAAAGTGCCGACCACCAGGGCCCGGAAGGGCCCGGCGATTCTTCTTCCCAGGGCGAGAGCCGGCCGCGGGACCGGCGCGCCGGCGCTCCGCAGCTCTGCTGTGACCCGGAGTTCGCGAATCGGTCGGCTCATGCCGAGGAAGACCGGGCCCAGCAGGGGGCCGAGCACGCCGCCGTGTAGGAGACGGCGCAGCACCAGCTTCTCCGTCGATTCCGGCAGCGCGACCAGCGCGGTGTCGCCGCGACCTCGGGCACCGCCGCTGCGGGCGAAGAGCCGATCCACCCCGCCCGGAGAGTGCAGGGAGAGCACGCGTGCCGCATCCTCGAGGGCGGGGTCGACGACGAGGTGGACCCGACCCATCGAGAGACAGCGAAACCCGGGGGGGGCTCTCTCAGACTTCCGCACGGCGCGCGCGGTAGAGAAGTGGAACCGCGATGACCGCGAATACGGCATTCGGCAGCCAGATTGCCAGGGATACGGGGAGCGCGCCCTGGTCCGCCAGAAAGCTTCCGAAGGACAGCAGCAGGTAGTAGATGAAGACCAGCCCCACGGAGATCAGCACACCCCACGACCGCGCGCCGTGGACGCGTCGCAGGCCCAGCGGAACCCCGACCAGCGCGAAGAGCAGGGGAGAGAGGGGAAGAGCCAGCCGGCGTTGGAGCTGGACCTCGTAGGGTTCCTTCGACTTGACCCGCACGTCGTCGGGGGGTCTTCCGTCGTTGCTATCGAAGTAATCGATCACCTGGAGGATTCTCTTCGTGGTCATTTCCAGAGGCAGGAGCCGCGAGGGGTCGGCGCCGAGGATCCCGCTCATGTCGAAGGCGTAGTCGAAGCTCTCGAAGGAGATGCGCCGGTATTCGTCCTGCTTGCCCTCTTCGGGTTCGAAATGGACGTCGCCTTTCTCGAGCTGGAGGTGTGCGGTGGCGTTCTCCACATCGAAGGAGAAGCGCCCGCGCTCCGCGACGACGATGAACGGCTGCGTCGGATCGGTGCGATCCGAGATCAGGATGCCGCTGAGCCGGTTCTGCTCGTCGCGTTCCTCCACGAAGAGCAGGCGCTGGTCATTGCGATCCAGTCGGTTGAAGTTCCCGGGCTCAATGACTCCGCCTCGGGACGCGATGTCGGAGAAGATGGCCCGGATCGTGCGGCGCGCCAGGGGATCCCCCTCGGCGAGCAGTAGACCGGTGGCGGCGGAGACGAGCAGCGCGAGCAGCAGCGAGGGAGCCACGAACTGGCCGAAGCTGACGCCGAGGCTGCGCATGGCCGTGACCTCGGAATCCGCGGAAATCCGGCCCACGGCGACCATGAT
>Ga0307423_1000119_pt1 | contig 48636 bp, 42 predicted proteins | sample SalMarWE160310MG_FD_202154 | JGI IMG/M metagenome (GOLD analysis project Ga0307423, IMG submission 202154) | Salt marsh sediment microbial communities from the Plum Island Ecosystem LTER, Massachusetts, United States - WE1603-10 | ecosystem: Environmental > Aquatic > Marine > Intertidal zone >...
CGCCTTCGGAACGTCCGCCCATGCGATTCCGAACACTTACGCTCGCGTCCGGCCCGCAGAACCCCCAACTTTCCTCTCAGCTGCGGAAGTTGGGCTAGGCGATCCCGAGATCGTGGACGATCTGGCCCGCGGCGCGGAAGCCCGAAGTCACCGCCCCTTCGAGACTCGGACCCACCAGGTAGTCCCCGGCAAAGTAGAGCCGCCGGCCCCCGGCTCGGAGGTCTCGTTGGACCCCTCGAAAACGCGCGATCTCCCGATACCGACCCACGTCGAAGCTCGGAAAGGCCTGGCGGTAACGCCGTACGGTGGAGAAGGAAACCGCAGAGCTGCTTCCAGGATGGAGTCGCTGAAGCAGGCCGAGGAGATCCTTCTCGACGATCTCGTCGGCCGTCTCCAGGTGTGCCCGGCTCCAGCGGCCGCTGGCGGTCACCAGAGCGAGCTCCTTGCCCTCGGGTGCAGGCGCACCGAGACCGCCCGGCTGGATGGCGATCGTCGCCACCGGCCATCCCTCGGTATCCGGAACGCGGGTCCGCGTGGCACGGCCTACCACGGTCCGATCCAGTGCCACCGCCATCACGATCGCCGCGACGTAGCGGGCTCGGGCCAGAAAATCTCGTTCGGCAGTCTGCAGCAGGGGATCCGCGATGGCTCGGGCGACCGGTGCCGGCGTGGCCAGCACGACCGCGTCGGTGTCGATGTTCCGCTCCAGATCCGACTCCGCGACCCGCACGCTGATCCGCTCCCCCACCGGCTCGAGTGCCCGGACGACGGCTCCCAGCTGCGTTGCCTTCCCGGGCGCCAGCGCCTGCGCCAGATCCGCGAGACCCGAGCGCAGGGATCCAACCGGTGCGTAGCGGCGCGCGACGTATTGGAGAAGGAAGAGGACGCGACTCGCCGAGTTTGGATCGCAGAGAGACGCGTCGGCGACGAAGGGCGCGACCCAGCCGTCCAGGACACTGCGACCGAAGTAGAGGCGGGTGAACTCCGCGATGCTGCGATCATCGAGGCGTCCGGCAGCCTCGGGTCGACGTGGATCGAGGATGCCGCGGAAGCGGCGCAGGATTCGCGCCAGGCGCCGGAGGCGCAGGGCCTCGTGGAAGCGGACGCCCGGAAGACGCGCCACGCCCAGCACGTCCACCGGATCGATGGGAAGGCCCTCCCCGCCGCGCACCTGGGCGAGGCTGAACGGCCGCAGGGGAAGGAAGCGCTCTTCGAGACCCGCAGAGGCGATCCACCCCAGCAGATTCCGGTCGGTGGCGCACACCTGGTGGGCGCCGGAATCGAGGCGGAATCCCTCCCTCTGCTCGCTGGTCGCCCTTCCTCCCACGCGGTCGGAGCGCTCCAGTAGCGTCACCTGGCATCCGCGCTCCTGCAGCCGCCGGGCGGCGGCTATTCCGGCGATTCCCGCACCAATCACGGTGATGTGGCGGTGAGCCTGCATTTGTCACCAGCTCGCTACAGCGGCCGCGGCCCGGGGTCAGGGGTCCGACCCGAGCCGGGCAGGATATAGCAGGAACCATGAACTCCGCCTCTCGCCGCCGCGTACTAAGGGCGAAGAGGGGCGAGACGGAGCTTTCCGGTGCGGTACCGTGCGCCGCAGTGAGTACGGATGAAGAGCTGATGGTTCGGGTGCAGGCGGGAGACGAAGGGGCGCTGGCCACGCTGATGGACCGGTACAAGGGCCCACTCTACGGTTTCCTGAACCGGAGGGTGGGAGACGCCACAGCGGACGACCTGTTCCAGGAATCCTGGCTGCGGGTGGTACGCGCCCGCGACCGCTTCGATCCGCGGCGTCGCTTCTCCACCTGGATCTTCCAGATCGCCAACAACCTATGCCGGGATCGCGGACGGCGCCGGGCGGTGGAGGTCCGCCACCTGGAGAGTCTGGCGCAGAGCCAGCACAGCGGGCGGGAGCAGGTTTTGGCCCCTCCCGTCGAGCTGCGGCTCGAGATGCGGCAACGCCTCGACGCGCTTCCCGAACGACTTCGAGAGGTCCTGGTGCTGCGCTACTACCAGCAGCTCCCGGAGCGGGACATCGCTGAGATTCTGGCGATTCCGCGCGGGACCGTGAAGAGCCGGCTGCACGCGGCGGTGAAGGCGCTGCGCGCCCAGGAGGGCGACGATGGATCCGATTGACAGGGAGCTGGCGCGACTGGCCCCGTCCCTCGATTCCCTGCGGGCGCCACAGCCCTCGGAGGGGCTCGTCGGCCGCACGCTTCAGCTCGCGTCGGCGGAGCTTCGCGCGGGGAGGCAGTCCGCCCTGCAGCAGCGAGGCCACGCGGTCGTGCCGACCGGCTTCAAGCGGGAGCTGGCGCGACTGTTGGGAGCCAGTGCGCTTTCCCTCCCATTCTTCTTCTTCTGGAACCTGGCGGTCCTCTGGCTGGGCCGGGAGATCCTGGCGGCCTGGCTCCCCGTTTCCTTCACCTGGGGCCTGGCCGGGGCCTACGCGTTCGGTGCGATCGGATGGCTGGCCCTGGTCCTCGGAACCCTCCCGGTTCTGGCTCACAGACGGGCGCTGCTGCGCCACCACGAGGCCGTGACATGAACGAAACCAAATTCTGCCCCTACTGCGCCGAGGAGGTTCGCGCCCAGGCCATCAAGTGCCGGTATTGCGGCTCCCGGCTGGATGGCGAGCGTTCCACCGCCGACTGGTACCGCACCGTCAACGACCGCATGATCGCCGGAGTCTGCGGCGGCCTGGCCCTGCAATTCGGCGTGCCCACCACCGTGGTGCGGCTGGCCTTCGTGCTGATGACCCTCTTCGCGGGTGGCATCGGCCTGGTCATCTACGCCGTTCTCTGGGTGGTCATGCCCCTCGACAGGTGGCTGGAGGAGTAACCGCTTACATCCGCTTTCGCAGCAGCCTCTCGAGGCCCTCGACCACGTCGTTCAGAGTCTCGAAGGGCTCATAGGCCACGCCTTGTCGACCGAGTTCCTCGGCCAGTGTGTCCTTGGCGAAGACCACGTCGGCGGCGTAGGCGGCACAGAGGTCCGAGACCCGACCGTTTCCGATGTGAACCACCACGGCGGCGTGATGAACGCTGCGGAACTCGCGGATCCGGCTCTGCTTGCAGGTCCCCGTGCCACACTGGCAATCCGGATTCGGGTGACCCGGTGCGATGCGCCAGGCTCCGTTTTCATACCAGAGCCGGTTCGCATCATAGGCGAAGCGCACACCGTGCAGATCCTGGAGACGATCCAGGTTGCGGTCGAAGCCGTCGGAGAGGATCCGGAAGGGGACCGCATTCTCCTCGCACCATGCGACCAGGCGATGGGCGCCGGGATCCGGCTCGACCGTCCGCAGGAAGGCATCGAGCTTCTCCTCGGAGAGCGGCAGGCCATCGAGGAGCTCCATGTTGTACGACCAGGCGGTGAACTCGCCGCTGCGAAGGCGCTCCCAGAGAGCATCCCGGCGCTCGCCGGCGTAACGCTTCGCCAATGTCGCGCCTACGTCCTGCAGAGCGAAGGTCCCGTCGTAGTCGCAGAAGACGGCCAGGAGCGGATTCCGGTGCACCCGCAGCAGCGCACTCTGGTGGGCGGCGAGCCCAAAGCGCGGACGACCCTCCTCTGCTCCCGAGCGGGGTGCGGGGGTTCCCAACAGTGCCACCGGCGGAAGTCCCGTCGGAGGCAGGCCGATGGCAGCGAGATCGAGCTCCAGCTCGCGGTGATCATCCCGAGCGTTCACGCACGCGACGAGCGCGCCGGAGGCCGTGTGTCCCGCGACCCCTGCGGCGAACTCATCGCCGAGAAGATCGATGGACCGCCCGGTGCCCCGGGCACCCCCCGAGTCGACCTCGCGGGCCAGGGCGATCGTCTCGCGGATCAGCGACAGGTCGCTCGGGGAGAGCAGCGAAACGTCATCGGAGAAGATCACCATGCCGCCGGTGGCGGCGATGCTGGCCGCCAGGGTGGTGATCTCCGCCGCTGTCAGCTCGGTCTCACGGGTCCGGGCCATCAGGCAGTCGGGATCGTTCAGCCAAAGGCGGCGGTGCATCCAGGTTCGCGAGAGGATGTTGCGGACCGCATTGCGGGTCGCGGGAACGGTGGATTCGAGACCGGGGATTGCGCTCCTCGAGTCGGGCGCCCAGGCGGGCGCCACGTCCGGACCGATGCGCATGCCATCCACGGCACCGACCGCGGCGCCCAGGGGACAGCCACAGCCGAGTAGAAAGGCATCGGGCCCGGCGCCGGCGCGCACCGCATCGAGCCCCCGCCGCAGCCGCTGCGCCCGGGTCAGTCGGGGATCTCGAGCGTCGGCCTGCATGGCGACGGTGTAGAGGAAATCGAGCTTCAGATAGCTGAATCCCATCCCCACCAGCGCGGCGAATGTCCGCGAGAGGTGAGCGCACACCTCTTCCAGCGAGGTGTCGAGGACGTGGATCCAGCCCTGCTTCGACCACTCGGGATGGAGAAGACCCCGGTGCAGGCTCGGGCCGTTCCGCAGCAGCCAGTCGCCGTGGTCCTGGTAGAGGCGGCTCTCCGCGGCGACGCAGAAGGGAGCCGTCCAGATGCCGGGGCGGAAGCCGGCGTCTCGGATCGCAGTCGCCAGCGGAGCGATGCCGCGGGGAAACCGCTCGCTGGTCTCGAGCCAGTCACCGATGGCGCGCTGGTAGCCGTCGTCGAGCTGCACGACATCGATGGGGATCTGCTCGCGAGCCGCCGCGAGCCCTTCCAGGTTGCGGAGCAGACCCTCCTCCGTGACCCCGTGGAAGAACTGGTACCAGCTGCACCAGCCGGTCTGAAAGGGGCTCCCCGTGCGCGCCCCCGCCGCTTCGCCGAGCTCCTCGGCGTAGTCTTCGAGGAGCCGGTTCGGGTCGTCGCCCAGCGCCACCCGGATCCGCTCCACGGGACGAATCTCCCCGGCAGCGACGGGAACCTCGAAGCGAACCTCTGCCTCCACCCGCACCCCGTCCAGGTCGGGCTTCAGGTAGACGAGTCCAGTTCCGACACCGCCCTCCAGCACGCCGGCCAGGCACGCAGCGGCGGAAGGCGACCCCGCGACCACCGAGACCAGCTCCGACTCGTGCCATCCGGCGCGATCCGGAGGTGGAGAACCGACGCCGTGGTGGATACCACGCAGCCAGGCACCGGAGGGAAACCCCGGCTCGCCCGCGGCGTCCAGGGCCCGCGCCCCGGTGAACGACCAGGACTGCCAGCCGTGGCGCAGGAAGCGAAGGGCTCCCGTCTCGATCTGCGTCCATCGGAACCCCAGCACCACCGACTCCAGGTGGAGCGGAGCTCCGGCGAGGTTGCGAACCAGTAGATCGTAGCTCGCGACGTCTCCCGCAGCGTCGAGAGAAACCGTCAGCTGGAATGGACCGAGACGCTGGACGCCCGGCATCAGAGGTCCCTCGACGAAGCTGATGGGTTCGATCACCCCCTCATCGCTACGCTCCGGGGAGGCGGACTCGGCGTAGCGCACGCCCAGGCGCACCGTTTCCAGACGTCCCCCGCCTTCCAGGCGTGCGACCGTCGTGCTGCGAGACATCGGAGCGGAGTATAACGGGACAATGACCAGCACCGAGGCGAGGCTGCGCGAGCGATTGGCGACGGGCCCCCCGCTGGTTCTGGACGGCGCCATGGGAACCGAACTCGAGCGGCTGGGGATTCCCTCGGAGCTTCCCCTGTGGTCGGCCCGGGGCGTGATCGAGGCCCCGCAGACCGTGCTCGCGATTCATCGGGCCTACCTGGCGGCGGGCGCGCAGGCGCTCACCGCGAACACCTTCCGAACCCAGCGACGTACCCTCGATCACGCGGGTCAGGGACATCGAGCCGGGGAACTCACGACCCGGGCGGTGGCACTCGCGCGCGAGGCCGCTGCGGAGAGCGGCATCTTCGTACTGGGCTCGGCACCACCCCTGGAGGACTGCTTCCACCCAGAGCTGGTTCCCGACGACGCGAGCCTGGCTCGCGAGCACGGAGACCACGCACGAAACCTGATGGAGGCTGGAGCCGACGCGATTCTCGTCGAGACCATCAACACGATCCGGGAAGCGGTCGCCGCCGTTCGAGCTGCACGCGAGTGCGGGGCCCCCGTTCTCGCCAGCTTCGTCTCCCGGCGCCACGCGCGCCTCCTCTCCGGCGAGCCCCTCGATGAAGCCATTGACGCAGTCGCCCCCTTCGGCCCCCTCGCCGTCGGGGTGAACTGCCTGCCGCCGGGGGCCGTTCCACCGTGCCTCGAGGTGTTGCAACGCGCCGATCTGCCGTTTCTCGTCTACGCCAATCTGATAGGGCCCGGCGAGCAGCGCTCGCCAGAAGAGTACGCTCGCTGTGCCTCGGGCTGGATCGAGGCCGGCGCCAGGATCGTCGGCGGCTGCTGCGGGACCCGACCCGAACACATTCGCGCCCTCTCCGGCGGCGCAGACGCAAATTGTGTCACCTCCGGCGGATCCACTGCGCACGAACTGCCGCAGCGCAAAGAGGCAGAGGCTGACGGCCCCACGAAATCGCGGAGTTAGCGAAGCTCCTCTGGGGAGGCCGGCCTGGCACGGGCCTTGCTGTATCCACGGGTGCGGGCGAATTCGCCTCTCAGCGCCCGGGCTGGCTACCCCTCCCCTTGCGCGTTTGCGCGAGGAGTCAGCCCGGGCGCTTCGCATTTCCAAGGCACCGAGAAGCCGCTCACACGCGGTTTCTCACCGCGTCGCCTGAGAGATGCGCGTTAGACTCCCCGCCATGACACCTTTGCTGCCCACCCCCGCCCGCGTTCGCGCCGCCGCGGGATCCTTTGCACTCCGCGACGGTCTGCCGCTGGTCCTGACACCCGGCGCTGAGGATTCGGATTTCACCGCCGCACGCGCCCTTCGCGACTCGCTGCGAAGGGTCTGCGGCCTGGAGCTGGCGATCGAGGGACACGCCCACACACAGGGGCTGGGATCCCGGATCGAGCTGCGGCGAGAAGGGGAGAAGGGAGAGGCCTACCGGCTCGGTGTGACACCCAGGCGCATCGAGGCCGTCGGCGCCGGACCCGCCGGCCTTCGCTACGCGGTGGAGACCCTCGCCCAGCTGGCGAGCCCGAGCGGGCGGATTCCGGCCTGCGAGATCGAAGACGCGCCGGATTTCCAGCTCCGGGGGCTGATGCTCGACGTCTCCCGCGGCAAGGTCCCGACACCGGAGAGCCTGAAGCAGCTGATCGATCTCTGCGTACGGCTCAAGCTGAACGTCCTGATGCTCTACACCGAGCACACCTTCCGTTTTCGGCGCCATCCGCGGATCGGCGCCGACGATTCTCCCCTCGATGCCGAGACGATGAGAGAGCTGGATGCCTACGCGGCGCAGCGCCACGTGGATCTGATCCCCACGCTTCAGTCCTTTGGCCACATGGGCCACATCCTCAAGCACGCCCCCTACGCGGGGCTGGATGAGAGCGACCAGGGCTGGACCCTCTCCCCGGCCGAGCCCGGTACCTACCAGCTGCTCCGCGACCTCTACGACGAGTATCTCCCCAATTTCCGCTCGTCCTTCTTCAACGCCAACTGCGACGAGCCCTGGGATCTATGCACGGGGAAGTCGAAGCAGCGCGGGCGTCAGCTGGGCCGGGGCACCGTCTTCCTGGAGCACGTGCGCCGGGTCCGAGATCTCGCCGCCGAGCACGGCAAGCGCACCATGATCTGGGGGGACGTGATCCATCGCCATCCGGAGCTGATCCCGGAGATCGACCGCGACCTGGTCCTACTCGACTGGGGGTACGAGGCCGAGCTCGACTACGACAGGGTGGAAGCCTTCCGGCAGAGCGGGATCGACTTTCTGGTCTGCCCGGGAACCTCGAGCTGGAACTGCTTGTTCCCCCGGATGCAGAACAGCATCGAAAACATTGCGCGCTGGGCCGAGGCGGGAAGGCGCCACGGCGCCCTCGGCGTGATCTGCACCGACTGGGGAGACTTCGGGCACTACAACCTCCAGGGCGTCTCCTGGCTCGCCTTCGCCTGGACAGCCCAGCAGGCCTGGTCGGGGGAGACGGACACCAGGACCTTCGATCGCGCTTTCGGCCGGCTGCTCTTCGGCGAGACGCGCGGGGCGGCGGCCGGCTGCTACCGCGCGCTCGGCGCCGTCCACGACGCGGGCTTCCCGGTCGGCAACGCCTCGGCGCTCCAGTTCCTCTTCTTCGACGATCTCGACCGGGCCTTCTTCCTGCAGCAGGCAGAGCCGGCGGCCCTGCGCCGCAGCCTCCGGCGTCTGGAGCGATGCGATCTGCGGCTCCGCGACGCGGCGGATGCCTTCGCGAGCGATCCCCTCACCCACGACGAGCTGATCTACGCCACCGAGGCATCGCTCTTCGCCGTGCGCAAGGCGCTGGCAGCCGGTCAGTGGCTGGCCTGGCGCAAGCGGCCCGACCGTCTCGGCGCAGGTGCCAGGCGGCGCCTGGCCCGATCCCTCGATCTCCTGGCCGGAGAGCAGGCGAACCTCGGAAGGAGGCTCGCGCGGCTCTGGCTGGCGCGGAGCCGGCCCTCGAACCTCGAGATCACCAGGCGGCGGCTCAGGCGCTCACAGCAGAGCCTTCGGCGGGCGGCTCGGGCATTGCGGCGAAACGCGGCGCCCTCTCCGGCGCCGGATCACGCCGAGGCCGGAATCCGCACCATCTACCTCGAGCTCCGCGAGCTCTGCGAGGGGCGCGCCTGATTCAAAGGCGACGCTCGTCCAGCAGCACGCGCCGCGCAATTCCAGCGAGGTACACGGAGCCCGCGGCACAGAGCAGATCCTCCGGCCCGAGTCCCTGGTGCGCCGAGCGAACCGCGAGCTGCGGATCGGGCACCACCCGCGGCGTGAGCTCCGGTGCGACGCTGCGCACGGCCGCAGTCATCTCCTCGGGCTGGAGCGAACGAACCGGCTCCGCGCGCGTGATGGTCAGCTGATCGGCGAAGGGAAGCAGACTTCGACAGATCGCCGCCAGATCCTTTCCGGCGGAGACGGAGAGCACGAGGTGGCCGCGCCGCCGTGGGATGCGGGCCAGGGTGCACGCCAGCGCGGCCGCCGAGGCGGGGGTGTGGGCTCCGTCCACGACGAGCCAGGGGCGGTGAGAGAGGAACTCGATCCGCGCTGGAAGCGAGGCGGTGGCGAAGGCTCGCTGGGCGGCGGCACCGAGCGCCCGGTCCGGAATCGCCCCGAGACGCCGCACGCAGGCGAGAGCCAGCGCGGCGTTCCGCGCCTGGTGGGCGCCGACTGCGGCGAGCCGGGCCTCGAAGACCAGGGAGCCGTCCCGAAAGCGGATCTGCTGACCGCGAAGATCCTCGTCCAGGATCTCGGCGCCGAACTCGCTCCCGTATCGGGCCAGGGGACAGCCGAGCCGCCCGGCGCACTCCTCGACCACCGTCGCCGCCTCGGTCGGCAGAGCCCCCATGACCAGCGGCACGCTGGACTTGGCGATGCCAGCCTTCTCAGCGGCGATCGCCGCCAGGCTCGTGCCCAGCTTCTCGGTGTGTTCGAGCTCGATGCTCGTCACACAGGCCACCGCAGGAGTCACGATGCTCGTCGAGTCCAGGCGCCCGCCCAGACCCACCTCCAACACCGCGTGATCGACTCCGACGTCTGCGAACAGCGCGAGCGCCGCCGCCGTGGTGGCGTCGAAGAAGCTGGGGGAATCTTCGGGTCGCTCCTCTCGGAGCGCGTCGACCTCGGGCCTCAGGCGCTCCACGACCTCGGCAAGCTTCTCTCCCGCCACCTCCTCTCCGTCGATCCGGAACCGCTCCGTCCACGACTCCAGATGGGGTGAGGTAAAGGTGCCGACCCGCAAGCCGTGGGCTCGCAGGAGCCCCTCCGCGAGCAGCGCCGTCGATCCCTTTCCCTTGGATCCGGCGATATGGAGAACCGAAAGCCCCGCGTAGGGGATTCCCGATCGCGCGAGCAGGCGTCGGATCGGCTCGAGGGAGAGACGGGCCCGGCGGTAGTCCGGTGATCTCTCGAGATTGATGAGTCCTGCGAGGTAGGCCGCCGCCTCGTCGAGAGTCGCCATCAAGATCCGCCTTCCACCGGCCCCAAAAAAAGAGCGAGGCGACCAGGGGAGGTCGCCTCGCGGATTGCCCTCTGGTCTCCGGGCTATTGAACCATGTACTTCTTCCACTGGCGGTAGTTCTTCACCGCCGCGCTGGTCCCCTCGGCGGCCGGGTAGTAGAACCGGACCGCGTGCCCACAGGTCTCGCAGATCTTGTAGCAGAACTTGAATCCGTCCACCTCGCGCACGCTTCCCACGGTGACCCGGTTCTCGTCAGTACAGCAATTGGAAGCCTTCAGCGGCGAGATGATCTTCTTCGGATAGTCGTTGAGTGGCTTCTCCTCATTGGTGTAGCGGATGATGTTGCGAATCAGTCGGTTGCTTCTCTGGTCCGCGTTTTGCTTCCGGATGTTGCTGCCAATTCGTCTCAAAGTGCCTTCCTCTTCGGAGTTCCTGCCTCGGTACCGGCTCGATGATCCAGCTCGGACAGGAACGGGGTCAAATCTTCGTATTCGGTCTGACAGGGGGCGCCTTCCGCGTGGCGGAACTCGTTTCGGGAGGCGTCCGGACCAAGTCGCACCAGGGTGCTGCTCCGGGTCCCATACCTACCCGCGTGGATGCAGGTATCGTCGAGGGGACCGCGTTCTCCGTCCCCCTCGTGAGCCCGGCACACCTCCGCCAGCGCGTCGAGAGCCCCGTCAGCTTCTCCCTCGGCGATCTTCTCCGCCCGCGCCAGCAGCCGCGCGATCTTGGGAACGCTGCGGTCGTCCGGATCCGCGTTCCCTATCACATGTGCCCCTGGCTCGAGTCTGGTGACGCGCAATTTGCCCTCATAGGTGGCCGCGAATGCCGCATCTCCATCGGAGACGAAGAAGTTGAACGGGTTGTAGGCCCGTTCCGGCAAGGTCCCGAAGGCCGCGATCACGTCCGGCGCAGATGCCTCGCGGAGAGCCTCGAAGACCACCAGACCCCGGGATCGGAGCGAGAGATCGGGTGCCCCGCAGGGGCGGTTGGTGAGCGCCGCGAACAGCCCGGCGTCGTTCAGTCCCAGCCAGGTCCCCCCGCCCTGAAGATCCCGCGGGGCGAGCACTGTGCGCTGCCCTGCCCGGCGCAAGGCCGGCCTCTCCGCAGGCCGATCCAGGTACTCGTCGCGATTCGCGGCGAGTACGAGCGGCGCCTGGGAAAAGCAGCGATGGAGAACGATCAGTGTGCACATCGGGCAACGGGTTCATGCGCCCAGCGAGCAGCAGGCGCCACTTAGAGGGTAACTTATCAGGTTATCACGATTTCCCCCGGGGAGCAACTCCCGAGTTGGCGAGGCTGGCTGCTTTTCTCAAAGGGTCGCGTAGCGAGGCCGCCGAGAGTCCCGCAGCAGCGAGCTGGTAGGAAATGCAAGCTACGCCCGCTTGGCGTTCACCAGGCGCAGCGGGGGGGTCTCCGGAGTCTCCGCATCGGGGGTCTCCTCGCTGATCTTCCAGCCCCGCGCCTCTCGCAGCCGAGCGGCCTTGCGCCGCGCTGCCTTGCGGTCCATCTCCAGGCCATAGCGACCCAGGAGGCTGTCCAGTTGGTCATAGTTCTGCTCGATGGTCACCCGGACGGATTCGAAGCCCTCTCGAATCGCCTGGGCCCGTTTCCAGAACGCCAGCGGGTTGATGGCGAAGAATTCGGCGTCGCTGTCCCGGGGCTCCAGCAGCACGATGTCGCCTTGGAAACGACGGTCGGCCAGATAGCGCTGGAGGGCGAGCTTGAGCCGGGAGTGCAGCAGGGTACGGAAGGCCTGGTTGATCAGCACTTTGAGGCCGCGGTCGGAGAGGTAGCGACCCGCCGAGAAATACTGTGACCCATCCTGCTCGTCGTCGATCCGGTTCAAGAAGGGGCGAAACGGGTTGTAGCAGATGATCAGGTCCGCGCCCTTGTCGATGGCGACGTCGATGTTGGCGGTGTTGCGAATGCCGCCGTCCATGTAGTCGACGCCATTCAAGCGCGGGGGCTTGTAGAAGATCGGCAGCGCCGTCGAAGCCTGCACCGCCTGGGAAATGGTGAGATCGCAGTTCTCATCGGCTCCGAAGATCACGCGCTCCGCGGTGTCCACGTCGCAGGCCGCGATGTAGAGCCTGCGACCCCGCTTTTCCTCGAAGCCCCGGAAATCATTGGGCAAACGCATGCGCTCGAGATTCTTGCGCCACCAGCGCTCGAGCCCCCTGTTGTCGAAGAAGCCCGTCGGGATGTGGTTGGTCAGAGCGGGGATCTCGCGCGTGGGCGATACGTGCTCGATGAGCTTCATCGCCACCACCTCGGCCCGCGTGTAGCTCGGCTTCTTCACGAAGGCCCTCAGGCTGGGGGCCAGGGCCTTCGGCAGCTGCGGAATCTGGCGGGCGAGCTCGTAGGCCACGCCCGGCGCGTAGGCGAAGAGGTCGTAGGCGAACTTGGCAGGTCGCTCGATGAACTCGCGCAGGTTCGGCTTGTAGAAATCCATCGGGCTGAGCTGGTCGAATTGCGTGCTGGTACCCTCGAGGACCTTGATCATCTCGTCGGGGGTGATGCCGCTGGCGAGGGAGACCGCCAGCATCGAGCCCGCCGACAGCCCGACGTAGAGGTCGAGATCGGCGACCTTCCGGCTGACGAGAAAGTCGTCGAGCGCCTTGAGGCCGCCCACTTTGAAGGCGCCCCCCGACACGGCTCCCCCGGCGAGCACCAGCGCCACCTTCGGATTCCCCTTGGGGCGAGACGCGTCGCTCTTGCGTATTACTGTCAGTCCCACGGCACTCCCTTATCGGTTCATCGGCAGATGGCGGGGGTCTTTTGCTGGTCGAGCGCGGATTTCTTGCCGTGGGGATTCTGGCGGCACGCCGCAGCATGCAGTGGCAATAGAGCCGACTACCCGCCGCGCTGCGTTAGGGTAGCTCGGAATTCGCAGCGGGTCGATTGGAGATTCAACGCAGCCGAGCCCGGTCCCCGGGGTGCTCCACGGCACAAGAGGCGGCATTCCCGGAGGAAACGCCGATAGCTCGCGGCTCCTGCGGCTCTCGGGCGAGTTGACGCGCAGGCGTGGCGAGATGCCGCGCCGCGTCGGGCCGTCTTTCCTGGGAGCCGGAGTCCCACTGTGGTAAGTATGTGGGGCTGGAGCCAGGGGAAGAGGACCGCCATGATGGGCGAACCGATACGCAGCGTTCGGAGGGCTGGTTCGCTGCTTTCGGTCGCGGTCCTGATCGCCGTATGGCTCGCGGGCTGCTCGACCACACCGACCGCGCCCGCCGATCCGAACGCTGATCCCAACGCCAATCCCGCCGGGGGCGCGCCCTCCGGTGGGATCGGTGCCACGGTGGGACAGCGCACCCAGAGCGCGGTCGAGGGAATGCTGATGGGGGCCATCATCGGTAGCCAGGCGGGTCCCATCGGAGCGGCGGTGGGCGCCGGAACCCTTCTGATCTACAGCGCCATCACCGGCGACGTGCCCCTGCAGCAATCGGCCTCTGCCCGCCCCGGCCGCTCCGAATCGCAGCGGGAAGAGGAGCTCGAAGAACAGATCGACTCCGAGATCGCACGTCAGGACTCCCTCGAGGCCGAGATCGAGGCCGAGCTCCAACGCCAGGAGGAGCTGCTTCGGCAGATCGATCGCGACGAAGCCCTCAGGACCGAGGCCACAGCCGTGGAAGACGGACCTGATGACGAGACCCTCGTCGCGCGAGCCGACCCCCGGGCGGCACCGGCGGCGCCGAAGGAACGCGACCTTCCCCTCTCCATCTTCGAGGAGGAGCGGCGCACGATTGCAGAGGGGAAGTGGGACAACGAGAAGGAGATCGATGTCCTGGTACGCTCGCTCGATGCGGACCGCGACGGGAACCCCGAAGAGGTGCGCTATCACGACGCCGCCACCGGCCGCATCCTCCGCAAGGAAGAAGACAAGAACTACGACGGAACCATCGACACCTGGAGCAGCTATGAAAGCGGCGTCCTGGTGGAGATCCAGAGGGACAACAACGAAGACGGCGAGACCGACGAGTGGCAACGCTACGGCCCGGATGGACGCATGGTCGCCCGCGATGTGGACCGCGACTACGACGGAGGCAAGGACGCGTTCTTCGTCTACGAAGACGGTTCGCTGGCGGAAGAGCGTCACGACGGCAACTCGGACGGATCGGTGGACCGGATCGTTCGCTACGAGCAACGCGCGATCGTCAGCACCGACGAAGACCGGAACCACGACGGCCGCATGGACACCTGGACCAGCTTCGAGACCGTCGGCGGCAAGGAGGTGATCGTCGGGATCGAGAAGGACACCACCGGTGACGGCAAGCCGGACACCTTCGAGACCTACGAGCAGATCGCCGGAAAGTCCACGATCAAGCAGCGCGACGAAGACAAGAACGGCGACGGCGCCATCGACGTCAGGTCCGTCTACGAAAACGGCAAGCTCAAGCAGCGCGAGATCAGCGACCCGGCCCTGGTGCCCCTATAGACCCGCCTACTCCTGCGGCTCCTCCTCCGGCTGCTTCTCAGGAGTGAGGATGATCTCCTTGCGCTGCTGCTCGCGGAAGGCCTTGATCTCGAGTTCGAGGCGCCGGAGCTCCAGGGCCTTGTTCTGGCGCTGGATCTCCTCGAGCTCGTGGAGCTTGTCCCGGCCGCTCAGCTCGGAGCGTTCGAAGACGAAGTCGAACTCCACCGCGCCGCGGCTCCCGTCGCTGGCGAGGGCGACCACGCGCACGCGGTTCGGTCCCTCGCGGACGGGCACGTAACCCTGGAAGCTCCCGTCGGGATTGAGGCGCACGTCGGTGGAGAAGTCTCCCGTGGTGATGTTCGTGAACACCACATCCTCCACGTTGGCGAAGGACACCCCCTGGAGCAGCATGATGATGTCGCCCGGGTTCTGCACCGGCGTGTAGGTACCGAGAGAGACCCTGGCCATCTCGGTCACGACCTGGGGGTAGGTGAGGGCTCCGTGGCCGAGGGCGTAGGTATTGATGATGATCCCGGCGCGGTGGGCAACCTCGGCCGCGCGCACCGCGGCCTCGCTGTCTCCGGGGTCGATCTGGTTGCCGCGGCCGCTCGGGAGAGTCGGAGCACCGTCGGTGAGGAAGAGGATCACCTTCTTGGCTTCCGGCCGCGGCGCGCTCCGGGCGCCGCTCAGCCCGGCGAGCTCCCGGATGCCAAGGCGCACGCCCGCCGCGAAGTTGGTGGCACCGCGCGCTCCGCGGGCGAGGATCGCGTCGAGGGTACGGTGAATCTGCGCGAGATCCGCGGTCAGGGGCGCATCGACCCACGCGTCCTGCTGGTCGAGGTGCTTGCGCTTCCCCGTCATCGGGTCGACCTCTCCGGCGAAGGAGATCACGCCTACGCGCACCCGGCGCGCGTCCAATCTTTCGATCAGTCCTCGGGCCGCCGCGACCTCGGCGTGGAGAACCGAGTCCTCGGGATCGGAGCTGCGGGTGTCTGCGGAATAGGCGGTGGGAGGGAGCAGCTCCAGGAGCGGATTCGCTCCGACCTCCCCGTCTCCGTCCACATCGACGCCGCTCGCGGCTCGGGTCGAGGCGGAGACGTCGATGGCCAGCATGACGTCGTAGAGGAGCGGCTCGTCGCCCTGGGCGACCGCATTGCCGCTGATACGCGCCTGATGAACCTGGCTCTCCACCCGGACGCCGGGCGCGGGAGAGTCGATCAGGATGCGGACGCGGTCTTCACCGGCCAGCGCCATCCGCGAGCCCGCGATCGCCATGGCAGCGAGCCCCGCCAGTGCCAGTATCGAGACGCCCGCGCGGCGCAGCCCGTGCCCCGTTTCGCTCATTGCGCGGGTTCTCCCGCGACGGGCTCCGCCTCGGGAGCCGGCTCCCCTTCGACCGGCTCCGCCTCGGGAGGCGGAACGGGCCTGCGGCTGAAGCGATCCACCTTCTGCAACATCGCCGCCACTTTCCGGAGCCCCGCGTCGGTGACCGCGCCCACGATTGCGAGGCTTTCGGGATCGCATTGCTCCAGCGTGTCTTCCTCGGTCTGCCAGTAGATTCCAGGAGCTTCGTCGCCGCCAAAACGATCGTCGCTGACGATCATCACGCGTCGGAAACCGACGGCGAGGAATGCGTCATGTCCTCCGGGGGGACGCGAGTAGGGCCGATCCGGGGGAAAGACCCGCTCGTGACCGAGCTCCTTTGCCGCGCTCTCGAATAACCTGCGGATGACCCGCTCGGAGCGGAGATCGCGAGCGATCACGAGATCCCGATCCGCGACCTGATTGAAATACACCATCAGTCGGGTGCGCGAGAGCGCGCCAACCTCCTGGATTTCGTTCACCAATGCCCGGCTCCCCAGGAAGCGCTCGTCGGGCGGGGCGTCCTCGCCATGGATGGCCTCGGCGTCCAGGAAGGCGAGCCAGACTGTATAGGGAATCGGATGGACGCTCAGCACCCGCGCCATCTCCAGAAGCAGGGCGGCACCGGAGGCGCCGTTGTTGGCGCCGACGTGGGTGAAGCTCGCGAAGTATCTCGAGTCAAAGGGCGCAGCGAGGACCACGAGGTCGGCGGACTCCCCGGGTATCTCCGCAAGGATCGACTCGAAGCTGGCCTTCCCGGCCTCGCCCTGCGCGACACCGAACTGCACGTTGAAGGAAAGCGGCCTCGGTTCGAGGCCAATTGCCTCGAGCTGCCCCCGGATGTAGCTGCGCGCCGCCTCGGCCCCGGGGGTACCCGAGACGCGAGGCCCGATCTCCACCAGCCTTTCCAGGTGCTCCCAAGCCCGCTCTCCCGAGAATTGCGACGGATCCGGAGCTGGCTGGGGTGGCGGCGGAGCTGGCGTCCCACAGGCCAGGCCGGAAAAGGCCGTCAGTACGCAGAAGATCCCGATCGATCGAAGCATGGCTTTCTCCAGGTGGGTAGACGTTTACACCATCACGGTGACGTTGCCGCCCCTTCTCGGGAGGGGTTTTCCAGCTGCCGCATCATATCGCTGACACATTTCCCTCCCGCGCACCACCTAGATGGATGAATGCCCCATCCCTGGCGGGGCTTCTCAAAGGTGGAAGGCAGGGCCTGCCATGCGGGCCCTGCCTTCAACTCGTGCTGTTCCTCCCGCCGCCACTTGGAAGCGGTCCCGCGGAGATCCCTGTGTCTCGCATCCTGGGGGCCGCCCTCTCGGGTGTCGATGGCATCCCGATCGAGGTGGAGGTTCGGATCAGCTCCCAGCTTCCGCGGATCGACATCGTCGGTCTTCCGGAGGCTGCTGTCCGAGAGAGCGCGGCCCGGGTCCGAGCCGCCATCTCGGCGATCGGGCGGACCTTCCCGGCACGCCGTGTGACCATCAATCTGGCCCCCGCGGGGGTGAGAAAGAGTGGCGCAGGCCTGGATCTGCCGATCGCGATCGGGATCCTCGCCGCCGACGGGGCTCTGGAAGCGAGCCGGGAGGCAAACCAGCCGGGAGCTCTTGCACTGGTCGGCGAGCTGGCTCTGGACGGTCGGCTCCGCGCAGTACGGGGCGCCCTGGCGCGAACGCTGTGTCTGGCTGCGGCCGGGGCCCGGCGGGTGATCGTCCCCCGGGAGAACGGCCCGGAGGCGGGTCTGGCTCCCCGCGTCGACGTCCGGATTGCAGACGATCTCGCCTCGGTGGTGGAATCCCTCGGCAATGGTCGGGATCTGCCGCGAGCCCCGAAGGCCGCCGTCGCGAAATCTCCCGATGCTGCCTTGAGAGTGGATCTGCGAGACATCCGGGGCCAGGCGAGGGCCAAGCGTGCCCTTGAGATCATGGCTGCGGGAGGCCACGGACTGCTCCTCCTGGGCCCTCCCGGGACCGGAAAGACGCTGCTGGCAAGGAGCCTCCCGGGGCTGCTCCCGGCACTCGACTTCGAAGAGGCGCTCGAGGTGACGCGAATTCACGGCGCGACAGGTCGCCTCGACCGAGATGCGCCGCTGATGACCGAGCGCCCCTTCCGGGCTCCCCACCACACCGCCAGCCGGGCCGGTCTCCTGGGGGGTGGAGCGCCCCCGCGGCCCGGTGAGATCTCTCTGGCCCATCGCGGCGTCCTCTTCCTCGATGAGCTTCCAGAGTTCGAGCGACGCAGTCTGGAGTCGCTCCGTCAGGTGATCGAGGATCGGCGGGTCGTGATCGCCAGGGCCCAGGGCACCTCGGAGTTCCCCGCTCATTTTCAGCTCGCGGCAGCTGCGAATCCCTGCCCTTGCGGCTGGAGGCTCTCGGAGCGCCGGGACTGCCGCTGCGACGATGCGGCCGCAGCCCGCTACGCCGCCCGCCTCTCCGGCCCCCTCCGCGACCGGATCGATCTCCACGTGAGCGTCCCCGAGGTCTCCTGGAGCGAGCTCGACGGTCCGGGGGAAGGGGCCGAGAGCGCCTGGGTGCGCAAGCGCGTCGAAGCCGCGCGGCATCGCCAGGCACAACGGCTCGCAGCGTTCGGCATCTCCACCAACGCCGAAATCCCCGTCGGTGCGCTGGAGGCGGCGGTGGCGGCAACTCCCGAGGCGCGCGCCCTGCTAGCCAAGGCGGTCGAGCGCCTGGCGCTCTCTGCCCGGGCCGCGCACCGCACCCTGCGCGTGTCCCGCACCGTCGCGGACCTGGCCGACGAGCGGCGCGTCGCTCCGGCAGCCATGGCCGAGGCGTTGGATCTCCGAGAGGAAGGGCCGGGCGGGGGCGCGATTGGCTGAAGGGTGCAGTCTGGATGTGCGTGGGCCGCTTTCGGTGTCCGGAATCGGACACCCGGTGACCGAAATCCGTCACCTCGGCGCGCCCCCCGTCCCAGGCCCAACCGTGAACGATCAAAAAGCGCTGCAATTTCAGTGTTCTTCACGGATACCGCGACCCGGCCCGGCGATGGCACGTATCCTGCTTCTCAAGAGGGCAGGCGAGGCGAGCATCATGAGAGCAGTCGTCAAGACGGTGTCGTCCAACAAGAGCTACCCGCTCCGGCAGGGGTGCGACAGCATCGACACGACGCTCCTCGAGCTGGTCCAGGCCATCGCCCAGAGCACCAACGACGAGCGCGAGATCATCGCCACGGTGCTCCACCTGCTCCGCTCCGGCCGCGTGCGTCTGATCGGGAACTTCCGCGGCCGCTGGTTCGACGCCGCCTGAAGCTGCGTAGCCTGCTCTTCTCACCAGGTCGCGTCGCGAGGAAGCCGATAGCAGCGAACTGCTGACAAATGCAGGCGAGAGCGGCGTCTGCTTGACCGCTCCCCTTTCGGAGAGGATCATCACTTTGTCCGAATCCGGGGGGGTGATCGGCATGGGTGACCAGGAGTCTTTTGCGTTCGACGCGGCGCCCTCGAAGCGCGCGTCGCAGCCAGCGCCCGGGAGCGCCGGCCCGCCCAAGCCGAAGCCGCGCAAGGCGAGGGGGCGGAAGTCGGCGCCCGGTAACCGCTCCGGCGCCCGGACCCGCATGACGGCCAAGGAGATGGCCGGGCGGCAGCGGGACATCTCCGTCTCGGAGTTCTTCGCCAAGAATCGCCACCTGCTCGGATTCGACAACCCCTCGAAGGCGCTGCTCACGACGGTCAAGGAGGGTGTCGACAATTCCCTCGACGCATGCGAAGAGGCCGGCGTCATCCCGGACATCCGCGTCGAGATCGTCCAGCTCGACGAGAACCGCTTCCGGGTCGCCGTCGAGGACAACGGGCCGGGCATCGTCCGCTCTCAGGTTCCGAGGATCTTCGGGCGGCTGCTCTACGGATCGAAGTTCCACCGCCTGCGCCAGAGCCGGGGGCAGCAGGGGATCGGGATCAGCGCCGCTGGCATGTACGGACTCCTCACCACGGGAAAGCCGATCATCATCACCACCCGCACCGCTGCAAAGAAGGCCGCCCATCACTTCGAGCTGGTGATCGACACCAAGACCAACGAGCCCAGGGTGAAGCGGGACGACGAGGTGACCTGGGAGAAGGACCGCGGCACCCGTGTCGAGATCGAGCTGGAGGGGGGCTACCGCGGCGGCCAGCACTCCGTGGACGCCTACATCCGGCAGATCTCCCTGGCGAATCCCCATGCGAAGATCACCTTCGTCCCGCCCAATCCCGAGAAGTACGGCACCGAGCACGTCTTCGACCGGGTGACCGAGGAGCTTCCGCCCGAGACCGCCGAGATCAAGCCCCATCCCTACGGCGTCGAGCTCGGCGTGCTGATGCAGATGTTTCGCGACACCAAGGCACGCAACCTGCGCGGCTGCCTGATGAAGGACTTCTCCCGGGTCTCGAGCCGCATCGCGGAGGATATCTGCCAGAAGGCCAAGGTGGCCAGCTCGCGGCGTCCCGGGGAGATGAGTCTCGACGAGTCGGAGAGGGTCCACAAGGCGATCCAGGCCACCAAGATCATGGCACCGCCGACGGACTGCATCGCCCCGATCGGAGAGGAGCTGATCGAGAGCTCCTTGCGGGGAGAGGTCCGGGCCGACTTCTACGCGGCGGTGACGCGGCGCCCGACCGTCTACCGGGGGAATCCATTCCTGATCGAAGCCGGTCTCGCCTACGGTGGCGAGCTCTCGGCGGACGATTCGGTCACGGTCTTCCGCTTCGCGAATCGCGTCCCGCTCCAGTACCAGCAGAGCGCCTGCGCCATCACCAAGGGCGTGGCCGCCACCGACTGGAAGTCCTACCAGCTCCAGCAACCCCGAGGCGCCCCCCCGATCGGCCCGATGCTGTTGATGGTGCACATCGCGAGCGTCTGGGTCCCCTTCACCTCCGAGAGCAAGGAAGCGATCGCCCACTACCCGGAAATCATCAAGGAGATTCGCCTGACCCTCCAGGAATGCGGCCGGCGCGTGGCGATCCACATCCGCAAGCGGAGGCGCGAGGCGGACGAGGCGAAGAAGCGCGCCTACATCGAGAAGTACATCCCGCAGGTGGCCATCGGGCTGCAGGAGATCCTGGGCTTCACGGAACAGGAGCGGGACAAGGTCGTCACCGACCTGACCGACGTGCTCGAGCGCAGCCGGAGGCTTTGACCGTGGCCACACGCAAGAAATCCACCCGAAGCGAGGCGACCCCGCGGAAGACCGCCCGGAAGAGCGCCGCCCGCGTCTCGAAGGGTGCGGCACAGAGGCGGGCAAGCGAGATCGACAAGCGGAACCAGGAGCTGGACAAGCTCACCGTGAAGCTGATCCAGGACACCGCCGTCGGCGTCCAGACGCACATCCACAAACACAGGAAGCCGGACCTCTCCTTTCCGATCCGCGCGCTCAGCAACGTCTCCTACTCTCAGGAGAGAGGCTACTTCGAGATCGGCAAGCGGAGGAAGAGCCGCACCCTCACCGTGAACACGGTCAAGAACTTCGCCCAGACCCTGCGCATGATGGGGCTCTCGAAGAACCTGGTGGAGACCAATGACTTCGCCACCAAGCGGGACGCCTACTACCAGAGCAAGAACTGGGAGGAGGCGAAGTTCGACGAGCAGCCCGAATCGGACACGGTGATGGATGACATCGAGGCGATGTTCTCGATCCAGGGGATCTCCCGGGAGCAGCTGCGGTTCGTCCCGGACGAGAGCTACAACGGCTCCGTGGCCGGGCAGCTCATCGTCCTCGACCCCGACCGGGAGACGGGCGAGGTGGAGCGTATCGACTGCACCCGCTTCGGCTCGGGCGCGTACTCGATTCCCTCCTCGGTCGAGCAGCTCTCCTTCGAGACCGACGCCCGCTTCATCCTGGCCATCGAGACCGGCGGCATCTTTCAGCGCCTCCAGAGCCACAAGTTCTGGCGAACCGCCAACTGCATACTCGTCTCCATGGGAGGCGTCCCGGCCCGCGCCTGCCGGCGCTTCATCCGCAAGCTCTCCGACGACTGCCAGATCCCGGTCTACGCCTTCGTGGACTGCGATCCCTACGGCATCTCGAACATCTACCGCACCCTGAAGGTCGGCTCCGGCAATGCCGCCCACCTGTCGCAGTTCTTCTGCGTGCCCCAGGCCCGGTACCTGGGGGTGACGCCGAGCGACATCCGCGAATATGATCTGCCCACCCACCCGCTCCAGACAGTGGACGTAAAGCGCGCCAAGGACGCCCTGAAGAACGACCCCTTCTTCAAGTCTCAAAAGCCCTGGCAGAAGGCCATCAACGATCTCTTGAAGATGGGGGTGCGCGCGGAGCAGCAGGCCCTCGCCAAGTGGGGACTCAACTACGTGATCGAGGAGTACCTGCCCCGCAAGCTCGGCGATACCAAGAAGTTCCTACCGTAGACCTCGGCAGACCTCGCAGGGCCGGGCTACTGGACTCGGCTCAGAGGTCCCTCCTGCTCGTTCCCGGTCAGGCTGCTTGCGCCGCTTCCGCTTTACCGCCGCTGCCGAACCGCCGGAGCCCGGCCCGCGTCAGGTCCCGCGCCGATTCGAGCAGGGTGGCCGATAGGAGCAGGATGAAGGGGATCTGCGCCCCATAGGCAATCCGGGTGTAGGGCATGGGGAGACTCGTCCAAGTGATGGGAAGCAGCGTGATCACCAGGATCGCCACCAGGGCCAGGTCCCGCCGCCGGCGGCGCAAGAGGGCCGCCAGAAGCCCCGCCGCCGCCAGCAGGTGAATCTTGGGTGAGTAGTGCCAGGGCGCCTTGAGATAGACGGCCCCGAACCCGTAGAGGAAGCGGTTCACCACGTCCGAGAACCCGTGACTCGCGAAGTAGTCAGAGGCCTCGACCTGCTCGTTCTTCGTCGCACGAACCTCCTCCCAGCTGTCGAGCCACATGGCGTTGGAGGACGAGCCGTGATAGAGGGGTTTCCCGAAGTAGACCAGGCGCGGAGCCCAGCTCGGTACCGTGGTGGCCACGAAGATCAGGCCCGCGACCGCGAACTGCCCGGCGATCCCTCGCAGACCGCGCAGGTCCGGATGTCTCCACCCCCGGCCCCGGGCCAGCACCAGGATCTCGGACGCCAGCAGCACGCCCCAGATTGCGGCCATCAGGAAGAAGCCATTCGGCCGGGTCAGGTAGGCGAGGCCCACGGCGAACGAGGCCAGGTAGAGGCACCGCGCCCTTCCGCGCTCCACGAAGAGCAGAGCGAGGGCCAGCGCCGCGAAGGAGCAGAGGGTGTAGAGGGTTTCGGTCATGATTCGGTCGGTGATGTAATCGAAGACGAAATCATTGCGTGAGTACAAGAGGGCTATGAGTGCCCCGACCATCGGGCTGGAGAAGAGCCGGGACACCAGGAGGAAGACCAGCCAGATCGTGCCGAGGCCGATCAGGACGTTGACCATCCCCAATAGGAAGAGGTTCCTCCCGCCCCCGGCGAGCACCGCGATCGCCAGCAGTGCCGGGTAGAGCGGCTGGCGGTGAGGGCGCGCGGGCACGTACTTCGTGGTGAAGTCGCCCTCGGCGAAGGCCTCCGCCATCTCCAGGTAATGGAGGGAGTCGGCGTAGAGGAATCTCGCGACCTGCTCCGGGTGGCTGACCGTCGATTGCAGGTGCTCGACGGCCGAGTCGAGATAGTAGATGGAGACGGCGAGCACGATGACGAGGGGGACCCAGGCCAGCCCTCGCGTCCACGCCGGTCGTGTCCACCCCCCTCGGCCTCGCATCGCGGCGGAGCTTCGAATATCACACCCCAATTAGTCAACCTCAAGTTGGCCACCGGGGAGGCCGCACGAGCTTGAAGTGAACCGCCCCGGGGCCTCGGGAGTGCGACTTGGCAGGAGCGGGTGCGAGTCGCGTGCCTGCGCCAAGACGCGCGCTACGCGCGCGCCAGGCTATGCAGCGGGGCCGGGGCGCCGGATTCGGCTCAGAGGTCCTCCTCGAGCTCCATCTCCTCCGGGTCTTCCCTGGAGCCCTTGAGGGTGAGCGGCGCCCCACAGTAGGTGCAGAAGACTTCGTCTCCCCGCTTCTCGTCGCCACTCATCGGCACGTCGGCGTTGCAGATCGGACAGCTGAGTTCGGAACGCTTCACGCCCCAAGGATCGGAGCGCCGGCGAAGGAGCTTGAGGGGTGAGCGATCCGGTACCATCACCGGATCCCCGCTGGATGGAGGAGACGTGACCCAGCTGATCGCGGAGGTCGCCTTCGCGGCGCTCCTGGGAGGACTGCTGGGATTGCCGTTTCGGGCTCTCCGGCAGGCCCCCCTGGGCGCGATGATCGCCATCGGCATCGGGATGGGCGTCGCCCGGCTGCTGGGCGCACCCTGGGGCTGGTCGCTGCTGGCGGCGCTCTCGGGCGCCGCTCTCGCTCTCCTGGCGCCCGGGCTCGGCTCCTGGCGACGCGGGGCGGGGAGCTTCGCGGGTGGGGCTGTTGGAGGCTTCTCCCGAGGCGCCACCGCCCCCGGACAGATCTCCAGAACCAGACCGTCCGCGCTCCTCGACCCTGCCGATCGCCTGCGCATCGAGGGGGCGGTGCTCGAGGCAGAGCAGAACACAGCGGGAGAGATCGTGGTGGCGGTGGTCGGCTCCTGCGCCGAGTACGGAAGTGTCGGCTGGCGACTGGGTGTGGCCACGGCGCTGCTCGGCTTCCTCGGGGCGGGGATCTTCTCGGCTGAGATCAGCCTCGAAATCCTGCTGGGAGCCCAGGCCGTGGGGCTCGCGCTCGGGCATCTCCTGGCCCGGATCCAGATCGTCCGGCGCTCCCTGATCGCCGACAGCTATATGCAGGCGTGCGCCGAACGGCGCGCCTGGAGCGCATTTGCCGAGAACGGGCTGGCCCGCACGGCAGAGCGCACGGGCATCCTGATCTTCGTGGCGCTGTTCGAGAACAGGGTGATCGTGTTGGGCGACGAGGGTGTCGACCGGGTACTCGACCCGGACGAGAGCTGGGAGGAGGTGGTCGATCTGCTCCTCGCCGGTGTCCGGGAGAAGCGCGCCGCTGAGGGAATCCTCACGGCTGTGCGACGCTGCGGGGAAATCCTGCAGGTGCATCTTCCGGCCGCGCCGAAGACTCTCAACCAGCTTCCGACGGCCCTGATTCTCGAGGATTGACCGGTGGGCAGGCGCGGGCGGGTCTGGCTCGAGACGAAGATGGGGCGGCAACTGGTGGCGCTTCTTCTGGTCGCCCTGGCATCCGTGGGCTGCGCCACCTACCAGGGAGCGCGACTCTACACCAGCGGGACCGAGGCCCTGGACCGGGGCGATACCGCCCGCGCCATTGCGGACCTCGAGCGCGCGGCGGAGCTGGTTCCCCACGCGTCCGAGATCCAGAACCACCTGGGACTGGCCTACGCCGCCGAGGGTCGCCACCGCGAGGCGCTGCTCGCCTTCCGCCGCGCGGTGGCCCTCGACTGCGGCAACCAGGCCGCCAGGCGCAACCTCCGAGCGGCCGAGGCCCGCGACGCCCGGGTAGCCGACCCTTGAGGGACGCCGGCCGCATCGGCACCGATCCGCTTGATCCTCGGTTCGCCTTTGCGTAGGGTCGATGCATGGCCCACGAACTCGAGCAGCGGGCCCTCGCCAGCTACCTCGATGACTGCAACCTCAAACACACCAAGCAGCGCGAGGCGATCCTCGAGGTGTTCCTCGACATTCGAGGTCACGTCACCAGCGAGGATCTCTTCAGGAAGGTTCGCGAGCTGCATCCCCGCATCGGATACACGACCGTCTATCGGACCATGAAGCTCCTCTGTGATGCCGGTCTCGCCAGCGAGCGCCATTTCGACAACGGTGCGACCCGCTACGAGATCGAGCACGAGCACCACGACCACCTGGTCTGCGTGCGCTGCGGGAAGATCATCGAGTTCGAGTGCTCGATGATCGAAGGCGCTCAGAACGACATCGTCGAGCGCTACGGCTTCCGCCTGCTACGGCACCGCCACGAACTCTACGGCTACTGCTCCGCCTGCCAGCAGAAGAAGGTCGAGCGAGGCGACTAGCGGGCGGGGATGTCCCCGGTGACGCGAACATGGGCGATGACGGGAAGGTGGTCCGAAGCCCGTCTCGCGGCGGGGCTGGTGTGGGCCTCGAGCCTGCCGACCTTGGCGCCCCGAGCGTAGACGCGATCCAGGGCGAGGACGGGCCGGGAGGAGGGAAAGGTGCGGGGCCAAGTGAACTCGGCGCCGCCTATCATCTCACGCTCGAGCGTCCTGGTTGCCTTGCAGCGCCGCCAGGCGTTCATGTCTCCCAGCAGCACCACCGCGCCCTGGAGCTGGGGATGCTCGAGAATCGACTGCACCTGGCGGCGGCGGGTGCGGTCGACGAGGGCCAGGTGCGTCGACACCACCGACAGGGGGCCTTGCTCTCCCGGGAACTGGGTCGCCAAGGCAGAGCGGCGCTCTACCCGGGAGAAGGAGAGATCGAGACTGAAGACGCTGGTGATGGGCCAGCGAGAGAGGATCGCATTCCCGACCTCACCGCGGCGATGCACCCGGGTCGCCACGAAGGCGAGATGCAGGTGAAGGGCGTCGGCGAGGCGCTCGAGGGGATCTTCCGCATCGAAGGGGCGCAGAACTTCCTGGAGCGCAATCACGTCGGCGGCGAGCTCCGAAATCACGAAGCCCGCCCGGGCCGGATCGGGCGCTCGGGTACCATTGAGTCCCACCCAGCGGTGGACGTTGTAGCTCGCGACGGTGATATCGCGGCCCATGGCCTTAGCCCTGGGCAGGCTGGGGGCCTTCACCACGGACAGGTAGGGAATCGCCGCCGCGAGGGCTTCCCTTCGCGCCGCGGCGCGCTCGCGCTCTGCACGGGCCTTCCGGCCCACTCTCTTGCGTGCGGGCATTTTGTTGGTCATCGACCCCCGACGCGGAACAATCAAGGGCGAATTGGCTGGCAGATGATCTTCACCCCTCGCGTGAAGATCATAGCGGACCCTCCCGGATCGCGGGAAACCCCCCACGTCGATCTAGGATCTCCCGCCGCCTCGTAGAGCGATTGCCCGCTACCCGCTGATTCCAGGGCGCCTTCAGCTCCGGCGCCCAAGACGAAGTGAGCGGCTGCCGATAGGATCTAGAGAGGGGAGCTTCCGTGCTGATCCTTCGACCGGTGGCGGTGGACGATCTGGACGATTTCGTCGCGCTCGCCGCACAGCTCGACTCGGCGAACCTGCCGCAGGACCCCGACTTCCTCACCGAGCGCATCGCCACATCGGTGCGCTCCTTCGCGGGAGACCTCGAGGATCCGCGGGACGGCGCCTACGTCTTCGTCCTCGAGGATACCGAGACAGAACGGGCGATCGGCACCTCGATGATCATCGCGAAGCACGGGCGGGAGGCTTCCCCCTTCTACTGGCTCGAGCTCTCGACCGAGGAGCGCTGCAGCCCCGAGCTGGAAAGACGCTTCGCGCACCGCAAGCTGCGCCTGCAATCCACCGATGACGGACCCACCGGTGTGGGCGGCCTGATCCTCGACCCCGCCTACCGCCGGCACCCGTCCAGGTGCGGCAAGGCGCTCTCGATCGTCCGCTTCGCCTACATCTCCGCTCACCCGGACCGCTTCGAGCGCGAGGTGGTCGCCGAGATGCTCTCGCCCTTCGAGGCACCGGGAAGAAACCTGCTCTGGAACGCCTTCGGCGCACGCTTCACGGGCCTCCCCTACCGCGAGGCGGACCATCTCACCGCCCACACCAAGCAGTTCATCGCGGATCTCTTTCCCCGCGATCCCGTCTACGTGACCCTCTTCCCGGAAGACGTGCAGAAGATCATCGGTGAGCCGAGCGAGACCTCCAAGGCGGCGCTGCGCATCCTCGAGAAGGTGGGCTTCCATCCCCTCCACCAGGTGGATCCCTTCGACGGCGGGCCCTACTACGGCGCTGCCCGGGATGCCATCGTTTCGGTGCGCGAGCGACGCGAACTGGTCCTGCCGGGCGTGCCGGCGGCACCGGGCAATGCGAAGGATCTGGCACCCCTGGCGCTGATCTCCGCCGAGGCCAGCCTCGGCTTTCGCGCGACCGTGGTTCCCCTCGGGCGGGAAGCGGAGCCGATCGTATCCGTCGAGTGCCGAGATGCCCTCGGTGTCTCGAGCGGCGACCGCGTCAGCATCACGCCGCTACCCTGAGGATCGAAAAGGTGAACGAGTTCCTGAGCAGTGTTTCCCCTGCGGACCCCAAGGACGAGCTCGGTCGTTTTCCCGTCTGGGATGCCGACGCGGTGGACGAGGCGGTTCGCCGCGCCCGCGCGGCCTTCCCCGCCTGGCGCGATGCCGGCTTCGAAGCCCGGGCGGCCGCGATCCGCCGCTTCCGCGACCTCGCCGGAGAGCGGCGGGAGGAGCTGGCAGAGCTGATCGCCCGGGAGGTGGGCAAGGCGATCTGGGAGGCGCGAGGCGAGGCCGACCTGCTTCCGGCGAAGGCGGACGTGACCTTGACGGAGGGGATGCGCTTCATCGAACCGATGCGGGCGGCGGCGAACGCCTGGGCCAGCTTTCATCCGCGCGGCGTCCTCGCGGTGCTCGGTCCCTTCAATTTTCCCGCGCACCTTCCCAGCGGCCACATCATTCCGGCGCTGGCAACGGGAAACGCGATCGTGTTCAAGCCCAGCGAGCTGGCTCCGGCGGTGGGCGACTTCGTGGCCCGGATCTGGCGGGACGCCGGGCTGCCGCGGGGAGTTCTCGAGATCGTCCAGGGGCGCGCCGAGACCGGGCGCCAGCTCGCCCAGCACCCGGGTGTGAACGGCATCCTCTTCACGGGATCCTACGCCGTCGGCCGTACCCTGCAGGAAGACCTGCTGGACCAGCCGGGCAAGATCGTCGCCCTGGAGATGGGCGGCAAGAACGCCATGATCGTGCTCGACGATGCCGAGCTGGATCTCGCCGTCTCCGAGGCGGCGATCTCGATCTGCGCCACCACCGGTCAGCGTTGCTCGTCGCTGAGCCGCATCTTCGTCGAGCACTCGCGGATGGAGGAGTTCGCCGCCGGCCTCTCCCGGGTCCTGGCCGGCGTCCGCATCGGGCCGCCGCTGGAGCCCGACGTCTTCATGGGACCACTGATCTCCCGTTCCGCCTTCGAGAAGGTGATGGGCTACCGGGGCCAGGCCGCCGCGGCCGGCGGCGAACGGATGTTCCGCGGCGAGATCGACCGGCTGGCCCCCTACATCGCCCCATCCCTGGTCCGCTTCGAGAAGGTGGAGCAGAGCCATCCCTATCAGCGGGACGAGATCTTCGGCCCGGAGGCGGCCCTCTACCCCGTCGACGGACTCGACGGGGCGATCGCGGCGGTCAATGACGCGGACTACGGACTCGCAGCGTCGGTGATGAGCCGGGATCGCTCGAAATTCGAGCGCTGCATCGGGCGCATCCGAACCGGCATCCTCAACTGGAACCGGGGAACCATCGGCGCCAGTGGAAGGCTGCCCTTCGGTGGCGTCGGGCGAAGCGGAAACGACCGTCCGGCGGGCATCCTCTCGGCGGTCTACTGCACCTACCCGCAGGCCCACGTGGAGAACCACGGCGGCTTCGACCCGGAGGGTCTGCCCCGGGGAATGCCGCGACCGTGAGCAGCCGCCATCGGCGGGCGATCCTGATGGGCGACCCCGCGCGCTTCAGTGTGCGGGGAGGCGCCAACCCGCATACGCGCACGCGCTGGGGAAGACGGCGCTCGGTGAACCGAGCTGTGGCGATCCGACAGTGGGAGCGGCTGCGCGACCTGCTTCGGGACCTGGGCGTGCGGATCCTGGTGATCCCTCCGGAGCGAAAGCAGCCCGGCCTCGTCTACCCGGCAAACGCGGGCTTCCAGAGCGACCTGGACCAGGAGAAGCCGCTCTCGGAGAAGTGCTTCCATCTCGCCAACCTGCTCCCCACCCGGGCCGGCGAGCAGCCCATCTACCGGCGGGTCCTCGAGGAGGCGGGGCTTCGGGTCGCGACGCTGGACCCGCACTACCGCCTGGAGGGCGAGGCCGACTTCTTTCCCGTCGGACCCTGCTACCTGCTGACCTTCGGCGAGATCGAGAGGCAGCGCTTCGTCCCCACCCTGGCACTCCCCCCCTGGAAGCGGATCTACGGATTTCGCAGCGACCGGCGGGTGGAGCGGCTTCTGGAGCCGATCGTGGCGCCGAGGCGGATCCTCGAGATCGAGCTGCTGCTCGAAGCCCACTACCATGGCGACACTTCTTTGTGTGGATTCGGCCCGGGCCGGGAGTTTCTGCTGGCCTACTCCCACGCCGTCACGCCGAGCGCCTGGAACCTGCTGCGGGAGACCTTCGGGGATCGGATCATCGAGCTCGAAGAGCACGACGCAGAGCGCTACGCGGCGAACTCCTTCGCCCTGACACAGGGCAGCGACTCCCTGCTGCTGCTGCCCGCCGGCGTCTCCGACCGGCTGCTGGGCCAGGTCCGCGAGCGCGGCGTCACCCCGATCACCGTCGACGTCTCCGAGTTCCTCAAGAAGGGCGGTGGCTCGGTCAAGTGCATGATCGGAGATCTCGGCCCGGTGGAGGACGGGGTGTCGCTGGGACCGCTGGAGTTTCGGGGGGTTGCGGGGGCGTAGGCGGGGCGGTTTGCCGCCATCCCAGGACGCTTGGCTTCCATTCGCGAGGTCACACCCGATGCTACGGGCGCCGAGCCGGAGGGCGAAGGAATCGCCAGCCTGTTGAGCCTGCGCAGCCGAACAGAAGACCAGTCACCCAATCGCGATTGAAAGTCTTCTCATGACCGGCAGTCCTCTCGGCTGGTGGTCTTCAGGGTGCCGGATCGCACACGAAGATGGGGATGTCCCGGGTCGTGCGCTTGCGGTAGTCAGCGTAGGGGGCGTAGTGCTGGTCGCAGATCGGCCACAGTCGAGGCTTTTCCTCCGGGTTGGCGAGGCGGGCGCGGAGCTTCATCTGGCGCCGGCGGTGGCTCACCGCGATCTCGGGGTGCTTCACGAGGTTGTGGTACCAGACGGGGTTTCTCGGGGCGCCGCCCTGCGACGCGACCAGGAGCAGACCTTCCCGGTAGGGGACGTACATCAGCGGGATCGTCAGCGTGCGGCCACTCTTGGCACCCTTCATGGTGACGAAGCAAACGTCGTCGCCTCCGAACGTGTTGAACAGGCGACCGCCAGTCACGCGATGCAAGAACACATGCAGTCGTGTCACGGCCTTCATTGCCCAGCGCGGCGGGGGCCTGCCCGTAGAAGCGGTAGCGGGCTCGGTCGTCATTGAAACCCTCCTGATCGGGTGGCCGCACGTCACAGGAAACGAGGAGCGCCGGCTACGCGGCCCAACTCCTGACCGCTACGCTGCGGCCGGTATCGAGCTTACCACGGACCCGCTGCTCCAGAGAAGTGTGACTCCCGGGAGCTGCAGCCTTCACGGTGCGAAGCTCGACCTCGCCAGAACTCCCCAGCGGCCATCTCGCTTCGTCACGATATAGAGCGAGTCGTAGCTAGCGAGCACCGAGCCGTCGGCCCGATAGCGGGTGAACTGCGTGTCGATATGCACCTTGTCAGGTCCTGAGTGAATCACCTTGCGACTCGCCCAGGCACTGTGATCCCAAGCCGGCATCGCCGCGACGAACCGTTCGAAGAGCTCGGGAAGCGTCTTCGGGTCCTGGAGCACTGAGACATTGCCGCTGGCGATGCGGTAGTGAGGAAAATGGAGCACTGCCTCGAAAGCGGCTACGTCTCGCCCGTTGAAGGCAGCCATGAAGGCGTCGAGCACCTTCATGGCAGCCGCTTCGGCCTCCGCGTCCTGGGCCTTGGCCGGCACCACGAAGGCGAGCGCCAGAGCCAGGGCAGCGGCAAGAGTTCCAACCGGTCGAGCTTTCACGGGGTACCTCCTCTGGTCTTGCTGACAGCCGGATGTTCGCGGGGCCAGCCGAAGTGCTGGCCGCTCACCGACCACCGACCCTTATACCACGCGCAACGCTTGCCGGTCAGCTCTGGGCCGGCGACGCCATAGCGGGGAAGGTCGAGGCAACATCCCAACCGAGGCTATTCTCTTCCGCAGGGAGGGAACCAAGTGGCCAGCGAGAATCAGTGGAGACGCTGCAGCGCCTGCAAGAAAGCCATCGCGCTCGGCTCGAGGTATTGGACCTGCAACGTCTCCACATGCAACCGTAAGCGGACCGCGCTCGTCTTCTGCTCGGTCAGTTGTTGGGAGGTGCATCTCCCCGGCGCAAACCATCGAGAGGCCTGGGCGGTGGAGCAGACGGCCCCGCTCAGCTTGGACCAACCGACCAGCCCCGCGAACCGCGAGCAGCGCGAGCGAGGGCGAAGACGCATCGTACGAACCGAGCCCTCGGGGAGGGCGGCGCCAGACACGTCCGCCGAAGTCCTGATCGTAGCGAGTCGCCTCAAGGAGTACATTCGAGCGCGATCTGGATTCAACACGTCGGACCGGGTGCTCTCACCTCTGTCGGACATCGTTCGCGGTCTGTGCGACGAGGCGATCAGGAACGCCTCACGTGAGGGTCGGATGACGGTTCTCGATCGAGATATCCCGGTGGGGTGATCGCAGCTCGCGATTTCACTTCAGCCGCTCGCTTCCGAAGCCCTCGGCGTGTTGTGGAGCGCTGCCGGCAATCTCGTCCCACGGAGCCTTGGACCCTACGAAGATGTGGCCCGCGACCCGTACTCCGGGGTCGGAGTCCAGAAGCCCGGCGGGCACCCAATAGGCGCCACCGCTTGGATGCAGCATCGGCGTTGGCGAGCCACAGGCCGAGCAGCGCCAGACCCCCCATCCGGACGGAAGCCGGAACTTCTTGATCTGGTCTTCCCCCGAAACCCACTCGAGGTTGTCTCGGCTCGTCATCAGCTGAAGGTTGGAGGCCACCCCGGAGACCTTTCTGCACTTCGAGCAATGACACATCCCCAGGTCGGTCGTCTTTCCGGTGATCTCGAACTCGATTGCGCCGCAAAGACAACTGCCTCGAATCATCGTCTCACCTCCGGCGCCTGGCGCCCCGCCTGACGACCGGCCGTCAAGCTGCGGCCACGGGCGAATGCTACCACGGTTCGGACGAGCCATTTGCCGTCAGTGTCCCCTCACCGCCCGCCAGCAGCAACGCCACCACCCCGGCCCCTGCGACCGCCGGATCGGGTGATCCAACGTCAAGCGGCCTCCATGAAAGGCCGATAGGACGTCCGATGGCGGAGCGATCCTACGACGACCAACGAGCCGAGCCTCGAACGAGGAAGACCCTGTTCTGCCAGCTCGCCTGTCGAGGAAGACATTACCCGGCCGTCGTCCTCGACCTGTCGCCCTCGGGACTGTTCGTGCGTACGGCCATCGTCGCCCTGCGCGGCACTGAAGTCGCAGTCACGCTTCGCCTCGCGGGTGGGAAGACATGGCACCTCCGCGCTGAGATTGCCCGCGATGCCCAGGGCGGCTCGAGCCGCGACCTGCTTCACGGCCTGGGACTGGGATTGAAGATCACCGATGCTCCCGATGGCTTCGCCGAATTCGTCGAGAGCCTCGAACCCGACCGGCGGCTCTTCAGGTAGGACCTGCGGCGCTCGGGCCCAGGATCACGGCGCTCGGCATACACCGAGCGTGAGGCCCTTGTTCAGCGATCTCTGCACCTTGCTGTCCGGGACCAGGACGCTCGCCAGCTTCCCGCGCTTCGACTTGCACATCAGGCGGCCATTCCTCGCATCGGGACACTCACCGATGCTGAGACCCTTGGTCAGCTGCTGCTGCACCTTGCTCGGGGCGACCAGCTTGGTCGTCTGCTTCCCGCCAGCCTTCATCTTGCACATCGGGATGTCGCCCACAGGTAGCGGCGTGGGCGTGGGGGTCGGGGTCGGCGTTGGCGTTGGCGTAACCGTGGGACTGGGCGTCAGCGTGGGCGTCGGGGTCGGCTGCTCCAACTCGAAGGCGCCGACATCGCACGCCACGCCCTGCGGGCGCTCCACGCCCCGCTGATCCGTCGTCAGGGGCGGACATGCCTCGGGGGGCACGGCGTCGATCGCCGGGCTTCCCGGCAGCAGGGCGTGTGTCAACGTCGGCCCTCCGTTGTCGGCCAGCGGGCCGAGCAGCGGATCGATGGGGCTCGGCGCCATGCCGACCTGATCGCTGGGGGTGGCCGCGAAGTCACAGCCGGTGACGTCACCCAGGATATTGTGCCCTGCAGAAGAGAGCTGGGGCTGACCCAACGCCACGGAGCAGTCCGATCCCTGGAGAGACGCGCTGTTTCTCGCCAGGATCGAGTTCCCGAGTTCGACGAGCGGCACCGTGGTTTCGGCACTGATTCCGCCGCCTCTTTGCGCCGCGTTGTCGACGATCGTACTGTTCGAGATCTGGACCTGATTACCATCGCGGAGGGCAACGCCACCTCCCTCGACGCCGGCGTTGCCGCTGATGGTGGTATTGTCGATGATCGCGTCGGTGAACTGTGTAAGAAGGAGGCCTCCGGCACCGGAGTCGCTTCGATTGCCCGCGATGGTGCTGTTCGAAACCGCGGCATCCGCCCACCATAGTGTGATACCCCCGGTTCCTTGCTGGGAGACGTTGTCACTGACGGTCGTCCCCTCGACTATGATGTGACTCTCGCTGACGCTCAGACCGCCGGTGAATGTCGCGCTGTTCTCGGAGATCACGCTGTCGCGGATGGTGACGTCGCTGCTATGCGAAGTCGCGACACCGCCACCGCCGGTGGCGGAATTGCCAAGGATCATGCTGTCTTCGATCGTGACACCACTGAAGGGCGCCGCGTAGATTCCCCCTCCAGAGGAATCCGAGCTGTTGCCTTCGACAGCGCTACCCGAAACCAGGAGGGTTGCGGACGACACGTCGATACCGCTGCCAAGATTGTCTTCCACCGCCGAGTCGAAGATCGAGAGATCCGCAGAGTCGACGCTGATCCCACCGCCCCATTCCGCGTCGCCGCCCAGGACGGTGACTCCTGCGAGCTCGACGACTGGAAACGAGTGCAGGTCGAAGAGCCAGGGGATGTCGAAGACGCGATCGAGACCGGCGCCGTCGATCAGGGTTTCGTCCAGGCCGGCGCCCGTGAGGACGAGGTCGTCGGTGATGTCGAGGTCGCCCGTGGACGCGGCGTCTTCGCCGGCGCCCGGGATGGTCAGAACATAGTCTCCCGTAGGCACCTCGATGAGGTCCTCTCCGGGGAGGGCATTCGTCTCCTGGATCGCAGCGCGCAACGAGCAGTTCCCGCTCGAGGTGACGCAAGCCCCGTCCCCGGGTGCCGCGTCCACCTCATCGATCGTGCTGTCGACGTAGAAGGTCCCCGCTTGCGCCAGTGAGGCGGCAAGGAAGGCCCCGGCGAGCATCCACGCAAATCGCTGCTTGGGCATTTGACTCCACTCCGTCTCCCGCATCCGCGGTCGGTGCGCCCTCCGCTCCGGGCTCCCTGCGAGCCTGGCGCCCGCTAGCTGTGAGCCCGAAGGTAAGGGTGCTCCGCGAGGGGGGGAAGTCTGCAAGTCTGGGGCAGCACTGCCGCGGCCGCAAAGAATCTTTGTTCCCCCGGGGGAAGGGATGCCCGGAGTAGGGCGCTCGTGAATCATTCGGGCTAAGAGAGAACCCATGCAAACGGCAGTCTGCAAGGAGCTTGGAATCGAGTATCCGATCTTCGCCTTCTCGCACTGCCGCGACGTGGTCGCGGCGGTGAGCAACGTCGGCGGGCTCGGGGTCCTCGGGGCAGTCGGCTTCACCGCGGATCAGCTCGAGAAGGAGCTGGCCTGGATCGACGAGCAGGTGGGCGACAGGCCGTATGGCGTGGACATCGTGATACCCGGCAAATACGAGGGCAAGGGCGAGCAGATCAGCGCGGAGGCGCTGGAGGAGAAGCTCCGCGCCATGATTCCCCAGGAGCACCGCGACTTCGCCAAGCAGCTCCTGGCCGAGGCCGGCGTGCCCGAGCTCCCCGCAGGCGAGAAGGTTCCCGAACTCCTGGGCTGGACGGCGGCCACCGCCGGACCGCTGGTGGAGACGTCCCTCAGGCATGAGAAGGTGCGGCTGCTGGCCAACGCTCTGGGGACTCCACCCGCCGACGTGATCCGGGAGATTCAGGAATCGGGCCGCCTGGTCGCCGCCCTCGCCGGAAGTGTGCGGCACGCGCTCTCTCACAGGGAAGCCGGCGTCGACATCGTGATCTGCCAGGGCGGTGAGGGCGGCGGGCACACCGGCGACGTCGGCAGCATCGTGCTCTGGCCCGAGGTGATCGACGCCGTGGCCCCCACCCCGGTACTCGCCGCCGGGGGGATCGGCAGCGGTCGCCAGATGGCGGCGGCCATGGCCATGGGTGCCCAGGGGGTCTGGTGCGGCACTCTTTGGCTCACGGTCACCGAGTCCGATTGCCCGCCGGAGCAGAAGCAGTCCTACCTGAACGCCAGCAGCCTCGATACGGTGCGCTCCCGCTCCTTCACCGGAAAACCAGCCCGACTGCTTCGAAACGAGTGGACCGACGCCTGGGACCGCGATGACACCCCCGATCCACTGGGCATGCCCCTCCAGTACATGGTGGCGTCCGAGGCCGTCGTGCGCGGCCATCGCTACCCCGCCCAGGCCCAGTCGGTCGGCTTCAACCCCTGCGGCCAGATCGTGGGCTCCCTCCGCGCGGTGCGCTCGGTCCGCCATGTGGTCGACGAGATGATCGAGGAATTCCTCGACGCCGTGGAGTGCCTGAACAGCCTGGTGAAGGAGTGACCGGAGGAAATCGACCGCCAGCGAGAGGAGCGAACAACGCAGCGTTCCCACTGCGGGCGCTTCTCCGGCTAGAGCTACCATTCCGGTGGGGAAAGCCGGTGTGGAAGGAGCCCCGCCGGGTATAGGGAGACCTCGTGAGCGATCTCGCGTTCGGTCTGCTGCTCGCAGCGCTGGCTGGAGTCACCTGGTGGCTCGTCCGTAGCCGCAACTCCCGCCCCATGCTCCTCTGGATGCAGGGATGGGGGTTCCTGTTCGCATCCATGGCGACCCTCCTGATCGGCGGCGGGGCGTCCTGGCCAGGCGCTGTGGTCCACCTGCTGGGCCCCTACTTCCCCGCCATGCTCCTGGCCGGCACCCTGGTCTACGCGGGGCGACCGGTGCCCGGCTGGCTGGCACCTCTGGCCTTCGCCCTGGGAATCGTGCGCCGGGGCTTCGGCCAGTTCGGGCTCGAGCAGCTCGACCACGGGATCGCCCTGGTCTTCGAGGTCGGCTTCGCGCTGGCTGCGGCCTTCTTCGCCTTCCGGGTCGCCCGCCGATCCGCCGGTCCGCGAAGCCAGCTTCTGCTCCCGCCGGCCTTTCTCGCCATCGCCGCCATCGAGGCCGCCGACGCCATCTGGGGGATACGCGGCTCCGGCCTCACGGCGCCCCACCTGATCGCGTGGGTCATGGTGGGACCGTTCACCCTCGTAGCCCAGCTCGCCGTGACCAGGGACCGCGCTCTGGGACGCCATCGGCAGGTGGAGCAGGCCCTCGGAGAGAGCGAGGAGCGGTTTCGGGCACTCACGGACAACGCCTTCGACCTGGTCGCCGAGATGGATCCCGAGGGCAGATTCACCTACGCGAATCCGCGTTACGAGGAGTGGCTCGGCTCTCCGGGCGCGACGTTGATCGGGACCCGAGGCTTGGATCTGGTCCACCCCGAGGACCGCGAGCGCACGCTGGCCTGGTTCCGGGCGGTGGACATCCCAGCCGGAGAAACGCTCCTGACCATACGAGTACGTCACCGCGACGGCGCCTGGCGATGGATGGAGACCAGCAAGGGTATCTACCGGGCGGGCGGGGCAGTCCGGGTCGTCGTGAACTCGCGCGACGTCTCCAGGCGCATGGAGCTCGACGCGACCCTCCGCCGCACCCACGAAGAGCTCGAGGTGCGGGTGAAGGAGAGGACCGCCGAGCTGAACGAAGCGGTCGCAGAGCTGGAGGAGGAGGTCGCGGAGCGCCACCGGGTCGAGCACGAGCTGCGCCTGAGCGAGGAGCGCTGGCGCAATCTCTCCGAGCTGAGCTCGGATATGAGCTACGCCATCACCGTGGAGCCGGATGGCTCGCTGACACTGGAGTGGATCACGCAGGCCGTCTCGCGGATCACCGGCTATAGCGTCGATGAGATCAATCAGCGCGATTGGCATTCCCTCCTCCACCCCGAAGACGCCGACCGAATGGCGCCCCATCTCGAGCGGGTTCCGGAGGGCGAGACGCGAGAGGTCGAGGGTCGCATCATCGCCCGGGATGGTGGGATCCGCTGGCTCCACATACATGTCACGGGGGCCCGCTCGCCCGTGGACGGCAAGTTGCGGGTACTCGGCGCGATTCGCGACATCACCGAGGCGCGACGGGCGGAGGAAGAGCAGCGGCACCTGGAGACCCGCCTGCGCGAGGTGCAGAAGCTGGAGAGCCTCGGAATCCTGGCCGGCGGCATCGCCCACGATTTCAACAACCTGCTCGCGGTGATCCTCGGGAACGAAACCCTGGCCACGAGCGAGGCGCAGGCGGGGTCCCGCCTGGCGAAGCAGCTCGATCGGATCCGTTCGGCGGCGAAGCACGCCGAAGCGCTCACCCATCAGATGCTCACCTACTCGGGCAGGGCATCGGTCAGCTTGCAGCCCCTCGATCTCTCGGAGCTCGTCGAGCAGATGCGCGATCTGCTGGACGCCTCGACCTCGAAGAAGTGCCGGCTGGAGATCTCCCTCGAGCCCGACGGCAGCGTGGTCGAGGGAGACCCCACCCAGCTCCGTCAGGTGATCATGAACCTCGTCACCAACGCCTCGGAGTCGCTCCAGGACCGCTCTGGGAACGTCGCGATTCGAACCGGCGTCGTCAGCGCCGATGCGGCATACCTGGCGCGCGCTTTCGGCGGGGCCGAACTCGCCGAGGGCGAATACGTCTACCTGGAGGTGTCCGATACCGGGCAGGGGATGGAGGAGGAGATCAGCAAGCGGATCTTCGAGCCCTACTTCTCCACCAAGTTCGCCGGCCGCGGCCTGGGACTGGCCTCCGTCCTCGGAATCGTGCGGGGGCACCGGGGAGCCATCGAACTCGTGACCGCGCCGGGTCGCGGGACCAGGTTCCGCGTCCTCCTGCCGCCGGCCACCCGCGGCGCGGTTCCCGCACCGAGCCAATCACGCCCGCGAGGCGCCCCGGCGGATGGGGGCACGATCCTCGTCGTCGACGACGAGGAGTGGATTCTCGAGCTGGCCGAGGAGTTCCTGGAGCGAAGCGGATTCGAGGTGGTGACGGCCGAGGGCGGAAGAGAAGCGCTGGAGGTCCTTCGGGGGGCTCTGGGCAAGACGATCGACGCCGTGGTGCTCGATCTCACCATGCCCGATCTGGACGGCCAGCACACCTTCCGCGAGATCCGTGCCCTCCACCCCGATCTGCCCGTGATCGTGGTGTCCGGCTTCAGCGAGGAGGCAACCGCGGACCGCTTCCCGCCCGACGAGATCGCCGCCTTCGTTCGCAAGCCCTACGAGCCCGAGGACCTGGTCGACGCGATCCGCGCCTCGCTCGGCGGCTGATCCGGGCCGGCTCGCGAAGCGGCATCTCCCTAGAATGGGCTCCCGCGCGTGGAGATCGCGGACCGACGGCCGCAGAGGGAGAACATGTCGAGTCACAGATCCACCCTGGCACCGAGCTTCGCGATCCTCTGGTCTGCGCTGCTCTGGGGCACCCTGTGGATCCCCTTGCGTCGGATCCACGAAGCCGGCGCCAGCGGTACATCGGCCATCACCGCCGGCTTCCTGCTCCCTCTCTTCCTACTGCTGCCGTTCGCGGTCGCCAGGCGGCGAAGCATCCTGAAGGGCGGGTGGGCGCTGGGGATGGCCGGCTTCCTTCTCGCCGTCTCCATCGCGCTCTATTCGGAGGGCCTGCTGCGCGGAACCGTGGCACGGGTGCTCCTGTCCTTCTATCTGACTCCGGTATGGAGCACGCTGTTCGAGAGGCTGCTCCTCGGGGAACCGATCGCGGGGCGGCGAGTCGTCACCATCATCCTCGGATTGGCGGGAATGCTGGTGATCTTCGGCGGCGAAGCCGGAGTGCCCTTGCCCCGCGCCAGCGCCGAATGGATGGGACTGATTGCGGGAATCACCTGGGGGCTCGCGATGGTCTTCGTCAAGCGAACCGGGTCGCGTCCCATCTTCGACCGCGTCTTCGCCCACTTCGTCTTCCTTGGACCCGCCTTTCTCGTCGTCGCCGGGGTCCCCGGCGGAGGCCGCCCTTTCGGCCTCGAGATCCGTGCGCTCGTCGATTCCGCATCCTGGCTGATGGCCTTCGCGGTGCTCTGGATGCTGCCGGTCATCTGGCTGACCATCTTCGGCGCCAGTCATCTCGGCCCGGGCCGCGTCGCGATCTTCCTGATGCTCGAGATCGTGGTGGGCCTGGCGACGGCCTCGCTGCTCACCGACGAGCCCTTCGGCATGCACGAGCTGATCGGCGCTGTGCTGATCACCAGCGCATGTGGCGTCGAGATGTGTGTCGCGCGGCCGATCAGCGCCGGCGCGCGATGAAGCGACCCCGGGCGATCATTTGGGCGTGGGCGAGCTCCTGCAGGAAGGCGAATCCTTCCGAGGTCATGCTAGCGTAGGGGGGCGCGCGCCCAGGCTCCCAATCGGGGGCGCGCGGTGCGACATCGAACACGGCGGGATTCGCAGTGGCCAACCTGCTATCGGGCTTTCGACGGATGATGGGCGACCTGGGCGGGGCCTTGCTTCCCCTCTCCATGCGCGATCTACAGCGCGAGGTCGAAGACCGCCTGCGCAAGGCACCGCTGCAGGTCAACGACTTCGGCTATGACCCGTTTGGCTTCAACCCCGAATCCGCGAGCCGAATGGTGCTCCCCGTCGCCGCGCTCTACCGCTACTACTTTCGCGCCGAGACCTACGACATCGAGAAGGTTCCATCGGGGCGGGTCCTGCTGATCGCGAACCACGCGGGGCAGATGCCCTACGACGGCGTGATGCTGACGGCGGCGATGCTGCTCGATGCCGATCCGCCCCGCCTGTGTCGCGGGATGGGGGAGTACTTCATCTGGCGCCTCCCCTGGCTGGGAGTGACCGCGGCACGCGGAGGAACGATCGTCGGTACGCCCGAGAACTGTGTCGCGATGCTCGAGGCGGAGGAGTGCGTGATGGTCTTCCCGGAGGGCGCGCGCGGAATCAGCAAGCCCTTCAGCCAGCGCTACCAGCTCGAGCCCTTCGGCCTGGGCTTCATGCGCCTGGCCCTCGCCACCGAAACACCCATCGTCCCCGTTGCGTTCGTGGGCTCGGAGGAGCAGCAGCCGGGGCTCGCCAACTTTCGGGGGGCGGCGGAGGTCTTGGGGCTGCCCTCCCTGCCAATCACGGTGACGTTCCCATGGCTGGGCCCGCTGGGTCTGCTGGTCGCTCTCCCCGTGAAGTATCACATCTATTTCGGAGAGCCCCTGCACTTCTCCGGCGATCCCAACGAGGAGGACGCCGTCGTCCAGAGGAAGGTGGACGCGGTGCGGCGGTCGATCACCGACCTCTTCGCACGGGGCCTTCGCTCTCGCCGGGGGATCTTCCGCTGAGAGAAGCGCAGGCTGAAGGCGCAGCCTGCGACATCCAGAGGGCCATCGCCGCGTAGGCACGCCACGGCCGCCAGGCCTCCGCGATCTCCGCGAGCCGGGAGCTCGCGATGGGTTCTGCACCGGTGGCCAGCGCGTGCCGCAGACCCAGGTCCGTCGCCGGAAAGGCATCCGGCTCTCCCAGGGCCCGCATGGCGATGTACTGGGCGGTCCACTCCCCCACGCCCGGCAGCTCTTCGAGGCGACGCAGGGACTCGCCGAGACCGTGGCAGCTCTCGATGGCCAGGTCCCCGTCCGCCACCTTCTCGGCGAGAGTGGAAATGGCGGACGCGCGAGCGCGCGTCAGTCCGATGCGGGTGAGATCGGCGCGGGCCAGGGATTCGGCGCTCGGGAACACGAAGCGGAGAGTCTCGAAGCCCTCCCCGGCGATCCCCGGACCCAGCGGCTCACCGTGTGCCTCGACCAGGCGTCCGGCCAGAGTGCTGGCCGCCCGGACGCTGACCTGCTGGCCGATGATCGCGCGCACCGCCAGCTCGAAGCCGTCCCATGCACCCGGCACCCGCAGCCCGGGGAATTCCTCGAAGGCTTGGGCGAGGTACGGGTCGCGACCGAGCTGCGTCGAGATCGCTTCGGGATCGGCGCCGAGGTCGAAGATGCGGCGCAGGCGTTCGGCCACCTGGATGAGATCCGCACTGCCGGCGAGACGGATGCGCGCCACGAGCTGATTGGCGCCTTCCGAGGCAGCGACCTCGACGATCCCCTGCACACCATCGACGGATACCGTGCGGCGATAGGCGTCGAGACCGGCGCTCTCCACGCCCGGCGTGAGCCGAGGGAGCAGAAACCGGATCAGCGAGGCCCAGTGAAGGGGCGGGCGAAATGCGAGCTTCAGCTCGATGTCCGAGCTCCCCGCCTTCCCACCTCGCGCCGTCTGGCTCCCGCGCAATTCCCGAGGCGCGCGACCGTAGGTCCCGCGGATCGCGGCATTGAAACGTCGAACGCTCGAGAAGCCCGAGGCAAGGGCGACCTCGGCCATCGACATCTCGGTCTCGTCGATCAGCTTCTTGGCGAAATGAACCCGCCTGGTCTGGGCCACCGTGAGCGGAGACGCTCCCAGGTGTCGACGAAACAGGCGGCGCAGGTGCCGATCGCCGACACCGAGACGCGCGGCGAGGTCCTCGACGCCACCGCTGTCGAGGGCGCCATCGGAGATCAGACGCAACGCGCGGGAGACCGTCGCCGAGGTCCCCATCCAGGCCGGGGTGCCCGGCGAAGCCTCGGGGCGGCAGCGAAGGCAGGGGCGAAAGCCGGCCTCCTGAGCGGCCGCGGCACAGGGGAGAAACAGGCAATTCGCCCGCTTCGGCGCCTGGGCCGGGCAGACCGGCCGGCAGTAGATCCCGGTGGAACGCACCGCCGTCACGAAGCGGCCGTCGAAACGGGCATCGCGGGTCTGGAGCGCCCTCCAGCAGGCATCCTGGCTGAGTTCCATGATCCCTGTGTAGCGCGTTCTCGATCCCGCGATGGTCGTTTTCGGACCTCGGGGTGGAGGCCCGGCCGACCGCAAATCCAACGACCTTCGGGTCCGGATCCGGCCAGCTTTGCCTGGTGAAAGCGGGGACACTGGGATCGTGAGAACCCCGATCCCGGCCTCTGGAGTCGACATCATGCCTACGAGAGCCATCGAATTCGCCGTCGTCCCCTCTTCGCTGGGCGCTCTGCTCGTCGCGGCCAGCGAGAAGGGCATCTGCCATGTTCGCTTCGCCGATGCCGGCGTCGATCCGGAGGAGGAGCTGGCCCGTGAGTTCCCCTTCGCCGAGCTTCGGGAGAACCCGGTCCGCCTCGAGCCCTGGAGTGACGCCCTGGTGAGCTACGTGGACGGACACGCCACCCATCTCGAAGTTCCCCTGGACGTCAGCGGGAGCCGATTCGAGCGAAGGGTCTGGACGGCACTGCGCAGCATTCCCCGCGGCGATACCCGGACCTACGCCGAGGTCGCCAATTCGCTCGGAATTCCGAAAGGCGCCAGAGCCGTGGGGCAGGCCTGTGCGAGCAACCCCGTGGCGGTGGCGATCCCCTGCCACCGGGTGGTGGCGAAGAGCGGCGAGCTGGGCGGCTACCGTTGGGGGCTCGCACGCAAGCGCGCCCTGCTGCAGCGCGAGGCGAAGGACCGGGGGGGATCGGCGTCGTCGGCGCCACAGAGACGGCCGAACGCAGATAGACCTTCCGGCTGTGCCTCCAGCCTGCATTTCTCACGGGTTGCGCTGCCACGTCCGCTACGATGCGAGCGGAGGCAAGCCGATGATTTCCGCTTCACGGATTCTTTCCACACTTCCCCTCGCCGTTCTCGCCACCGTGCTCTCCGCCTGCACGCCGGAGCAGCCGGATACCGGTAGTGAGGTCGTTCTGGAAACGGAGGACGACAAGACCATCTACGCGATGGGGGTGAACCTGGCGCGGAACATGGACCACCTGCCGCTCAGCAAGGCCGAGCAGAAACTCCTCCGAGCCGGCTTCAGCGACGGCATCGAGAAGCGGGACCCGCTGGTCGATACCGTCCGCTACGGCCGCAGGGCGGAGGGCCTGTTCGCACGCCGCAATGCCGATCTGGCCAAGGAAGAGAGCGAGGCGGCAGAAGCGTTTCTCGCCGAGGCCGCCGCTGCCGAGGGCGCCGTGCGGAGCGAGTCAGGCCTGGTGATGCTCGTGCTGAGCCCCGGGGAGGGACCCTCGCCCGCTCCCACCGATCGGGTCAGGGTCCACTATCACGGAACCCTCCGCGACGGAACGGTCTTCGATAGCTCCGTCCTCCGTGAAGAGCCGGTCGTCCTTTCTCTCGACAGGGTCATTCCCTGCTGGACCGAGGCGCTGCAGAAGATGAGGACGGGGGAGAAGAGCCGCATCACCTGCCCCGCCGAGACCGCCTACGGGAATCAGGGCGCCCCCCCGCTGATCAAGCCCGGCGCCGCCCTCGCTTTCGAGGTCGAGCTTCTCGAGATCCTGAAGTAGTCCTCGCTAGAACGATTCCTTGTAGGGGCGCAGATCGAGCTCCAGGGTCCAGGCGGTGCGCTCCTGCCGGTGCAGACCCCAATACGCAGCGGCGATCGCGTCCGGGGAGAGCATGCCATCCTCTCCCCGCTGCTCCTTGAGCTGCGGGAAGCGCTCGTTGACGCGCTCTCCGTCGATCAGGCCATCGATGATGACGTGCCCTACGTGGAGTCCCTCTGGACCGAACTCCCGGGCCATGCCGTGGGCCAGGGCACGCAGCGCCGCCTTGGCCGACGCGAAGGCGGTGAAGGGCGGCCTCGCGCGGAGCGAGGCCGTGGCGCCGCTGAAGAGCAACGTCCCACCTCCCTGCGGGAGCATGCGGCGCGCCGCCTCGCGGCCCGCCAGGAATCCGCCGAAGCAGCACAAACGCCAGAGACGCTCCCAGAACTGCGCATCCATCTCGAGGAGGGGTCGAAACTCGTTGTTGCCGGCGTTGTAGACGACGATCTCGGGCGCGCCTCCACGATCCTCGACGGTGTCGAAGAGGCGGATCACCTCGTCCTCCACCGTTGCGTCCATCACGACCGGGATGGCGCTTCCCCCCGCTCGCCCGATCTCGTCGGCGACCCGCTCCAGCTTCTGCTTCGTTCTCCCCGCCGCAAAGACCTGGAGACCCTCGCTCGCGAAACGACGGCAGAGCGCCGCACCGAGCCCGGCGGGGACTCCTACTCCGATCACGATTGCGGATCCGCTCATCTCGGGGTGCTCCTGTCTCCCCCCCGTTCTAGTATGCAGCGTCACGAGAAAAGCGAAAGGAAGAGCTGCGATGAAGGACCTGTTCGATCTCGGCGGCAGCGTCGCCGTCGTCACCGGCTCCAGCAAGGGGATCGGCAAGGCGATCGCGGAGGCCATGGCCGCACATGGCGCGAAGGTGGTGATCTCGAGCCGCAAGCTCTCGGCCTGCGACGAGGTGGCAAGACAGATCCGCGAGGCCGGAGGTGAAGCCGTCGCCATTTCCTGCAACGTCTCACACAAGGACCAGCTGCAGCACCTGGTCGACGAGACCCGCCGGCAGCTCGGCGCGATCGACATCCTGGTGGCGAACGCCGGCGTCAACCCCTTCTACGGCGGGAGCCTCGAGATCCCGGACTCCGCCTTCGAGAAGATCCTCGACGTGAACATCCGAAGCAATCACTGGCTGTGCCAGATGGTGATCCCGGAGATGCGGAAGAGAGGAGCCGGCGTCATCATCGTCGTCTCTTCCGTCACCGGTCTCAAGGGCAGCGGCGCCCTTGGCACCTATGCGATCTCCAAGGCGGCGGACATGCAGCTCGTCCGCAACCTGGCCGTGGAGTTCGGACCCGACGGACTCCGCGTCAACTGCATCGCCCCGGGCGTGGTGAGGACGGACTTCGCCCGCGCGCTCTGGGAGGACCCGCAGGAGGCGGAGAGGCAGGAGGCATGGACGCCACTGCGGCGTCTGGGGGTGGCGGAGGACATCGCCGGAGCGGCTGTCTTCCTGGCTGCGCGCGCCGGCGCCTGGCTGACGGGTCAGAGCATCGTGATCGACGGGGGCGCTGCGATCGTGAGCGGCGCACCGGCATCATGAGGAGTGTGGACTGGCGCCGCTCAGTCGAAGAGCGCGCCCGTCGCCTCTTCGAAGCGCAGCAGGTCGGACTCGATCAGATCGATGGAGGCGTTCCAAAAATCGGGCGCCCCGAGATCGACTCCCAGATGGCTGCGCGCCAGGTTCTCCGCGCTGTCGCTCCCGGTCATGCGCAGGAGCTTCTCGTAGATGGGAAAGAAGCTCGGACCTTCTCGCTTCGCCCGTGCGAAGATCCCCAGGCTGAAGAGGTAGCCGAAGGTATAGGGGAAGTTGTAGAAGCTGATGCCGGTCAGATAGAAGTGCAGCTTCGACGCCCAGAACCACGGGTCGAGTTCGTCCCAGGACAGGCCGTCGCCGTAGCAGGTGCGCTGGACCTCCGCCATCAGCTCGCCGAGGCGGCTGACGGTCAGCTCGCCCGCGGCGCGTTCCTCGTAGACCGCCCTCTCGAAGAGAAAGCGCATGGGAATGTTCAGCAGAAAGGCGGATCCGTCCTGCATGCGGCTATCGAGCATGGCGGCGCGGTCTTCGGGCCCGGCATCGGGGCTCCCGAGAACCGCGTCGATCACCAGCTGCTCGGCGAAGGTCGAGGCCGTCTCGGCGAGCGTCATCGGGTAGCGGGACGCCCACGGCCGCGCATCCTCGAGCACGCGCGCGTGGAATGCATGACCGAGCTCGTGGGCCAACGTCGCGACGTCGCCCAGCGCGCCGCTATAGGTGATGAAGACACGGGACTCACCGATCAGCTTCGACGTCGAACAGAAGCCGCCGGGGCGTTTGCCGGGGCGCGGCTGGTAGTCGATCCAGCGGCGTTCGAAGGCCTGGTGGGCGAAGTCGCGAAGCTCCGGGTAGAAGCCTTCGAAGGCGGACAGCACCCGCTCCCGGGCGCCTTCCCAGGAGATCCGCGCCTGGCTCTCGATCGGGAGTGGCGCCATCAGGTCCTGGAACCCCAGCCGCTCGAGCCCGAGGATCCGGGCCTTGCGTCGCAGGTAGCGGCGCGGCACTTCCCAGCGCGAGCGAACCACCTCGAGCATGGTGTCGAGGGTGGATCGTGAGATCCCCGCATCGAAGACCGCCGGCTCCAGGAAGTGGCCCACGCGCCGGCGGCGATACAGCTCGAGACGCGTGCCCGCGATCGCGTTGAGGCAGGCCGCTGCGACGTCGCCGATGCCTTCCCAGGCGGCATTGGATCCCTCGAACGCGGCCGTGCGCACCTCCCTGCTCGCATCCTCGAGCAGGGTCCGAGTCATCGAGACCGGAAGCCGGCGCGGCGCCTCGCCGGGCGGCTTCAGCTCGAACTCGAGCTTTCCCGAGACCTGGTCGTAGAGGCGTCCCCAGGCCGAGATCCCCGTAACCCCGAGATCTGCGGCGAGCGTCTCGAGCGACTCGGACATGCTCCACTCCGCCCGGCGCCGCACGCGCCCCAGGTAGTGGGCCGCGTCTGCGAGCTCCGGGCGTCCGACCAGGCGCTCGAAGGCGTCGCCGGGGGCCTCGCGAAACACGGCGCGCACCGCGACGAAGATCTTGGAGATCTCGGCCCCTAGCGCCGCAGCCGCCGCCACCTCGCGCGCAATCCCCTCGTCGCGCGCGTCCGCGGCGCCCAGGCAGCCCAGGTAGGAATGGAGATGGGCCGAACGTGACGTGATCTCCTCGAGGCGAGCCAGGAGCGCCGCCCAGGCGGAAGAGGTCTGGTCGGACAGAGGTGCGGCCGAGCGCACCTCGCCCAGGAGATTCGCCACGTCTGCGACGAGGCGGGCCCGGAACTCCCGGTATTCGGATCCGTCGAACTCCGGGAAGTACGGGGTCATGTCCCAGTCGGGCTCAACAGCCATCGCGATCCTCCTCGAAACCCGATCCGCTCTTCTCCTCGGCCGTCGCCATCACCCCTTCGATGATTCGCACCTCCGGGTCCTCCAGGGCCACCCGCAGCGCCTTCGGGCTCGGCCGCGGCGACACCCGGCGCCGAAGCTCCAGCCCACGCCGCGCCGCATCGCGCAGGCGCGCCTCGAAGACCGGATCCTCCTCGGCGCGTCGCACCAGCGCGGCGTGGGTGGCGAGACAGTCATCGACGCTGGAACAGATCAGCAGGAGGTCGCATCCGGCATCGATGGCCCCGACCCCTGCGTTCGCGATCCCCCACCGCTCGCTGACCGCCTTCATTTCGAGATCATCGCTGATCACCAGGCCGTCGTATCCGAGCTCCTGCCGGAGCAGGCCGGTGATGACGCGCCGGGAGAGAGTCGCGGGGACTCCGGGATCGAGCCCCTCGAACACCACGTGGGCCGTCATCAGCGCCGGGATGCGACCGGCGGCAGCTCGGAAGGGAGCGAGCTCGACCTCGTCCAGGCGTTGGCGCGGATGGCCGAGACGGGGCAGCGCGAGGTGGCTGTCCTCGTCGGTGTCGCCGTGGCCGGGGAAATGCTTGCCGCAGGAGAGAAGCCCGCCCGATAGCAGCCCATCGGAGAAGGCGGCCGCCTGGCTGATCACCAGCTTCGCCGTGGGCCCGAAGGACCGGTCGCCGATGATCGGGTTCTCGGGGTGGGTGTCGACGTCCAGGACCGGCGCCAGGTTCATGGTAAAGCCCATCGCGGCCAGCTGGCGCGCGAGCATCCGCGCGGCGCGGGTGGTGAGCGCGAGATCGCCGATCCGCCCCAGAGCCCGCATGGGAGGGAGCCGGAGCAGTGGCGCGTCGAAGCGGGATACCCGGCCGCCCTCCTGGTCGACGGCGACCAACAGTGGAAATCCCCCCGGTGCCTGGGAAGTGCATCGCGCAATCAACTCGGCCGCCTGGAACGGCGTCTCCGCGTTGCGCCGGAAAAGGATGATGCCGCCCAGCTCACCGCGCCGGATGGCGGCGAGCAGGACCCCGGGTGGAGCCACTCCGGGGAAGCCAGCTACCAGGACCTGCCCTGCACAGCTGCGAACCGA
>Ga0307423_1000120_pt1 | contig 48616 bp, 54 predicted proteins | sample SalMarWE160310MG_FD_202154 | JGI IMG/M metagenome (GOLD analysis project Ga0307423, IMG submission 202154) | Salt marsh sediment microbial communities from the Plum Island Ecosystem LTER, Massachusetts, United States - WE1603-10 | ecosystem: Environmental > Aquatic > Marine > Intertidal zone >...
AAGGAGAAGGCAAATGATCAACTGGGCAGGACTGTTCAATCTGGGAGTTTTCGCGTTAATTCTCATAATGCTATCTGTAATTGCAGGCGCCATCTTTTGGTGCAAATATTGCAAATAACCAAAAGTCAGATATTCGAATCCAATTTAAGTGAACTATAATTCGCCTATTTAGGATGAAGCTGAATGACGAACAAAGCAAACAAGTATCTTAAAATTCATCCGACTTCAATTCCAAATAACAGAGACAACTGGAGAAGAAATAATTGAAGAATGTTCTCGTCACAGGTGGTTGCGGCTTTATCGGAAGCCACCTCGTGGACGCTTTAATGACTGAAGAAGCAAAGGTACAGGTACTTGACAACCTTAGTTCTGGAACTATTAGCAATATCAAAAAATGGGTCGCCAACTCCCGATTCGATTTCGTTGAAGGGGACCTATTAGACACTAAAGCCTTGAAAATGCTTCATCGGGATTACGATGTCGTGTTTCACCTCGCCGCAAACCCCGAAGTGAGAGTAAGTTCAACCGATCCTGACATTCACTTCCACCAAAACATAGTTGCCACCTATAACCTACTGGAATACCTAAGAAAAGCACAAAGCAAAGCTACAATCGCGTTTGCATCAACATCAGCTGTTTACGGTGAACCTGAAAATATTCCAACCCCTGAGTCATATGGACCTTTAAAACCCATATCAGTGTATGGCGCCACAAAACTCGCCTGCGAAGCGTTAATCACCGCCTATGCCTATAACTACGGCTTCAAAGCCAGAATTTTTCGCTTCGCTAATGTAGTGGGCCCTAGAAGTAATCACGGCGTCATCCACGATTTTATTCTCAAACTAAGAAACAACCCTGAACAACTGGAGATCCTAGGAGACGGCAAACAAACCAAATCCTACATATACGTTGACGACTGCGTCCAAGCCTTAGAAAAAGGTGTTGAAAAAGCCACACAGCAAGTAGACTACTTCAACATAGGCTCAGAGGATCAGATCAACGTTAAAGACATCGGAGATTTTGTAATACAAGCAATGGGACTTACGAACGTTGACATTAAACTAACTGGTGGAGTAGATGGGGGAAGAGGCTGGATAGGTGACGTCAAAATTATGCGTCTTGACACTGAAAAAATGAAATCGGTTGGATGGCATCCGAAACTAAACAGCAGTCAAGCAGTAAAACAAACAATAAACCAAATCCTTTCAGGCTAGCAGCGTTTCCAGAACCAAGAAAGGTTCTCAAGAATCCATAGTGAATTTTTTTCTTGTTAAATCCTGTGTGTAGATTTATAACTAGCAGTAATTTTTAATAGTGCAATAGGACATCTTTTTCTCTGTTTGCGTGTAAGATGAAGGAGAGAAATGGCGACGAATTCAGGCGTCAAAATTGTACTCACTGCTTCAGCTACGGAAATGAGCGACTTCTTCAATAATCCTTTTATGGCTTTTTCTGCAGGCTTCGGTTTGGGTCCTATTCCTGTTGGGTTCGCCAGGAAAACTCTTTATCCTCCAGTCGAACGGTATCCTGATGGCAGAGCCAAGTACGCACCGTATGGTTTGAGAAAGGTGGAAGCCATGCTCTTAGAGAGTGGTTTCGTGGAGTCTGATGTCGCTGTGGTTCACCCCGTGGACTTGGATGTTTTTGTTGGGTCGGACACCAAGGTGGTTGGAATCTCCTCCATGGATCCAACAGGTATGGGTTATGTAAGCAAGACGTATTCTTCGATTATCGGTGGCGGAGAGCCTATGAACGCTGTTGAGTTCCAAAAACTTGTCAGGCATCCTAGCATTAAAAGGTTCAAACCCAAGATTATTGTGGGCGGGTTTGGTTCTTGGCAGCTGGAACGCAAACAAATGACTGACAAGTATGGTGTGGACTGCGTTCTTATGGGGGGAAGGCCTGATCCAATCGTAGAAGTTTTCAAAAAAGCGGTCAATGGAGAAGTGCTTCCACGTATAGTTCACGCTGATGAATCCTTGCGCACTTGGGATTATGGAACGATGCCTCTGGTTAAGCATGCAGGGATACACGGCGCGGTTGAAATCTCAAAGGGTTGTGGTCGAAACTGCCAGTTTTGCACGCCTACCATGCAGAACAAGGTGGATGTGCCGCTGGATAAAATTATGACGGAGGTTGCGACTACTACGAGAGAAGGCAGCGACCATATCACTTTAGTGACGGAAGACCTCTTTCTGTACGGCTCCAAAAACAAAACTTTCATTCCCAACAAGGAGGCTGTTGTGAACCTTGTTAAAAGCGTGGCGGAGTATCCAGGTGTTAAAAGCATTCAAGCGTCGCACATGTCTTTGGCGCCTATAGTTAATAATCCTCAGATGATTAAAGAGTTGGCTGAGATTCTTATTGAGCGTAGCTGGTATTCGTTCGGCAAAAAAGCGATAATCACGGCTGAAACTGGCATTGAGACGGGTAGCAGTCGGTTGATGAAGAAGTACATGGGTGGCAAGATGTTGCCCTACAAGCCAGCGCAGTGGCAGGAGATAGTCGCGGACGCGTTTGGAATATTGAACGATAATGATTGGTATCCGTTGGCAACTTTGATTGTGGGGCTTCCTGATGAGAAGGAAGAAGATGTTTTGGCAACACTGGAGCTTATGGACAGGCTAAAAGGGTATAACGCGTTTTATGTGCCGCTTTTCTTCGTGCCGCTTGAGAACTGCGTGTTGATGAATAAGAAAGGTGCGGAAATTGATTCGTTGTCAAGAGCGAGATGGGACTTCTTCATTCGCTGCTGGGAGTATAACATTAAGATTTGGAAGCCTACTTTTCTTGAGAACAGGATAAGCAATCCGCTACTGTTCAAGTTCGTGAACAACGTGTTCATCCCTTGTTTCGCCGGGGTTATGGGTCTTTATTATGGCTGGACGCGTGGCGAACAGTTAAAGCAGGCTTTTTGGACGTTAGGTATGCCTCAAGCTACAGTGCGAGCGCAATAAAGTGCCTTCGCAGGGTTTTCAATCCGACTTTTCAGGTGTTTCCTGGGGTTTCACGGCTTTACGAGCGTGAGTGATGTAACCGGTGTGTCCAGTCATCATGGTGTGCGGGCGCGTTTTGCCTCGTTCAACTTGCATGGCACGCATCAGGCACTCGACGGTTTCGAGGAAGACGAAGCCTGTTTCTTTTAGGGCTTCGGTGGTTTTCACAACTTGGTCTATAGTGGGACTGAAGGACACCAAGATGCCTGAGGGCTTTAACGCCGTGTAAGCATGCGGAACAACCAACCATGGAGTTGCCAAGTCTAGTATGACTGCGTCTAAGTCGCGTTCCTCAATTCCGGCTGTGACATCTCCGCTTTTTAACTCTACATAATCCAGTAGGTTTGCGCGTTTCAGGTTTTTTTCGGCTGTTTTCTGGAATTCTTCGCGTAGTTCGTAGGTGTAGATTTTGCCGTTTGGTTTTACGTAGTGCGCGAGGGCGGTGGTTAATGCGCCTGTTCCTGTGCCTGATTCTGCAACGCGGCTTCCTGGGCCGATTCCGCTGAACATGACGATTAAAGCTGCGTCTTTCGGGTAAGTTATCTGTGTTTTGCGGGATGACTTCATGATGTAATCTGTGAGTGAAGGCTTGAGCGCGGTGAATTCCGTGCCGAGGCTGCTTTGAAATGTCACGCCGAAATCTTTTCCAACCACTTCATCCAGTTTCAGGTAGCCTTTGTGGGTGTGGAAGGTTTTGCCAGCTTCCACTTTAACCATGTACGTTCTCCGTGCGTCTAAACAGAGAAGCACGTAGTCACCTTCGCGTATTTTCTCGTTTGCCAACCAGTTTTTCTCCTGCCAGAAAAAATAAGATGTAGTCAACTCATTTAAGCTTTGAATTGTAACTGCTGTACTCTAGCGCGTGGAACAGTCTATACCCCCTTATTTAAAGGAAGTGCAGTGCGCTGTTTTCTATTCTACATGTTTTTGGTTGCGGGAAAACGCCAATACGGACCTACCCCTCTATAGTTTCTGCAATGAACTGCTATTAGGATCCAAATAGGCGGAAGATATGCGGGTTCATCAATTTCGTGTGAGCCTTCACGGAGAGCTAAGAGTAGTTGAAGATTTTTTATTCCTGTTGTTCTGCTGTTTTCTTTGATCCTCGTCGTCCGAACCGTAGTTTTGCGGTTAGGATTTTTTCTGTGGCGAATAGCCGTGAAGCGATGTACATGACGACCAGAGTAAAAGCAGTTACGTAGATTATGCCCAGTATCGTGGTGAGATAGTCGCCTGCGATGACGGCTTTGCTGGCAATAACTGGTTGGCTGAAAGGAATCGCAAACAACACTGCCTTTATCGGCAATGGCAACACGTTGATGTCGATGTAGATCAAAGCGAAAGACGGAATGAAGATTAACGGGTACATATAGCCCACTAGTGCTGTGGCTCCTCGGACATCTTCGGCGAAAGCTGATATAATAACCGCCAGCGCCAAGCCTGCGAGCAAGGTGACGAATAACGTGATTCCAAGCAGGATATACCCTAACGCTGTGGGCGCCAATCCTAACGCGGCCAAATCGAGTGATGCGCCAGTGGTTGAAACGCCTGAAGTTATGGAGCCGAAAAGGTAACTGTAGCCTACTAAGTAGGTTATTGCGCCTAGTCCTGCGACGAGGGCGCTGCTGGAGAGTTTTCCCATGAGGATGGAGAACCTGTCAACGGGCATGGTGAGGAGAGTTTCAAGGGTTTTTTCTTCTTTCTCCATCGCCACTGAGGTTGCTGCGATTTGCATCGAATACGTGAGCAGAATCATTATGGTAATTGGCAGGATGATGGATTGGGAAATCAGCAGCGACGAGAGAGTGGCTGGGTCTACGTTCTGCTGGATTTCTCCTTTGATTATGGATGATTGGGTGGTTTGCAGCACGTCTGGGGCGACGTAGCGGTTGAAGCTGTAGACAAAGTTGGTGATGCCTGATGAGCCAATGTTTGAGAAGATACCCCCTATGTTGAAGATCCCGTACACGTTGACCACGGCTGTGATGTTGGTGTCGCCTGCAAAATGTTTAGTTAAGTTTTCGGTGAAACCTTGCGGAATTTCAACGAACTGCGTGGCATTGTTCTTGGCTAGAAGTCCTTGGCTGACGAGCTGTTGCGAGGTCAGGTTGTTGACGATTGTTGTTTCAGCTCCTGCAGCTTGAAGGTAGCTAATGAGAGTTTCGCTCCAGTTGCCGCCGTCATTGTTGACAACTAGGAGGCTGGTTTTCTGTGCTTGTTCGATGGCGGTTTGCTCTGCGTATCCTATGACTAACCCTAGGACAGGAAACATGATGATGGGGATAATGATGATCCCTATTAGGATTTTGGGGTCGCGGATGAGCTCTTTGAGTTCTTTTATGAGAATGTTTCTGAAACCCTTAAGCATAACCAATCACCTTTGCAAAAACTTCTTCCAGATTCTGGCTTTGATATTTGGTTTTGAGTTCATCTGGTTCTCCTTCAACGACGATTTTGCCCTTGTTGAGAAGTGCGACGCGGTCGCATAGATATTCAACTTCAAGCATGTTGTGGCTGCTTAACAGCACGGTGGTGCCGTGTTCTTTGACATAGTTTTTGATAATCTGCCTCACATGATAAGCGTGCAACACGTCGAGCCCGCTTGCAGGTTCGTCAAGCACAGCAAGCTTCGGTTTGGTCATGAGCGCTCTGGCGACCAGAAGTCGCCGTTTCATGCCCTTGCTGTAGGTTTTGGCTTTGTCCTTGAGGCGTTCGCCTAAGCCGCTGATTTTAGCTGCTTCTTCGATGGTTTCGCGGAGTTCCTTCTGGTTTTTTGTGTTAAATTTCGCCATAAACTCCAAGTACTCGTTGCCTGAGAGGTTCGGGTAAGCGCCTGCTTCTTCAGGTAAGTAGCTGATTATTTTTCTGACCTCACCTGATTGTTTTACTGTGTCTAAGCCGAAAATAGTCGCGGTGCCTGAGGTGGGGATGATAAGGGTGCTGACTATGCGGAGAGTGGTGGTTTTTCCCGCGCCGTTGGGGCCGATAAGACCGAAGATTTCGCCCTGTTTTATCTGGAAGCTTAACTCGTCTAGAGCGCGGATATTTCCGAACTGTTTGACCAGTGATTTTGCGTCAACTGCAAGGCTCAACAATGGACACCTGTCGTTTGTGGATTTATTACAGCTGAATATAAGACTTTAATGGTACAGTGCCTTTCGTATAGCTCATCAAATAACGTGACTGGCATGATTCAAACTTACCTCCTACAAATTTTCCTAATCACTGTTAATGCAGTTGCTCTCGTAATCTTTGGAGTAGACAAGCTGCAAAGCAAGAAACGCGGGTGGAGGATTCCTGAATCGAGGCTTTTGTTGACTGCTTTCTTTGGACCATTCGGCGCTTACGCAGGCATGTTGCTGTTTAGACATAAGACCCGTAAAATAAAGTTCTTGCTTGTTCCAATCTTCCTATTTATCCAAGTGATGTTAATAGCGTATTTCTACCTCATTAAATGACACCGCACTCGTTGGCTGGACACCTTCGAAAAGACTAAACGTTCAAGGTTTACGCATTAAATCTTAATGTCTCTGCTGCGTCTCCATAGAGTGGTCAAACGTAGATTGTGTAGGCTGGGTTCACAACCCATATATTCGAACTTGGAAAAACTGGATTATAGTGAGCAACAGACATGAGCGTAGCCTTTGTTCTCAAACTTGCCGCGCGGGGAATTGTCGTAGCAGTTACGTTGCAGGTCTTTTTCTTTTTCGTCTTTCAAGCGATAGGATATGATGCCTATTTGCTCAGCATTACTCTAATCGTATCGGTAATTATTGGTATTTTGCTTCTGATTGGATGGCGAACACTGAAAAAAGCAGTAAAATAACCACTCGCCCGACTATACAGGGTCACCAATGTTTGCTGGATTGAATTTTAATTCCTGACGACGAATGACAGTACGTCTGGAATGCCGTTCCCTGAGAAAAGGCATGCCTCCAGGGATTCTGGAGTGCTTATGAATTTTGAAAGGCAGAAGGCAAGCGGGAGAAAATCGCCACTTGAGTACAGAAATAAACTGTTTCCATGATGTTTTTTATAGTCCCCAGCTTTGTATAGCCGTTTGGTGGAGCGAGTCTCTCTTGCGTTTTTCTTTTTTCTTGGCACTGCCCTTAAACCTATTGATTTTTACGGTTGAGCCATCGACGGAGACCCAGTGAGTTACGTTTAAGTTTCTGTGGTAAACAAACTTGATTACTTCCCGCCGCAATTCCTGAGCAGATAGATTTTCTGATTTCACAATTAGCTTGTTCTGGGCTGGGGCAACTGAAACGTGCAGGTTTGACTGCAGAAAGCTAGATAGGTTTTCTTTTTCGTTCTCTAAATCGCCTAAGTCTACTTGGAGGCCTATGTTACTTCTGTTTTTGTGTCTAAAGAGCAAAGGTACGTCCCCCTGTAAATGTAGGCTGCCATGATATTAATAATGTGGGTTGGGTTAAATTTTAATCCCAGGACATTGAATTTTGACGCAAAAAAAAGGTGGGGTACAGCTTCCTATTTCCATTCGCAGATTGTAATTTTGGATTCCATCCACATCGGGTCTTGCGCCTCATAAGTGACAAGGGCGATCAGCTCATTCATCCAGCTTAGTTTCTCCGACATCGCCATGAAGCTCCACAAGCCTACGGCCTTAGGATTCCCGCCCATCATCATTTTCATCATAGAAAACCCTTTCAGCACACCCCTGTCGCCACTCATCGTCATGAATACCCCTTGCTCTTTTTCTGTAGCTACGCCTTTACTAGGCATCTTGCCGACCGCTGTCACGTGGATGCTGCCGTCTATGCCTTTCGCTCGTCCCATACCCGTCATCTGAGCCGACCACGAATACTCCGAAATTACGCCTTCAGCTCCAACCGATTTTATGGAACCTGCACCAGCGCTTTTGGCTGTGCCTTCCCAGAGTTTTTCGCCTAAAACCATACTTTACACCTAAATGTTTCAATGAAAACCGTTACTTAAGGAATTGTGATTGTGCCCCTGCTATCACAACAAGATGCGAGAAGGGCATAGCAGAAGCGCCAAAATTCAATCCTCCAAACTCAAACCATTAAAATTTAAAGCAAAAAAAGAGGGAGCTGTAATTTTTTTATTTCAGCAGCTTCATACCTTCTTCCATAGACAACACTGGCAGTATCTGAGTCGAATTGTACTCAAACCAACTCATGGGTTCGGGTTCCATTGAAAACTTCATAAGGGCATCCATACTCGGCGCCTCGCACACAGCTACAAAAAGGTGATCCAACACCGCAGTCCATGCCCCAACCAATTTAATCCCATGCTTCTCCATGAGTTGACCCATTTTTGCAAAGGAATCCGCGTATACTTTCTTCACTTTCTCATTGTGCAGCGGACAGCTTTCTATCGAATGTTTAGAGATCTGCAGAAAAAGCATATAGTTAGAACGCTCCAAAAAAAGGCTTAGCCCACCGCGGTTAATAAGCTATAGTTGGTGTTCCAAAGCAATCACAGTTAAACATGTTCGGTGCAGAACTTCACGGATTAAAGCGTACACTTCAGAAAATTAGGGCTTTGACGACCTGAAACGCTGAGAGAACGCGAAGGTAGAAAAACACTCTTGGGGAATCGCCTCGGGGGTTCGCGTCTTGCCAAAGCGCTGGTCGCCAGAGCCTTGATGCCCTTTTTTCTGCATCTGGTGCTGCAATTACAGTTTAAAAGGTTATACTATAAGAAAACTTGTGGTTACAGCAATACACCAACAAAAAGGGTGGAAGCGGAATCTAAATTTTTGGGTTTTTTATTCTTCGGTCTCTTCTGGCGGCGGAACCCATTTCTCGATAAGCATTTTCTCGCCGCCTAGTTTGAAGCTTACTTTAACAAATATGCTGTCTGCTCCTTTGAACGGGAACATGCTGTCCTCCGCCAGGTCCTTCGGCAGGTAAATCAGGTATTTGCCGTCTTTCCTCCTGAACAAGCGCCCTCTTCCATCACTAACCATAATTTTCCCTCCTGATGCAATCATGTTATAGAGTACACTTTTGTACATGTTAAGTAATAAGATTTTGCCCTGAAAATGAGGCGGGCACTTTCAAACATTGCACGCTGACCTTGGGAAAAAGTCTGAGCATAACAGCAGCCAACACAAGAAAGGTTTATGAAAGAAACAGCCACTCAACACAAGGCAAAACAGAGACTCTGCGTATGAGCGAAGCAAAAATAAAGGCAAAAGGCATCTTCTTGGATTTAGATGGCACCATCGTGGATTCGCGAGAAGCCTACTATGAAGCAGCGCGAACCGCGTTTCAAGCAATGGGGCAAAAACCGCCCGAAGCAGAAGCCACCCTGGAGATTCCCCGAAGACTCGAAAGAAAACAGCCACTCAACGACGTCATAAAAGGCTACCCCAAAAAATTCCTGAAAATATACCTGCAAACCTACTACGCCATAACACCCGAGAAAACCAAACTCTTCCCAAACGTTTCAGCCACACTAAACACCCTTTCTGAGAAAGCCAAACTCGCCCTCATAACCATGCGCGCAGTCACAAAAGAAAACATCATAAACGAACTAGAACACTTCGGCATCGCAAAATACTTCACCCACGTAGTAACCGCGTTGGACACCCACAAACCGAAACCTTCACCGGAAGCACTCATAAAATGCGTAAAAGCCATAGACGCCCAAATCTGCGACTGCATCATCGTAGGCGACTCAATCTCCGACATAAAAGCAGGAAAAGCAGCAGGCGCAAAAACCGCAGCAGTCCTGTCAGGACTCTTCTCCCAAAAAGAACTCGCCAAAGAAAAACCCGACTTAATCTTGAAAGACATCAACATGCTCCCAAACCACATCCAATAAAACGCCAGAACCATGGACAAATCATATTTCTAAGAACGAAATATTGCTAAAAACCGCCTAAAGCAGTTATATGCCCAAAGAAAATAAAGTTAATATAAACCTACAACTCTAATTAACAATGGAGAAGGTTTCAGAGCGGGAATTCAAATGAACTTCCTAGAAATAATGGTAGGGGAAAAACTAAAAGAAGCAGACTCAGCCTTAGATGTAACAGGCTCAGATCGCAAAGTTCTACAAGTAGCTTGCCAAGACTTCACCAACTTCCTCAAATATCACTGGGACCTCATCGGAAAAAAAGCAAGCCAATGCGAACTAGTGGAAAAACTAGAAAAACTCTTCAAAGAAAACCCAAATGAACTCGAAGAATTCTTAACAGTCTGGATTGGCATATGGCTCAAGAAATGGAAAGAACGCGTCAAACTACTCATAGGCAACCAAAACGCAAACAAATGGAAAAAAGTCACAAAAACCCTCAAAAACGCACAGCAGTTCTGGGAAAAAGTTGAACGCAAACAAGAAGTCCAAGAGGTTGTGGTAGCCACCCTAATAAAAAACGGCGAAATCTGCGGCACAGAAATCCTTTCAGAGAACCTTTTAAAAATGGAACTCGGCGAAAAACGCATGAAACACCTCAAAGACACGGAACGACTCTTCACCGCCGTAAACAGCTCCCTAAGAAAAGCCCGAGAAATGGCACAAAGCAAAGGCCCACTCATCTTCGTCAAAATAGACAAAGGCTACTACGGCACAGTAAACCATTAAAAAGCAACGCTAACCTCTCATTTTTACCACTTTAACCTAAAGTAAAGAGAGAGCAAACTTTCTAAGAGAAAGTTAAAACCTTAAACAGAAAGCGGCTTACGCCACTCGCTGCTTCTGAAGTGTTTTCGTCTGCCACGAATACTTCCTTATCGTCGTGGTTTCTCCATAGCCACAGGCTGCACACCGCTTTTTACGCACGTGATAAGCGTGTCTACCACAACGCCTACAGCGTATATGCACGACTTTGTGTGCGTGTTTACCAAAAGAAGGTGTACCTTTTCCCACAATATGTCACCTAGGTGGAGGAGAAATAAGAACCACGTTGTCCCCGCGAACTATTATCAACCCTAGTTTTTTGGTGTTTTCGATGTTTGTTGTGTCGTCTGTTTCTTCCAAAACAAGATTCAGATGCTGATCAAAACCCTTCAATCGTCCTCGCAGGCTTTTTCCACCCTTTAATCGAACGAGCACGACCTTACCGAGGTTTTGCTCAAGAATTTCAGTTGTCATTTCGCTCATTTTTGAACCTTCATCTGCTTTTATGCATGTACTACTTAAGCTTTTCACATTTAAACCTATCTAAGCAATACGAAAATACTAACTACAAGATAACGCCATACACTGACTAATATGTAGAATGCAAAACCGACACAAGGAAAACCTTTTATCAACTCAACCTTAATCTGAAAGCCACCAGAAAAGGGAGATACCTTTGGTTCAAAAAAACTCAAGAATCCTAGTAACCGGAGGTGCAGGTTTCATAGGCAGCCACATGGTTGACAAGCTAATCGAAACCGACGCAGAAGTCACTGTTATAGATAATTTAGACACAGGCAAAATGGAAAACATCGCTCAACACGAAAAAAACAGTAATTTTAATTTTGTAAGGGGCGACATCCGCAACTTGCAGTTAGTCAAACAATTAGTCAAAGACGTAGACGCGGTTATCAACTTAGCCGCCATCGCAAGCGTCCAGCGTTCTATTGAAAATCCCTTGCTTGTCAACGACGTGAACGTCATTGGCACACTAAACCTTTTGAAAGCCAGCGTTGAGGGTAATGTGAAACGTTTCATTCAAGCTTCGTCAGCCGCAGTTTATGGCGATGCGCAGACGTTGCCGGTGCGTGAAGATTTTAATCCGATGCCTCTTTCGCCTTACGCGGTCTCTAAACTCGCAACTGACAACTACGCTATGGTATTCAACAAAGTTTACGGGTTAGGAACTGTTTGCCTTCGTTTTTTCAACGTTTATGGACCTAGGCAGGCAAACAATCCTTACAGTGGAGCCATAACCATATTTGCGAATGAGATTTTGGCTCATCAGCCTCCGAGGATTTTTGGAGATGGCGAACAAACAAGAGACTTCGTTTTCGTGAAAGACGTCATCTCAGCCACCATGCTCGCGTTAACGAAGAAGAACACGGCTGGCGAAATCTTCAACGTGGCATCTGGCAAAGCAACAACCATAAACAAAATAGTTCAGATTCTGCAAAAAATAATGGGTGAAAATCTGAAGCCAGTTCATGAAAAACCCAGGGAAGGCGACATTCGGCACAGTTACGCCAGCACCGAAAAAGCCAGAACTGTCTTGGGCTATGAACCGAAGTTTTCGCTGGAAGATGGTCTAAGAGAGCTGGTACGGCACATGACGAACTCGGTCGAGAATTGACCCCAGTGCGCTTTTATTGCGTTCGGTGCCGGTTTTGCGCTCCCGTTTTTTGGGAGGGATACGCCTTAGGTTTTGTTGGGTTCGTTTTGGGTTGGTTTTTTGTTTTTGGGTTTGGATTTTATTTTGGTTACGGTTGGATTTGTCTCTTGAAGGCTGGATAAGTCTTTTTAGGGTGTGATTCGTATGTGTGGCGTGCTGGTGTTTGGTGTGCCGTTGACTAGAGCGGTTGAGTTTAGGGCGGTGTTGCAGAAGGGGAACCGTTTTCAGGTGCCAAAGGTGATTAGGTGGGAGTTCAAGATGGAGACCAATCAGGTTTTGAGGGTTAGGGTTGGTCGCGCAAACGGTTATGATCATGAGTATTTTTTTGGTAGGATGAACCGTGACGGGCGTCGGTCCCGAAGCTTACGTTGGGTCTTCTTCAGGATGGGTTTGATGGAAAAAGCTTGGTGGGCTGTGTATTGGATGTCGAGCTCGGACCGGTTTAGACCTATGCTGTCCGCTTTCCGATGACGTTGTGGATAGCAGGTTCCATTTTTAGGAACGGTGGCTATCTCGGAAAGCAGCGTCTCGGTGTTGTCCATCGCCGGTTCTCGGCGTAAGATATGCAAGGATTTTGATGGACAAATCAGTTCGAAATGGCGGTTGCGTTTTCTCGCAACAGGTTTACTCGCTTGAACAAGAAGGTTTTATTAATTCCTGTGTTAGCGGACTAAAATTTTTTGTTAGAAAGGTTGGAAAACGCGCAACGCAACTGCAACCAGAAAACCCAAACCACACCCAAGAGCCACCAATCTCAACCGTTTCTTATCAATCATAATCCGCGCTGAATATTCTGGCAATGAATATAGTAACTCTGATGCTATCAGAAGTATTATCGCCGTTACTGCGAGCTACAGACTAATATCTGACAGTGTTAAAGGGAAAATCACCGTTATCACTTTTGCAAGATGATACCTGATCCTGGCGGCGCACCAAGTACTCCTTTTGGATTTTTAGATATGAATTTTCCTGCAGCTATTTCTTCGATCGAAGGCATTTCGCTACCGTTTTTAGCAGGGATAAAAACAATTGGATCTTTTACCCCCTAAGATATTCAGGAAGGTAAACGTCCTTTGGATATGGGGTATGTAAGAGCCTTTTCCTTTATACTGTAATAACTAATAATAGAAACAGCGCAAACAAGAAAACGTGACGATGGTATAAACGGATTTTGTCACCTCCGTTTTTAACCAGCCTTTAACTTTTTCCATCATAGCCAAACTCGCAGGATCAAAAGCTAATTAGAAAATCAACTTCAGCAAAAATCTGTAAAAATAGCCTATAAAATGAATAGTCCCAAAATAAAAAGAAATGCACAAAGCGGGATCAGCCAAAAACGGGAACAACTAAAAGCTGTCGCTCAAGAACAAAGATCCCAAGTTCGATCATTAAGCATTCAATGATCAACACTAATTTGACACATGTTCAATCTTAGAGAAATTCATTTTAAGTAGGGTTTTTAGAATTTTGGTGCCATCGGAGAATAGTTTCAGTTTTGAAATGCTGTATCTTCTTCTTTCGACGCTTATTGGTGTCTCTTTGAAGACAAAGCCGTTTTTTAGGCTTTTGACGGTTATTTCGGTTTCGATTTCGTAGCCATCTGATTCCAAATTCAGATTGTCCAGAACCTCTTTTTTTAATGCTCTGAAGCCTGTTTGGCTGTCGGTGACGCGCTTGCCAGTCAACATCATAATTACAAGGTTGAATATGGAGTTTCCTATTTTGTTGAGTCTGGTTGTCACCTCTGTCTGGCTGCCTAAGAATCGTGATCCGGCCACGATATCCGTTCCATTAAGCAATGGCTCAATGAGGTCTGGAATTTCCTTTGGTTTATGTTCCCCATCTGCGTCGATTGTTACGATTATGTCGCCGTTTGCGTGATTAAGCGCTCTTCTTAGCGAATATCCCTTGCCAGAGTTTTCCTCATTTGAAAGAACTGTCACCTTGTGGGTGGAGGCGATTTTTCCAGTTTTGTCTGTAGATCCATCATCGATTACTATGATTTCGTAAGGAACATTTAGGTCGTTCATGATTGTAGTTGTTTCTGATATAACGTTGCCAATGGTGGCTTCCTCGTTATAGGCAGGAATAATAATTGTCACTGCAGAACGGCGCAATTTGGGTCCTTTCCTTTGTCCTATTGGCTGAAAGGAGAATTTAAAGTTATATGGGTATTTCCTTTTCAAAAGAACCCAAACTGCCAAACCAGCAAATATGACAGCGAACGCTCCAACCGTCGAGCCTACAACGTTGATTAAAAAGTCCCGCTCACGCTGTTGCGTGGCCGTTTCCCCTAAAACATTTGCCTCTTCGACAAAATTTCTTAAAGGCGCTTGGCTTTGAGTTGCAAGATTAAGCGCTTCGTCAAAATCTTGTTATCATAAGCTAATTCAGCTTGTGAAAGTAGCGCGCCTGCTTCGTTAAGGGCGTCTACAAGAACTGTGATGTTGGCGCCAGCAGCCTCCGCTTGTTTGGCTGCGTTTGTAGCAATTTAACAGGGTGGCTTTGGCTGAAGAGATGGCGGTTGCAGCATCTGCCTGATCTGCCTCCCAATTTCAATTCCTCAAAACGTCAGTTCAAAAAACTTCGACACGATTAATTCTAGGTAGGACCTTAATGATTACACTATTTAGGAAAGAACGCTGCCTGTATGGTTTCGACGATTTTTTCAGCTGCGTCTCCAGCCCCAAAAGGCGACACTTCAGGCAATTCTCCAGGGTTATCCATGGTGGATTTAATAGCGGTCAAAATATCGCGTTTTTTGGTCCCCACGATTTGGGCGAAGCCAGCTTCAACCGCTTCGGGTCTTTCGGTGGAGAGACGAATCACTATCGTGGGCTTTCTGATGCCTGGTGCGGTGGCTTCCTCTTGAATTCCGCCGGAATCTGTTATTATTAATTCGCTTTGTTTCATTAGAACGAGGAAATCCAAATAGCCGAGAGGTGGAAGAATCTGAAGGTTCCCAAGCTGGTCAGCCTTAGAAAAAAGGTTGTTCTGGCGCAGTCTTTTTTGTGTGCGTGGATGCATGGGGTAAACAACGGGTAGGGGGGCTTCCGCAAATGCTTCTATGAAATTTTTCAGAACTGATAGGTTATCTACGTTTTCGGCTCTGTGAGCGGTGGCTAATGCGAACTTTTTGAAGCGGATTTTTTCAAGTATTTTGGACTTTTTCGCAGCTATCGGCAGGTGTTGAATTACAGCGTCTATGACGGTGTTTCCGGTGACGTAGATTTTGCCCCAAACGTTCTCTTGTTTTAGGTTTGCTTGTGCTCTAGCGGTTGGGGCGAACAGGTATTCTGAGATGTGGTCTGTTAGGCGTCGGTTATGTTCTTCGGGCATGCGCAGGTCAAAGCTTCTTAGGCCAGCCTCGACGTGTCCGGTGGGTATGCCTCGTTTATTGGCTGCTAACGCTGCTGCCAGGACGCTGTTGGTGTCTCCTTCAACCAGAACGATGGGGGGCGCGGTTTTCTCCAGCAGCTCGTCCATGTACATCATTATCTGTGCTGTTTGCATTCCTGGTGAAGTGGCGTTAACTTTGAAGGCGTAGTCAGGGGGCGGCAACTCAAGGTCTTCTATAAACTGCTGCACCATGTTGTAGTCGTAGTGCTGACCGCAATGGACAAACTTCAGGGGAATCTCGTGCTTCTGAAGTGCTCGAACAACGGGTGCCATTTTTATTATTTCGGGTCTTGTGCCTGCAACGATCATCGCTGCTTTCACGGTTCTTCCCTCAATTGAGAAATAGGATGTGCTAAGTTTTTGGAAGTTTTAAAAAGCGGGGTTTAATGAAAGTGTTTATGGCGGCGCGAATCTATTTATGGAGCCAGCCTCTGCCGCCTTTTTTGGGCTGCTGTTTTTCGCGCTTTTCATCGTCACAATAGATTTCAACCAGCCGTTTTTTCCGTAATCGCTGGTTTGTAACGTTCATTTTGATGAATTTGGTCCAACCGCCGACATGGGGATCGGGTGGAATGACGCGTTCTACATTTTCTACTTGATGCTGCTCCAAGATTTCTTTGAAGTTTAAGGTTTTGAAGTCGCGCGTGGCGTGTATTATGGTGCCTTTTTCGACGTAGAGATCGCAGTAGTCGGCTACTGCTATGCCTTCGGCTCTTACTTTGTCTTCTGCGCGTTCCTCCCAGAGTCTTTTCCATTGGATTCTGAGTGTTTCAACCATTTCTTTTTGGGACAGACTCATCGCTTTGAAATCCCTCCCTGACAGGAGTGGATGAGAACGTTTAATAGGATAACTGCTATTTTGATTCTCCCCTTGCTCTCCTTCTCCTTCCAAAGCGTTCTATTTAAACAGCACAGAATGAAACATCTATACAGTTTATCTAGAACAATAATATACTTTTCTATAATACATGCGTAAGTCTTCTGAAACCTCCGCGTTTTTTTATAGACAAACAGTTTTTTTGTCTCTGGGATTCGGAAGTCACTATTTAGCGGGTTTTGCAATGTTTAAATTCTACTTTATCGTTAACGAAGTGGAGGAGAAAATTTATGAGTTCTATTCCGGTTGAGAATGTTTTCTCGAAGAGTTTTTCCACTGTCAATGAGAACGATCCATTATCTAGGTGCCTAGAGTTGTTCAAGAAGGAGATGCCTCCGGTTATAGCCGTCTTGGATGACAAGGGGAAGTATGCGGGGGTAATTTCTAGGCGGTGGGTGATACGTTCGAGACTTGATCCCTCAACGGCGAAAGTTAAGAGTTTGATGCGGCCTGCGCCGAAGGTTTCTAAGGAGGTTTCTTTGGGCAAAGCGGCTAGGTTGATGATTGAAAGTGGGGTGAGGCAGCTTCCGGTTTTTGAGAAGAACCGGCTCGTGGGGTTTGTGACGGATGAGGATATTATTCATGGGGCTGTGACTCACGAGTGGGGTAACACGGCGGTTGAGAAGATTATGACGAAGGCGCCGCAGGTGATTGAAGCGAACAGGTCTGTGGGCGCGGTGCTTAGCCTTTTCAGGGAGCACGGGGTTTCTCACGTTCCGGTTGTCGACCAAGGAAAATTGGCGGGCATCATAAGCATACAGGACATTATCGAGCAGATTTTTCAGCCTCGGCAAAAGCAGACGCAAGGCGAGATTGTAGGGGAAAAGGTTCCGGTTTTAAGCATTCCGGCGAAGGGGATTATGGCGCAGCCGGTGATTACGGTGGCGTCCGATGTTAGTTTGCGGGAAGCGGAGAAGAAGATGCATGCGCAGGACGTGTCTTGTTTGGTGGTTTTGTCGAAGGAGCGGTTGGCGGGCATAGTGACGAAGCTTGATTTTCTTGAGCCTATTTCGCAGTTGGAGACGGTGGCGCGTAAGCTTACGGTGCAGTTCGGCGTGAAAGGCGTGGCGGTGAACCCAGATCAGCAGGGGTTTATAATGGATGAGTTTGAAGCTTTCGCACGTAAGTATAACGATGCGCTTGAGTTGGGTACGTTGTTTGTTTACATGAAGACGCATGGAACAAATCATAAGGGTGTGCCGCTTCTGCATTGCAGGCTTCAGTTGAGAACGGTACGAGGTTCTTTCTTCAGCTCAAGCGAAGGATTCGGCGTGGAATCGACGTTTCGCGTGGCGTTGGACCGGTTGGACAAGAGGCTTCTGCGTAGCAAGGAGCTTTCGTATAACCCGAAGTACGCGCGGGATTTTCTGCGGAAGGTTGGGATGCCGCAAGAAGAGCTTTAGGGCAACTATACTGGTATTCGGTTGCCGTCGAACCCAAGCTTTGATATGCCAAGTTCATCTTTGACTTCGCGCAGCTGAGCGGAGTTGAATACAGGGCCGTCTTTGCAGACGCGGTATTTGCCTATGACGCAGCTTCCGCACAAGCCTATGCCGCACCGCATGAGGCGTTCCAAGCTTGCTTCCATGTGTACGTGGTATTTTTCGGTGAGGTTGAAGACTTCGCGAATCATGCGTTCAGGTCCGCATGCGTAGACCACGTCGATTTTTGTTTTGCCTTTTTCTGCCAGAAGCTGTTCGAGCGGTTGGGTGGCGAGGCATTTTAGTCCGTAAGTGCCGTCTTCTGTGGTTGATGTTGGGGGTTCTGTGCAGAGTGGTTCGAGTTGGTTGAGGAAGAGGAGTTCTTTTCGGGTTTTTGCGCCCATGATGAATGAGAGGCGTTTGGTGGTGACGGCGAGTTGTTTGGCTAGGTAGAGGAGGGGGGCGGTTCCTGTTCCGCCCCCCACGAGGAGGACTTTGCCGTTTGTTTCGGTGAAGCTGTTTCCGAAAGGCCCACGCACACCTACGATGTCGCTTTTTTTCATTTGGTGCAGGTGTCGTGTGGCGTCGCCCAGAGCTTTCACGGTTACGGAGACTGTATTGTCTTCGGTGTTCATTATGCTGAGGGGGATTTCGTCTATGGTGGGTATCCAGAGCATGAGGAATTGTCCTGGCTTGGCTTTGGCGCATTGTTTGTCGGTGAACGTGTAGGTTTTGGTTGTAGGGTTTTCGGTTTTCACGCTTTCAATGTGCGTGGTGCGCATGGTGTTAGCTGCGGTGAGCTTGTCCGACAATTTCTTTTACGCTCCTAAACTTTTTCTTTTTCAGGTATGCTGTTACGCCGCGGTTTACGGCTTTGAACACGGTTGGGTTGCGCGTGGCGATTGCGGTGCCGATTTGCACGGCTGACGCGCCTGCGAGGAGGAATTCTACGGCGTCTTGCCATGTGGTTATTCCGCCGCAGCCGAAGATGGACGTGTCCACCTGCTCGTAGATGTCGTAGACGGCGCGGAGGGCGATGGGTTTTATGGCTGGTCCTGAGAGTCCGCCTCGCGTGTTGCTTAGCACGGGCAGGGCGGTTTCGGCGTCTATGGCTATAGCGCGCACAGTATTCACGGCTGTCAGGGCGTCTGCTCCCGCCTTGGTGGCGGCTCTGGCTAACTCAACGATGTCTGTGACGTTGGGGGACAGCTTGACGATTACGGGTTTGCTGGTGGCTGCCTTGACTTCGCGCACGACTTGGGTGAGCAGTTTGGGGTTTTGCCCGATTTCTGAGCCTGTTTCCTTCACGTGCGGGCACGAAACATTAAGCTCCACGGCATCGGCGCCTGCTTTAGCAGCGGTTTTTGCCACTTCCGCGTATTCTTCAGCCGAGTAGCCGTAAACACTAACGATAAGTGGAACAGTTATGACGGTTTTTGTGAAGCTAATTTCACTCGCGTACTCAGCTATACCAGGATTAGGCAAACCCATAGCATTAATAATTCCACAGTTCACCTGCACCACAGTAGGATTCGGATAACCCATACGAGGATTCAACCCCACAGATTTAGTGACTACTGCACCCGCACCTACTTCAGCTATACGCTGCAAGGACTCAGGGGAGTAACCCAAAATTCCAGAAGCTAAGGCTGTGGGGTTTCCAAGTTCTAAGCCCGCAAGACTATTGCTTAATGCGTTGGTGTTCAAACGCGCTTTTTCCCCTTCTTTTTTTTAACTTAAATGGTTAAGTCTATTCACCTTTTAAAAAGATAAAGCTTCGTAAAAGCTTCCACCTTCACACTTCCAGAAGCCTAAGAAAACATGAAACTAAAGTTAATCATACTAATTGTAGGCCAAAAACACCTCAGACGCAAGCCATATAGCAAATTTAATCTTGTTTCTCTTTGCTTTTCTGCCTTAAAATTAGCTTGCCTTTCCCATCCTTAAACTCAATAAGTTTTTTCTGAGTAGTGAAGTGCTTTCTCTCATCCTCTGGAAGTTTATCCAAAAATTCTTTGCTGTACTTCCCTTTTAACGTGTCAGAATCACTTTTCCAATATCGATATTTGACTCCATATTCTTGCTTGTTTCTTTCAGCTAACTCATCTTTGCGTGAATCATCCGTATAGTAAAGACACAAAACATGCTCAGTGTGATCTCCTAAAAGCGTATCGTTCACTTTCGCATGATGAAATCCATGATTTTCAATTTCATTAATGGCTATTTCAAGCAATTTGTTTTTGTCATCACAGAAGAACAAATATTTTCCAGTTATGCCATGAGTGAGTTTTTCTTTGCTTAGTAGCCAAGTCCAATATCCATCAAAAAGTTTTCTTACCTTTTGAGAAATCGTCCATACTCTCCAAAATCTTGTTTCCAAGCGTACTGTGAACGCTTACGCCAAATTGCAAAAGCATCTTTCACATGGCTCTTAAATTCCTCTGTTGTACAACCATTAACCGAACAAAAATGCTGCACCAGTTTATTGTAATCGAGTTTACCCTGTTTAGAAAGTATTCCAGCTAAACCTATGTGCTTAACATGATGACACATAGTGCAAAGAAGAATGAACCCGTCAAGTTTTTGAATATGGCGAACATCATCGTAGTTCCAGATTTCATGAAGATTCATTGTCCCTTCCATTTCTCCACAAATTTTGCATTTTAGTCCATCTTTCTTAATGATGCCTTCTTTTATACCACTCCAAACACTTCTTGGTAACAACTTTGCGAGCGACTTATTCCATGCAGTTTCAGGAACAAGTTCAGCCATTAGTTTCATTTAAGCTTACCCAAATAATATAAGTCACTTGTGCGTATAATCTTTGCGGGTGATTTAATGTACCAAATAATTGACATTGAAACTGAAAATACTGGCGCCGATGTAATGGAAGATAATAAACGTATTTTATCAGTGCAGATAGGCGATGATATTAAACAAGACCTGTATTGGGCTGATTCAGGTGACCCACGGTGGACTTTAGAGGGTGCTAAGAACGAAATAACGTCGTTGTTATCTCAGGAAGTTATTTTTGCAGGTTATAACATAAAAGGTTTCGATGTTCGGTTTCTGAAACATTTTTTAGGCATTGAAATACCTGAAGCAAACATACTTGACTTATGCCTATGTCAATCCCATAGACTAACTGAGTTAACGGGTAAAAACAGACCACGCTTGGAAGATGTATGCAGGGCTTGTGGTGTGAAAGTTACCCACAAACAAAAAATGAATGAGAAAGCTCAGAAGTATAAAGCTGATGAAAACTTCAAAAAACTAGCATTAACTAAGGCTGAGGAGTTAGTAAAAAATAAGAAGTGGAGCCTAAATTTTTCATATAATTATGTTCTTGATAAAATAGCTGGCGGCAATGCCATTTATGATGCATACTTGGAATTTGTTGAGAGTGGTGGACAAAAAAACACATTTTTTTACGAATATGCAATTGGCGATGTTATTTCTGAATACAGCCTCCTTAAGGCATTAGGATACTAAGCAAACTCAAAATGACATGCTTTTCGATTGTGTTTAGAGAGGTTTGTTTAGAGGCGCCGTGTTTTTAGGGGCTTTTGTAAATTTCTTGGTAAATTGGTGAATTGGTAAATTTCGTTAGGGTTCGTATAGGGCTGTTGTTTCTCGGTTTCTTGGCGAAAATCGTATGAGGGTGAGAGCCAGAGAGTATGCTTGCATCGTTTTCTGGGCTATTCTGTATGCCCGATTCATTGGAGACACGTCATATTTGCCGTCTATTTTGATCCTAATAGTTAATCATTGCAGAAACCTATAGAGGGGGTCTATCCGCCGCAGAAAACGATAGGGGGTAGGTTCGTATTGGCGCAGAAACCACCCAATAGAATGTTGAAAACCAGCGTCTGCAGGATTCTATGCAGTTTAGTATATATAAGGGGGGTATAGACAAAAATCGCACGACAGCCCACTCGTACAGCAACAAAGAAAAAAAGGGAAGCTAAGCTACGCCCGCATGTTCAGACCAGCAGCAACTCGCCGTCCCCAACAGGCTTCTCCGACCCTATAAGCAGCATAGACAAAATCGTCTGAACCTCACCCAAACGCTTTATCCGCTCAATCACGATGTGGTTAAGCTCCTCGAAAGTCTCCCCGCTCACCCTCGCAATAATGTCGTAAACTCCGTGAACCCTGAACGCCTCCTGCACTCCCCGACATGCTTTAACCTCCTCAAAAACCTCTTCAATCGAACCTGGGCTAGCGTTTATGCAAACAAAGGCTTCACGCATCAAACAGCCCTCACATAAATAATACCCAAAACAACTATTTCTGCGTTACTCCTCACAAAAAACGCGCCTCTCGGATGTGCCGCCAATGGTGGGCCCGGCCGGATTTGAACCAGCGACCGACAGGTTATGAGCCTGGCGCTCTAGCCTAGCTGAGCTACGGGCCCCCGCACACAACTTTCCGTTACTAATGCTGTTTCCAACCAAATTTAAACGTTTTCCGCAACAACAACCGCACACGCGTTCACGTCTTCATCCGCTCATAATGATACAGGTACTCCTGAGCGTAACCCGCGTACACACCGAAATACCGCCTGCCAAACGCGTTAAGCAAAGCATAATCTGAGTTACTAAGCCCATCTCTCTGGGCAAGTTTCCGCGCAAATTCACGCGGAAGCCGCTGAGCATAATGATTCAAGATGACACGTTCAACCCACCGGTCCACGGGAAACGCTTCGGTCTTTCCCAGCGAGAATAGCAGAACACAATCAGCCACCTTAGGACCTACACCCGCCAAACCACACAGCTGCTTCTTAGCCTCCTCATAAGGCAACCGCCGTAACCCTTCAAGGTCAAAAGCCCCCTCGAAAATTCGCTTCGAAGTCGCCAGCACGTACTTAGCTCGGTAGCCCAAACCGCACTCCGCCAAGCTCTTCTCCGTGGCGCACGCCAGCTTCTCGGATGTTGGAAACGTGAAGAATTCGCTGCCGTCAAAAACCGTTTTCTCCCCAAACCGCCGGGAAAGCTGCAACAGCATGTGCCGTATCGCAGGGATGTTCTTGTACGTGGCGCAGATGTAGGAGATGAGGCACTCCCACGGTGGCTGCCTGATAAGCCGCAGCCCCCAAAACGCGTTCAACGCTTCCCGGATATGCTCGTCCCTGCCGATGCTGGCGCTGATCTTCTGCAAGTCATCGTCCAAACCGAAATAGTGCACAATTAACTCCTCGGCGGCACCGGTAAACTCCAGCTCCGCGCCGGTTTGCCGCACCTTGAAGACCCGGTCTCCGACAACGCCGTACCACCACTCGCCTTTTTTGTCCCACCTGAACACTTGACCGCAGCAAAGCGTGACATCCAAGTTGAAGGGAACCGCGTCAAGCTTCACGGGATTCCCTCCAAAAACCGTTCGGCCTTAGGAACTTCCGAGGGCAACCCCTTCCTTTTCCGAGCCTCAGCAATGATTTTCGCTTCAAGTTTCGCGGACACCTTTTCCCAATGGTCAAACGCTAACTGCCAAAAGGCGCGACCCGAAGTAGCGGAACGCAGCTCCTCAGACAAGCCGAACGTTTCCGCAACCGGAATAAAGCCAGTGATTACGGTGAAGGTGCCTTTCTGTTCGAAGGCGGAGACTTTGCCTCGCCTGCCACTGATGATCTTTGAGCCTTCACCCGCCAGCTCCGCAGAAGCGGACACCACGGTTTTGTAGACTGGCTCAAGCAGCACGGGTTTGGCGGTTAAGAACGAACCAAAAACTGCTTTGCCCACGCCCCGCATAACCTCAACCGGACCATGAAGTTCCGCGTTATCGCTTAGCTGGATGTCTATCAACTTGACTTTTACGCCTCGCATGGGTTCTCCGCACAAGGGACCTGCCCTGCAAGCATATCTGAAGCCTGACACCACAAAATCCAAAACCTGAAGCAACTCAGGCTTCGCCGTGCAATCCACAAGCACGTTCTTGTATTCGTCAACCGCAAGCACATCCTCACCACTGTGCGTTTCAAGAAGGCCAATGGCTTCCTCATCCATAGGTTCCACCTGCACCGTGAACTTGCTCTGCTTGCTAGGGCTCGCGGCTAAGGCGACAACGCCTTTCACAGTAGCGCTTTCCCTGTAAACAACTCTCGGCGAAGAAACCGCGATTTCCACACCGCTGAGGATGTCCCTGAGATGTTTCGCCGCGATTTCAAGGTGCAGCTCACCCATCCCACTCAGAAGATACTCTCCCGTATCCCTTTTCACGGAAACGGCAAGGTTCGGGTCTTCCATTGCCAACTGCTCCATTGCTTTGAGAAGCGCAGGCAGCGCCGCAGGGTTTTTAGGCTCAACAGCCACCGTCACCACAGGCTCAGAAACGTACCTTACACGCTCAAATGGAACCATGCCCTCCTTGTGCTCCGCAGAGACTATGGTTTCGCCCGCCTCAACCGTTTCCAACCCAGACAAAGCAGCAATGTTGCCAGCCGCCACCTGCTCCACCGTCTCCCTGAAGGCACCCATGTAAACCGCGACCTGATGAACCACATACTCCGCCTGAGCGTTAACAAGGTAGACGCGGTCGCCGGTTTTTACCGTTCCAGAGAACACGCGCCCAGTGGCGATTAAACCAGCGTTCGAGTCGGATTGAACATTCGTTACGCACGCCACAAAGGGTCCGTTGTCGTCGCAGTCAGCCATGGCTTTCCCATGTTCAGACGTCACGTTGCCCTTCCAGATTTTTTCCACACGATACTTCTGAGCTTCAAACGGGTTCGGAACATGCTCAACAGCCATGTCCAGTATGGCTTTGTAAAGCGGAAGCTGCTTGGCCAGTTTTTCGTACGCAGCATTTTCGTACGCCTCCATGATAGCGCTGAACTTCACGTTCTTCTCACGCGCCATGCCCAAGGTGAAGCCCCACCTGTGCAGAGCCGACCCAAACACCACATTTCCCTCTGCAGGATTCGCTTTCCACCTCTCTTTGAAAGGTGATTCACCGTAGATTTCTATCAAATCGTTAAAGACGTCGATTATGCGCGTGAACTTTTTCTGGATTTCCTCCTCCGTCAACCTCAGCTCAGTGATTAAGCGGTCGACTTTGTTTATGAAAAGCAGTGGACGCACACGTTCTTCAAGCGCCTGACGAAGAACCAGTTCGGTCTGAGCCATAACCTCCTCCACAGCGTCAACAAGCACGACTGCGCCGTCGATGGTGCGCAAGGCTCGGGTGACCTTGCCCGTGAAGTCAACATGGCCAGGCGTGTCCACCAAGTTGATTATGAACGGCTTGTCTGCGGCTTGGTAAAACAAGGAGATGTTGGCGGTTTTCAGGGTTATGCCGCGTTTCTGCTCTTCCTCAAGGTAATCCAGAACCCGGGCGGAACCCGCCACGCTCGGCGACAGCAATCCCGTGCCAGCCAGCAGAGAGTCGGTTAACGTGGTTTTTCCATGGTCGATGTGCGCAAGGATGCCCAAGTTCCTGATAGTCTCCTTTTTGCCCATCAGCCCTAGAATGTTGGTGATTTGTCTGAACCTCGGCATTTCTCAACCCGCTAGACGGCTTTACTGAATTAAGAGTGCCTATTAAATTTATGACCAACATACATCTTAGTTGCCTAAAAAGAAGGCAGAAGAAATGAAAACAGCTCAGACAGTGCTTACTGAAAACCTACGGGAAGAACCCTACGCCTCGGTTCTATGTTACCCGAAGGCAAGCGAAGCCGAAGTTAAAGGACGCATAGTGGAACTGCGTGAGCACGGCGTTAAAGCGGTGGAGTTTGCGGGGGAAGCAAGCGCGTTCAACGTGCCTGTGCTGGGCAAAGGCTTCGTAGGCGTTGTCGTGATAGCGCATTTAAACGGGCAAAGGGTGGCGTTGAAAATCCGCAGGGTAGACGCTGACAGGCTGGGACTGCAGGATGAGGCGCAGATGCTTAGTAAAGCCAACGCGGTGCAGGTGGGACCTAGGCTAATCGGCGTAAGCAGCAACTTTCTTCTAATGCAGCTCATTGACGGCGCTACTCTGCCTGAATGGCTTGACGCCCACAAGGAGCAAGCACATGTACGTGGTGTCGTGAATGAAGTGTTGGAGCAGTGTTGGCGGTTAGACAGCGCTGGTTTGGATCATGGCGAGCTTAGCAAGGCGCCCAAGCACATAATCGTGGATAAGCAGTTGCAGCCGTGGATTGTTGATTTTGAAAGCGCCAGCGTCAACAGAAAACCCGCGAACGTGACTTCTATCTGCCAGTTTCTTTTTACAAGCGGCGGCGGAGTGGCCAAAGCGGTGGCTGAAGTGCTTGGCGCGAGGAACCGTGAAGAAATCATCTCTGCGCTGAGGACCTACAAACATGATAAAACGCGCAAGAATTTCGACAGCGTATTGCAGGCGTGCTTTTCTTAGATGACGTAGTTTATCGGCGTGTTTGCGCCGTTGTTTTCGGGTTTTTGTATGTTAAGTTCTCGGGCAATCTGGTAGAGGTTCAGCCAGGTTTCTATTTTGCTCTGGCGCTCAATTTTTTTCTCCTCATACAACAAGGGAATTGTATCCACGAATAACCAACTGTATAGTTCTTCTTTTGCAGCCAACCTTCTCCCCTAACAAGGAAAAGCGTAGTGTGCCCTTTTATTCCCTATGGAGAAAAGTACTAGAGGAAACCTCTATAACTTCACAAGCAGTGTTCTATTCTCTTACGCCAAGACTTCTTGGAGTTTGCCTTGTTCTCGGGCTTCTTTCAGCTCCACCGCAATGCGCCTGCCCATGTACATGTCCGCGCCGTACCGCAAATACGCGTAAGGAGAAGTGCCGATGCCGATGTTGGTTCCCGCCACGATGCGAGCCGAAATTTCAAACGTGTAAATCTTCAAGTCATCCGTGATTACGGTCTCCAAGCAGAATGGTCCGATGATTCCCGGCGGTGCCAGTTCCCGTGCTTTTTTGTGGACGCTGTCGCCCATCCGAATAAGCTCAGGAAGCAGCGATTCGCGGAGCACTATGGGAAAGTTGCCCACAATCGTGTAGGTCGGATTCACGTCTATCTCGAGCTGTTCGCTTGCGGGAATCTTGCCGATGGCGTCCACTGCGGACTCGTAGCGCCTGTCCACCGCCAAAAACTCCACGTCATCCTTGATTATGCTGCTGAAGTAGCTGGGGTAAACGTTCACGCCCAACGCATACTCCTGCAAGTGAATCTTGTCCACGTCTTCCTCACGAAGCAAACCGCGGTCCACCATCTGCTTGGATTTCTTGCGGAAAGACGATGGCGAATTGGCAAGGAAGTATCCTCTGCCGCCTTTCGCGCCAGGCAGCTTGGCAATTATCAAACGGTCGATCTCGTCGGGCGTTTTGAAGGTTGCGGGCAAACGGAGCCCAGCTTTGCGGAGCCATTCCGCTTGCGCTTCGCGGTTGGCTTCCCAATGGAGCAGTTGGCGGTTTCCGAACATGGGCACGTAGAGGTTGTTGGTGAGCTGTTCGGTGCTGAGGTAAGCCGTGAACGACCCGTGGGGAATCAATATGACGTTTAGGCGGCGCAGTTTCTCCTGCAAATCCTCGCCCAGCAGTTGGGTGAAGTCTTTAACGATGATTATCTCGTCCGCCAACGGGAACTTCTTGTATAATATTGCGTTTTTTTCGGTGCAGACGCATACCGTGCGGAAGCCTTCTTCCTTAGCGCCCTTGAAAATGTTAAGGGCGGAATGTGAACCCAACGTGCCTATCGCGAGCTTGTCTAAGTCGTAGTTTTCCAGCATTTCGGCGGATTCTTTGCTGGTTATCATGTCACCACTTCCGCAAGCCGTCCCTCTTTCACCGCCTGCTTTATCTCCATGACCACACGTCTGCCTGGACCCACTTCCACGCCGTACTTGTACTTCATGTAAGGCGACGTCGGCTCGACGCACGGGCAGCCGGGAACGCGGGGGCTTACGTCGAAAACGTAGAATTTCAGGTCTTTGGTCACGGCGCCTTGAAGCGCGAAAAGCCCTATCATGCCGGGCGGGTACTCCTTTTTGCAGGTTTCCACGAATTGTTCTGCAGCCGTGAAGATTTTTTCTATCTGGCTTTCCCGCATGGTCGCGCCCATATGACCAATCTCAATGTTCTGCGTCGGTATCTTGAGTTCCAGCTGCTCGGGGGCTGGCAGGTCCAGCACGCCGTCAAGGTCGGTCTGTATGCGGCGGTCGAAGCCCAAAAGGTCAATCTCGCCTGTAAGCGGCGACCAGAAGAGGTTGGCGTTGAACTTGGCGCCGATGACGTATTCTTCTATGATGGAGTCTTTCAGCGCTTCCTCGGTGATTATTCCCTGTTTTACGCGTTCCGCCGCCGTTTTCTCAAACTCTTCGGGGGTGGAAGCGTAGAAGAAGGCGCGTTCTATGACGCGTTGTTTCTCGGGAACCTTGGCGATTACGAGGCGGTCGATTTCGCTGTGTGACTTGAAGATTTTAGGGGTGTGTATGCCTGCTTGCTGGAGCAGGTACTGCTGGTTTCGGGGGGTGTTGCGCTCTTCGGTTCGCAGCATGTACCTGTTTCCGATCATTGGCACGGTGAATTTTTCTTCGATGTTCTCGTAGCCCGCGTAAACTGAGAAGGAGCGGTTGGGAACGAAAACCGTGCACAGCTCAGTGAGTTTTTGCACGTTGGTTGGGCTGGTTATGTCCGCGAACTTTTCCAGAAGCAGGGTGTGGTCGAATATGTTGCGGTAGTACCGTGTGTAGGTTTTGTCTCTGCCTTTTTGGCAGACCACCACGGTTTCGAAGCCTTCCTGTTTGGCGCCTGAAGCGATTTCCAGCGCCGAGTGAGAGCCTAAAACGCCTATGCGGATTTTTCGCGGGTCGTATTGGCTTATTACTTCATTTATTTTGTTTTTCATCATTTCTTTTCCCTCATGTATTCCTGGTATTTTCCAATTACTTGAGCAAGAGGCGGCGCGTCAAATAAGTTGCGGTTAGTCATCTCGTTGGCGGCTGCCATGTACATTTCACTGATGATAGTTTTCAGTTGCTCATCAAGTTTTGGAGGCTGCGACTTGCAAAGCGCCTTCCAGTCTTGGACGCCTTGGGCTTCAGCCGCTTTCTTCGCATATTCCACGTCGCGGTACCAGCCTGTTTTCTTGTAGAACTGCCTTGCGACCTCTTTGCTTACGTGCACGTCGTCGTAGGTGAATCGGCACTCGTCCAGCGTGCCCACAACGTCCACGACCATGAGTTTCCTCTGGCTGTCGAAAGCTAACTCGATTTTGCCGTCCGCGTTCTCCAGTTTCGCGTGGCAAGCCATCTCGGTTATGGCGTCGTCTACTTTTGCGAGAACCGCTTTCACCGCGATTAATTCGATGTTGGTTATGCCCGCGATTTTTTTGGCTTCTCCCCAGGTGACGTAGCGGTCAGCCTCTTCCAGCTTTGTGCTGACGTCGAAAATGGGTTTTGTCAAGCGGTCGCCGGGCTTCGGCGTGTGGTCCAGACCCAAGTCTTTCAGGGTGATTTTGCCCTGCTCAAGACGCTTGAACACGGAGGAGCCTTCGGGCAGCCCGTTCCTGTAGATTATCTCAAGCGGGATGAGGCAGTTGTTCATGCTGGGCGTGTACATGCTGTAGTCGTACGTGACTTTGCCCTGTACCATGCGGGTGTCGGGTTTGTAAACGTTAACGAGGTTAACTTCCATGATGCTGCTGGGCTGATGAAGCTCTTTGAAGGTGACAAGACGCCCAATCTCGTCCACCAAGCCCCTGTAGTGGGTTTTAACCCCTGTTTCCGCGAGTTTTTCAAAGCAGTAGGCGCCCATGAGGCACAGCGCCGCACCTTTCCTGTCTATGTGGTCGGGCATTTCGCCCCAGTCAAAAACCGAGTAGCGGTCGGAAAAATGAAAACTTCCGACGCCCATCGTGTCTGCGGTGGGCTTTTCGATTATTTCTAAATCTTTAACGCTGCCCATGATTGCGCATCTCACTTCTATTTCTCTTTAGCCTTGTCAAAGGTATCTCTTTTAGTTTATATCGCTTTTTTTCAGCCGAGGCATCTTCTCAGCTTAGCTGCCTCAACAAGAGCCTTTTTGGCTTCAACATCCTCGCGCTCCATGTAAGCGATTAGGAAGTTGTTTGCGAAGTTTTCATGCCTCTTCTGAGTGGGCGTCCGAGGTCCAAGTTTAATACCCAGATTTTCTTCAGCCGTTTGCAGGTCGCCCAGAATCCGGGTGAGGGCAATTTTCAATTTTTCCTCATTTGCTCCTGCCCTCTCCGCGACTTTTTGGTGCATTTCCATAAGCATGTTTACGTTTTGCCATGAGAGGCAACCGCCTACGGCGCTGAGGTCATGCTTGACGTTGACGTAATGTTTCAGGATCAGGTTCAGTTCATCCTCGCTTAAGTCGTCTAGGACCCCGCAGCCTATGAATTCGGGTGGTACCCCGATAGCGTAAAGCGCTGCCGCAAAAGTAATCGCCCTTGGAAGGTTGACGCCGGCCACGTTTCTGCTGTAGCCGAACAAGCCTATGTGGAGTTTGCGGGCTCGCCTCGGTGGAACATAAGCTGCCACGCTGTTCACCAGCGGAGCCAACGGCTCAATCACGCTTTCGTACTGCTGCGTGCACTTCTGGAGCACGTGGAGGAGCAAGGTTTCTTCAGGAGGCTCGATAATTGTGGGGTCGCCGTTGGGTAACCGTTCATTGAGCATCCTCACGCATTCTTTAACCTGCTCCAGTGGGTAATCGTATCTTAAGGCGGATTGGATTGTGACAGTTGCTAATCCTTTGTATTCTTGTAAAAAGGGTTCAACGTTGTCAGGCGCCAAGTGCCCTCTAAACGGTTTTGTGCCCACGCCGATTATGGGGTGCACCGATACGTCTTGTTCTTTCTCTATTTTTTTCAGTTTTGACAGGGCGACCTTGGAGAGCAGAACCGCGCATAAAAGCCCATAGTTCAGAGCGGGGTCGGACAGGGCAATGAAGACGCGGAGTTGCTTAGGCTTTACGGCTTCAATATAGGGCTTAACTATCGTGTCGATGGACCACAAGCTGTTGAAGTCTTCCACGAGAGGAATAACCCGTATGCTTTTGGGTTTGAAGGCGCCAACCCAGTCTTTGACTTTTGTGGATTCGTCCAGCATGACTTCGGAATCGCCTATTATGGCTTTCTTGTAGTAGTTGAAGAGCAGCATGAGTTCTTTGCTGGCCGTCGTGAAGGGCAAGATCACCTCAAATATTGGGGCTACGTCTTTCCTGTAGAAGGTAGAGGCCACGTCATAGGCTACAGGTATGTTCTGAAGCGTTTCGATGACGACTTTGCGCTCCACAAGCTCAATTTTCGGGTTAGGGATTCGGTAGGTGAGGAAAACGTCTTTGCCTAACATGTGGCTGAGGAAATATTCTGAGTACTTGTTCAGCAGTTTCCTTACCACTCGGGTGTCAACATCTTTTCCTTCAGAGTCCCACATCACTTCTTGGCAGCCGAGAGTTTCGTAGGCGAAGTGCGCCTCAAAAATTTCCGCGTTACCATCAATAATTTCGTCAGGACTCCATTCTGGAACGTTTATGTTGTCAGGATGCTGAGTAGACATCGTGCGAGGTATTTCCGTAACTTCTTCAATTTCGCGTTCCATAAACCACCCTTCTGGCAAACATTTGCCCAAGAAACATATGCAAAGCGTGAATTGGTTACTTCAGGTTTTTCACGGCGTCATCAGCTTTTTCAACAGCGCTCTTTTTTGCCAACTGATAGTATACAACGCGTTTCTCCAGTTCCTTGTCGTCTAACGCCAGAATCTTTGCCGTGGCGATAGCCGCGCCTTCCGGCTCGATAGTGACCGTGGAGCCTATGCCGCTTGGCACTCTAAGCGACGAGTAGAGGTCTGCTCCACCGAATTTTTCTGAGTAAGGCGGACACGCGATTACGGGCTTTGCGCTGTTGGCGTCCACGAAAGCGCTTAAAGCGTTAGACCGGCCAGCAACGGTTATGTAAACGATTTTTTCTTTTTCGAATTCTTTGATGATTTTGAGCACTTGTTCGGGAGTTTTATGCGCGGAGGCAACGCGGAACTCGTATTCTACGCCTAACAGTTTAAGGTACTTTGATATTTCACGGCAAAATTCTAAATCTCTCTCTGAACCCATCAGGACTACGGCTTTTCCATTCACTGTTTCACACCGAACTTTGGTAGCGCGTAACTTGCTAATTAATTTTTAACATCTTCCAATGAAAGGCATAACGGCGGGAACTATTTGCCACCGAAAAATTTTGGCGGTGTGCGTTTTAACTGTAGAAAAAGAGGTGAAATTCAGGAAGTTACGTTTGCTACGGGTTTTGCAGTTATTCTTTTTTTGAGCAAAAATGCAGAAATTGCTGTGGCAGCAAGGAGAGCGGCTAACATCAAACCTGAAAATTCAGGAACAGCATTTGAATTGATGAAGATTGTTTGGTCTATTGGAGATCCGTTTGAATGGGTGACGCTGCCGCCGCTGGCTCCGTACGACTTCGAATTCCACATGATGATGAAGGCGTAGGTGTCGTCTTCGGTCCATGCTATGTCTTTTCCAGCGGAGTCTCCACTATTAAGCGGTTTTTTTAGCTCGACGGTGACGAGGTTTGAGGAGTCAACGGTGATGGCTCCTGTTCCATCCTGCGAAGCGTCTACAGAAATCGATGTGAACCCTTTGAAGGAGATGTCGCGGTAACCGTCTGCGGCGTAATTGTCATTTCCAAAAAGGGCTCCATCCGCACCCGATTGCATGCAAGCAGTGCCCCCGAATAGAAACGCCACCCATGGATTGTTAGAGTCTGCGGTGAACCTGACCGCCATATACAGGTAGGTTCCATCGTTTTTCGTCCAGATTTCAGCTGTTCCTTGCGGGCTTATGGCCACATCTGTATAGCTGCCTGCGTCGTCCCATTCGCTTCCAATTGCGCCGTCAATCGCAGCGTCGTCAATTGCGTTGCCTACATATGCGTCAAAGTCGTGCTGAGCGGAAACAGGCGCGATTACTACGCATGCAGCTATCAAAAGTGCCAGCATCAATGTTAAGAACAAAACTATCTTTTTCATGATTGCACCACTCCGACCGAATCGGTGAGCGTTTAATACTTTCCATTTGGCTATTTATGTTTAATGCCGAACAGCGTGAGCATCAGAGCAAATGCTATCCGAATATTTGCGGGACAGGCAGGACTTTTTCTTCAATGATTATCGCGGACGATATCTCCTCAATGCCGTCAATGCAACGTAACTCTTCGACAAAGTCAGATTGGTCTTTGAGGCTTTCAAAGCGTGCTTTCAGGATTAAATCGAAGTCGGCTGCTTGAACCTCAATTATCTCTTCAATCTCGTTGAAACGACTTAAAGACCGCAGAATATCCGCCTTTGGGATATGCCCTTTCCCCGGAATCACTTCAGCTAAATTCACCATCAACAGTGCGCCTATGGGCCACGTCGTCTTTTCGAAGTTGACTATGGCTTTGTAGCCTTCGATTATGCCTTCTTGTTCTAGTTTCTTTACGCGTCTGTGCACGGTGGATATGGGGATTTTAAGCATTTTTGAGAGGGTTCTGCTGGATAAGCCTGCTTTTCTGCTTAAAATCTGGATTATGGCTTGGTTTTTCTTGTCCATGGCGTTCTCCATTTATGAGAAAAATTCTCAATTTAATAAATGTTTTTGGTTTTTATTGTCAAAAAAGTGGGATAATCCCAATATAGATTTGTAAGTATATCCCATGTGAGAAAAAGAAACGCGGTTTAAGGAGGTGAAAAAACGGAACAAAGAGATATCAATTGGAAACCATCTAGAAAACTCACAACCCTTGTGTTCGCCCTCATACTGATACTGTTGGCATCCACGATTTTCGGTTTAAGCATGGTGATCTCAGTGGGCGTGGGTCATGCTGTGCTGCTGGTTGATCCGCTCACGAAGTCGACAAGCGACCCGATAATTGGACCGACTTACGTGGTGAAGGCGCCGTGGGTTACAGCTGTTGACGTGTACTATGCCACTGACTCTTTTGAGAATACCATCGCCTGTTTCTCTTCCGATCAGCTGGAGATGCAGATCCAAGTCTTGTTAAGGTGGTCTTTAGACCCTGACAAGCTGAAAGGGCTTTACCAGAACTATCCGCGATTGAACTACAAGCAAGCGGCGATTGAATCCATTATGGCTGAGACGATACGGTTGGTGACTAAAAACTTCACGGCGTTGCAGACGATAGAGTTCAGGGACATTGTGAGAAATGACATAGAAAGTGCCGTGCGTCAGGAAGTGACTAATGAACCGTCTTTGGCTGGAGCCCTTGTGCGTTTCGAGTTTGACTTGCGAAACATCGGTTACCCCGGGAAGTACACTTCAGCTATCGAGGATAAGCTGGTGGCTGAGCAGCAGAAGATTCAGGCGGACTTTGAGAGACAGCGCATATTGGTGTTGGCAAACGCTACGGCGCAGGAGGTCATCATTAAAGCGTCAGGTGAAGCAGAAGCCAAGGTAATAGAGGCTAACGCCACAAAACAAGCCATCGAGTTAATCTTGGAGCCGGTTGGTCAGAGCGGAAACGAAACGAGAATTGCAGAACTCTACCTGTGGGTTCAAACTTTGCAGAAGATAGCGCCAGACATTGACATACTGCTGGTTGGCACGGATGGCACGCCTGTGTTGATTCCGGCGAACTCAACAACCCCCTAATTTTTTGCACGAGGCGTTTAAAATTTAGCTTTGTCTCGGCTTTCGCTTTCTTTTCATCTTTGTCATTAACATGACGGCGGCTATGTGCGAGCATTTTGATTTGCTCAGGAACCCGGGACAAGTGCAACTCCACTTTCCAGTGTAGTCCTGAGCCACCGTGTAGGTTCCGTGGTCTCCGATGACATTGTAAACTCCTTGAGCTAAAGCTTCAACCCTGTTGCTTTCCACAAGTTTTTTGGCTTTTTCAAACAGTCTGTTGATGGGCGTTTTATGCAACTCCTGCTTCGGAGACACCGTAAAAGATGCCTGATACAATAGTTAATTCTAGAAGTTCCTAATAAGCCCGTGGCACTGGCAAAAGAAGTTTCTGTGGGTGGCGCTATTTTTGGAAGCTTACAGCGGCGTAGCCAACGACACTGGAGTAGTCGTTGATTATTTCTCCACTTGTTCTATGCGCCAGAAGTTTTGCTTCTTTGACGCCCAAGCCCTTGGCAAACGTGATTAAAGCGGTTATGGGACCGTAACCGCACGCACTTATGTTTTGTTCTTCAATGGTTGAAAACAGCAGTTTCGCATCCATTGCCTCCACTGCTTTGAGTGCTGCCATGTCTTTTCTTTCAGCCGTTTTTTGCGGTTCGTAATGTGTGAGGTCTGAAGAGGCTATGACCACGGCGTTTTTGGTGGCGAGGACCTCAGCTAAGGCTTTTCCGACTTCCACGGCGGACTGTAAATCCTGCATCAGGAAGCATATGGGCACGAATTTGAAGTCGGAGCCGTAAAGGTACTGTAAGAAAGGTAGCTGAACCTCAATTGAATGTTCAAAACGGTGTGCGCTATCGTCTATATCCACAATGCGTGTTTCTTTCACAATCTGGTTCGCTGTTTCGCCGTCGATTTCCACATCGCCCAAAGGTGTACGCCAGAAACCCTCATTCATTAGGGCTATGGCGCTGCCGTAACCCGTATGGTTTGGCCCCAGAATCACCACGATATCTGGTTTGCCATCCCGCGCCAATTCGTAGTAGGCGTTGGCTGCAACTGGACCAGAATACGCGTAACCCGCATGTGGGCAAATTAGCCCTATTACTTTTCGGGGACCGTTTACATTCACTTCAGGTATCTTTTGGGGACCAAATTTGTGCAGAAAACAGCGTTTGATTTGATTTTTTAGGGATTCAGCGTTTCCTTCGTAGAAGGTTCCTGCTACGTGGGGACGCCGAATCGTCGCCATCGGTTCAGGTGTCTCCTTCATCGTCCCTTGAGAGTTTGGCTTCGAAGTCTTCTACGGGCACTGCCGGGTCCTTGTCGATTGAAAGTTCGCCTCTTTCTCGCAGAACTTGTCTTGCGAGGAGCCAAAAGATTACTGCTAAGGCTCTTCTGCCCTTGTTGTTTGTGGGTATGACCAAGTCTACGCCTGCGAACTCGTTGTCGGTGCTGCATAACGCAACTATGGGGATTCCGACTCTGGACGCTTCTTTGACGGCTTGAGTGTCTGCTCTCGGGTCAGAAACAACGATGATTTCTGGGTCGATGCGGTTGGCGTACAACGGGTTGGATAAGAGTCCAGGAATGAAACGTCCTATGATGGGAACAGCGCCTGTTAACTCGCAGAACTTTTTAACGGGTTCATGTGCGTAAAGTCTGCTTGCGGCCACCGCTACCTTGGCGGGTTCAAAGCGTGCCAAGAATTTGGCGGCGATTCTTATGCGTTCGTCTGTTTTTTGAACGTCTAGAACGAATAAGCCGTCTGGTCTGACGCGGTATATGAATGGTTCCATGTCTCGGGTTTTCATTCTTGTTCCGATGTGTACACCTGCGGATAACATGGTGTCTCGCGGTAGCAAGAGTTCCTCTGTTGTTGTTTCCTGACTTGTTTCAACTTCGGGTTCGAATGATTCTTCTTTTGCTTCTTTTGATTCATCTTCTGCCATTTCGTTTTTTCTCCTAGATTATTTTTAAATCAGCCATTTTGGCTCGGTTTCCTAAGAAATGTTCAATTCGCACTAGCTCATTTATCTTCGCTATGCGTGCGCCTTCAACAACTCCAGTTTTTATTATTGGACACTTGAACGCCACGGCTAATTGAGCTATGTGCCAATCACATGTGTCGCCGGAACGGTGGGACATAACCGTTGTGTACCCATGTTTTTGTGCATTTTCGATTGTTTCCAAAGCGTCTGTGAGCGTACCGATCTGGTTGATTTTGATTATGATGGCGTTTGCCGCGTTGAGTTTAATTCCGTGGCTTAGTCGTTCGTTGTTTGTCGTGAAGAGGTCATCTCCGCATATCAAACAGTTCTTGGCTTTCTTCGTGAGCTTCGCGGTGCTGTCGAAGTCTTCCTCATGAAACGGGTCTTCAACATACACAAGATGATACTTTTCAATCAAGTCTAAAAGAAAGTCTAGTTGCTCGCCAGCATCTCGTTTTTTCCCGTCACACTGGTAAATGTATTTCTCTTCGTTCTCCTTCCACAAAGAAGACGCTGCAACATCAATGCCGAAGCCGCATTCAAAATCCAACTCGTTACCAACTTCTTCACAGGCTTTAGATATGACTTCAAAAGCATCCAAGTTTCCTATGTTGGCGATCCACGCGCCTTCAGAGCTTTTTCCGCCGCTGAAGAGCTTATCCTTCTTTTTTAAAGCTTCACCTATTTTTTTGTGGATTTGAGCGTTTGCCGTTGCAGCTTCCATGAAAGTTTCTGCCCCATGAGGAAGCGCCAAAAACTCTTGAATGTCTGGAGCTTTACCCCGGGCGTGTTCTCCTCCGCTTATGGTGTTTCCAAGCGGGTACGGAAGCGTGTTAGCGGTGTTTCCACCTAGAAACTGGAACAGGAGCAGACCGTGCGAGTTTGCCGCTGCTTCTGCGTTAGCAACTGAAACAGCAAAAGCCGTGTTTCCACCTAAAAGTTTGAAGTTTGTTGTGCCATCAATCTCATGGAGCGTGCTGTCGATTTCTTCTTGGAAATCGGAGTTCAAACCCGCAAGTTCAGGCGCTATCAACTCATCAACTTTCTTTACCGCCTGATCCACTCCACCCTGCGGATAATAGGCAACTTCAGCTTTGCCCCGGCTTTTTCCAGCTGGAGCTGAGGCTCTTCCGAAACCAGAGGTGGTTATAACATCGACTTCGATGGTTTCCTCTCCTCTGTTGTTGAAGATTTTCCTAGCAATGAGATCTTCGATGATAGCTGACACGCTTTCTGCCTCAAGCGCTATACCTTTTGTTTAGCTCTTATTTACTCTTTCGGAAAAGAATCAGCTAACTTGTGCTTTACGCGACTATGCCCTTCTCTGCTGCTTTCAGCACAGTTTCGCTTTTAGGCGCCAAATAAGCTAGGTCACACCACTACGTTTTACCTTTCTTGCGTGAGTCAGGTTGTTTTCCTGTTTTCACGGTAGACGTTTTTCTACGTTTCAGAAGCAAATATGACGCGGCAACTACTATGGTTATGGTCACTGCCACGCCTACAACCCATACGGTCGGGAAAGTTGCAATGTTGAAGTAGACGGTGTTGGAGGCGCCTTGGTTTCCAACGAGGTCTGTGGCGTAAAACGTTATGTTATGGGAGCCTTCATCCAGCACGGCCAAGGTGACGTTTGCGGTGATGGTTACGTTATCCTGTCCATCCAAGCTGTATCCAATCCAGGAGACAGGCTCATCCACGGCAATAACTGATTGAATATCGCTTCCGTCATAAGTTTTGTTTTCCGGAGAAAAAACCGTGATGTCTGGAGGTCGGGTGTCCACGGAAAAGTAGATGGCGCCTGAGGAAACCACGTTTCCAAAGGTGTCGTTAACGTAAACAATCATGCTGTGCTGGCCCTCAGGCACACCAGTCAAAACCGCATCGCCGGTAACCGTGACATTAGTCTGTCCATCCAAGCTGTATCCAATCCAGGTTGTGGGTTTATTCACGCTGAGAACCAGGGAAACGTTGTTGTTCGTATAGGTGGTGTTTTCTGGAGATAAAACATGCAGCTCCGGCGGCACAGTTCCATAACCAAACGGCATGTACTCCTCGTTTGTTGCCAGCCAGGTCGCGCCGTCAAATCCTCCGATAGCGTATAAAACATCCTCCACAACCGCCATCGCCAGGTAGCCTCGAGCCGTAGGCATGACAGCGCCAGAGCCCCAGCGGTCACTTTCCACATCATAAACGTGAACTGCGGCGCTGTAGCCATTCTGATCGAATCCGCCTGCGAAGTATATTCGTTGAGGCGCTGTTAAGCCGCCAGTGGCTTCGGCAACTGCAAAACTTACGGCAGAGGGAAGACTGGCTTTGTTGCTCCACGTGTTGTTTTTGACGTCGTAGACTTGGGTGGAACTGACGGATGTGAGGTCGTTAAACCCTGTTCTTAGTTGACGTGCGCCTCCGAAAACGTAAATCTTGCTGCCGACCACTGCAGATGCATAGCCGAAAGCTGGAACTGGCATCGGCGACGCGGTGGTCCAGGAGTCATTTGCTGGGTCGTAGACTTCATTTACGTCCAGCTCGTGATACAGCGGCTCTTCTCCCCACCGTTCTTTTCCGCCTATCAGGTAGATTTTGCCGTTTACAACGCTTGCACGCAAATCAGCTCGTGGCGTAGGCATAGGCGTCTTGGTCTCCCAAGTGTTTGTTGCCGGGTCGTAAACCTCTACTGCACCGGTGAACTCTGAAACTAGGTCGGTTGTTACGCCTACGGTTCCGCCAATCACGTAAATCTTGCCTTGATATGAGGCAACCGCACAGCCGCTTCGTGGCGTGGGCATGGGCGTCTTGGTTCTCCATGAATTTGCAACTGGGTCGTACTCTTGATTAACAGCCAAGTTAGTGTCGTTGTTCAAACCTCCGATGGCGTAGATTTTCCCGTTTGCCACGGCTACCCCAAATCCGCCTCTTGCGGTAGGCATCGGGTTTTTAGTCGTCCATTCGTTTTCGGATGCTCCGCTGCCGGAGGGAAACGGGAAGGTGGACAGAACCATTGAAACAGCCAGGATTGCGATTAAAGCGTGTGTTAGCTTCTTATTCATTAATTGGCAGTCACCATTTTTTTCCAGAAGTAAATAAAATGCGCTTTACCTTTATATGGTTGCAGGGTTTCTCAACGTTTTGAATGGTCAATTTTTGGTGTTGCATTCGGTTTTTATGCGTCAATTATACAGGAACGTGTAAACAAAATAAAATAGCCTTGAAGCAAGCAGGTTGTTGAGTGCTTATGTACAGAACGGGCGTTGCTAATTTGCCTCTTCACGGAGGCAAGGCGCCAGCGTGGCTGACTGGCCGCATGCGCAAACTATCCAAGGAAATAGCGAGCATCATGGTTGACGAGTACGGCGCAGGCTCCTTCTTAAGGCGGTTGTCTGATCCGTACTGGTTTCAGGCGTTAGGCTGTGTTTTAGGCTACGACTGGCACAGTTCAGGCGTGACCACGGTGCTTACTGGTGTGCTTAAGCAGGCGCTTTCGCCTGAGGAACATGGCATGGCTGTCTGCGGCGGAAAGGGCAGAACCTCACGGAAAACACCCGCGGAAATCGCGGAAGTCGGCGGGAAATTCGGGTTTTCAGAAGATCGCATTGAAGCGCTCACGTACACGAGTAGGATGACCGCGAAGGTGGACAACACCGCCATCCAAGCGGGTTATCAGCTGTATCATCACGCGTTCCTCTTAACGGAAGACGGGAAGTGGGCGGTTATTCAGCAGGGCATGAGCGCAGCGGACCGTTCGGCGAGGCGTTACCACTGGCTTTCAGACACCACCGCCAGTCTGATTGTGGAGCCGCATAACGCCGTGGTCGGTGACGTGAGGCGGGAGAAAGCGTTGAACATGACTGCGAAAATCAGTGAGGGTGCTCGCAGGGCGTCGGTGGATGTGGCGAAGGAGCCGCCGAGGAAGGTTTTGCGTTTGTTTGAGGCGGCGAGGCCGTTGCATCAGAGGTCGCTTCAGGAGTGGCTGCCTAAGGCGGAGCGGGACCCGTGGAGGCAATCCATTGAAGCGCTTAACATGCCGAGGACTATTAGTTGGGAGACGATGACGAGGGTGTACGAGTTTCAGCCGAGGAACTACGAGGAACTCCTAAGCGTAAGAGGTGTTGGACCTGCCACGGTGCGGGGCTTAGCCTTAGTTGCGGAGCTGATTTACGGCGAAAAACCGAGCTGGGAGGATCCTGTGAAGTTCAGTTTTGCGTATGGCGGGAAGGATGGGGTGCCGTTTCCTGTTGACCGCCGTGCCATGGATGAGTCGGTTCAGGTGTTGCGGCGGGCGGTGGAGGCGGCGAAGTTGGGTGAGAAGGAGAAGTTGCGGTCGCTGCGGAGGCTGAGGCGCTTCGTTCCAGGGAGCATAAACTCTTAAGCGTTGAAGTGGCATTTTGTTTTTGAGGTTGAAGGGGTTGTCTAGGTCTCGGTATGCTGGGTTGCTTCGGGTGTCGGGGGTTTACGGTGTGCTTGCGCCGGTTTTGGCTTTCACGTTTATTCTTTTGGCTGTGGGTTCTTATCCGCAGTTCAGCTGGACCGCTAACGCGTTAAGTGATTTGGGTGTGGTGTCGGGTGTTACTGCGGGAGTTTTCAACAGCGGCCTGATTATCTGCGGGGTTTTGTGCCTTACGTTTGCGGTAGGTTTGTGCGTGTTGTTTGTTGAAAGCGTAATTGGTCGGGTGGGCGTTGTTGTTTTTGCTTTGGCGTGCGTGTCTCTTGTGGCGATTGGCACGTTTCCTGAGAGCGTGTCGCCCACGCATTACATGTGTTCTGTGGCGTTCTTTGTGCTGTTGCCGATTTCACTGCTTGTCATTACAGCAGGCTTTGCCCTTGAACGCCAGGCGAAAATGGCTTTGTTCACGTTGGCGGTGGCGGTTGTTGCGGCGTTGCCGTGGGTGCTGTACTATACGGTTCATTATGTTTCGGGCGTGGCTGTTCCCGAGGCGGTGTCGGGTCTTGCGGGCGGCGTGTGGACGGTGGTTCTTGGCTACAAGATGCTTCGGGCGGCGTCACAGCCAAAAACTGGGTAGAGTTTTCGTGAAAAACGTGTTCCAAGGTTCACTTCGAAGCGCTTCGAATGGCGGCGTCCACGTAGATTTGGGCGCAGCAGTGCGAAGAAAAACTGGTCTTGTACCCGTGTTGCTCGGCGTATTCGATAGCTTGTTCGCTTGGGAAGGCTATGCCGTCTGCTCCTGCTTTAAGTGCGAGGATGTCGGTTTCGGTGCGGTGCCTGCCTTTCGGCCGCACGCATCCCAGCACGAGGGGGGTTTCTGGGAACATTAGGCGGGCGGTGGCTGTGACTTTGGCGATGTCTGCTGGGGTTGGCGGCTTGACCTTTGCCATGGCTGTCCCACGTATGGGCATGAACGCTATTACTACCACGGCGGAGGGGTCTGCTGAGGCGATGGTTTTGAGCGCGGCGAGTTCGCCTTTCAGTTTTCCGTCGTGAAGTCCGACGATGACGTGGGGGACAATGTGTAATCCTGCGTTTTTCATGGCGTTTAGGGACGCGGCGTAGTCTTTGGTTGTCGCGTTGAGGTTGCCGATTTTTTTTATGGTTTCGTCTGAGCCTATTACGTCTATTAACGCGGCGTCTACGCCTGCATGCTTAAGCGCGGCGGCGGTTGCGGGGTCGATTATGCCTGTGTGGACGAAGACAATTAAGCCCAGTTCGCGTTTGATTTTCTTGATGGCTGGGATGAACGGTGTAAGCGGGACGGAGCCGTTTGGTGTGCATCCGCCGCTGATGAGGCAGCCTGAAGCGCCTTGCCGCTTAAGCTGTGCCGCCAGCGCAAAGAGCTTTTCTGGCGTGGTGGCGGGGTGCATGGTTTGCAGAACTTTTGCTTCGCAGTGTTTGCAGTTTAGTGCGCATGCGGTGCCTGTGACGGATATCGTTGGGAATTGTGTCGGCGTAGAATGGTGGTGGCTGGTTTTGTAGTAGGTGAAGCTGGGGGCGTAGAAGTGGACGGTTTTAGGCTTCGGCGTAAGCGTGCCTGTGTTCAGGAGGTTTAAAAGTTCTTTTGTGCTGTAGTGCCAAACTGCGTTTGCGGTGGGCTGCATGATTTTCTCTGTGAATGCGGCTTGCTTAATAGTTTTTGTTGTGTTTTTTGTGTTTGGCTTTTTCCGCGTTGTACTCTGAGAACGCGGGGATTGCTTGGAGGGCTTCGTCTATGCGTTTGATGTTGGTTTGCAGTTTCTCCAGGCTTTTTGTGATTGCCAGGGTTTTGTAGATGGCTAAGCCTCTTCGTGTCAGGGCGTACCGTGTTTTTTCCTTGTATGTTTTTTCTTCTACGAGGTTGCTTTTCAGGAGAAAGTCGAGTCGCGTGCGAACGCCGAAGCAGTCCATGTTGCAGTCGTAGGCGATGGCGTCAACGGTCAGGTTTCTGTCAACTAGGGCGGTTAGGATGTCTTCGTAAAGTTCAAGTTTAGACCTTCGCATATTTGCACGCTCTGAATCTGAATACGCGTTTTTTGAATAAAGCATTTGTGAAGCCTAAATCTTAAACGAAAAACACGCGCAAAACTAAGAATCAAAGGTTATAATCTGCCAAAATGGGTTAGAAGCTACCTGAAATCAGAGAAATGTTAGCTATCTTTTTTTCACACTGGTCTCTGAGAATATAAATTGTTTTTTGGCACTCTCTATGAAAGTGAAAGACGGTTTAGCATGCTGTATAGTCTAATCGTTGTATCTAAGTATTAACTTGTTGAAGTTACTTTGCCATTCTTCAAGTTGATAAGCAAATCCCGCTAAATAGCCTTTGAACGTTTCAACGAAGGGCTTAAAAGTTAATTGCATTAAGAAAAGTGATATTCCAACTGCTGTTTCAGCATTTTTTTCTTGAAAGTGAGGCATATTCAAAATAATTTCAATATCGCGTAATTTCCCTGTTAACTCATGCCAACCACGAAAATTAGGATGTGTATAATGGCATAGGTCATCATAGAATTGCGTAATATCTTTTCTAACTTTTTCCTGCTCAATTTCCTCAAAAACATGTTTCCTTACGAACCCCGCCTTGTATTTTTTGTCGTGTTTTCCTGATTTGCCATATTTTATTTGTGTTTCTTTAGGAAACCGTTTTTGTGCGTCTTCTGATAACCATTCAAAAGCATATTGAGGATTTTTATTAAACAATCGCATGAGATTGTTGTTTTCCAACACTGTCCTTAGAATGACAAATTCCGTTCCATAGCTTGAAGATAATAAACAAAAATAGGCATTTAGCAACAACTGCCTATTTCTTGAGAAAAGATTGTGATTTGTAAATAGGTTCGGTTTTGTTTTATAATCTTTTATTGCATCTTTCGTAATTTGAGTCAAATCCCGCATTAAAGCCAACCCCCATTCAATTCTTCGAGTTTCTTCAGGAAAAACTGCTTTTGTCTTTTTTAGATTCTCGAATATGCGATTCTCGACTTCATTAAGGTTTGAACCGAATAAAGACAAAATTTTCACCTTTGATATAATACCAATTGTTTCTTAAATTTATGTGCAAATTGTTATAGCTGAACCGAAAGAAATAATCAGAATAGTGAAGTAGAAGCGATGAAACATGAGTAAAGATGACGATAGCCACTTGAAAAAGGCATTCAAGTATGATGTGGAAGAGACACTTCATTTTCATTGCTTAATTGGAAAAACTGATGCCACTTTAACCATTACGATAGAACCTGACCCTCATGGTGATGAGAAAGGGACTCATTCGCACTTTCATATTGCACATTTTTGTGCTAATCTCAAAATCATGGACCTTCCCGAACCTGACCGATGTCGAATAACTGATAATACTTGTCCTTTTATTGCCCCTCTTGGTAGCGATGAGAGATACCCAGAACGGAGAAAACTTGCATATGCAAGTACAATCATTCAGAAGATTGCATTTATAGAATTTTACGGGTCGCAACTTGTAAATGAGATACTTAAAATCAAAAAAATAAAACCAATCAGATACAGCTTGAGGGTCGCAGAACTTGAGAAGATTTTGTAATATCTGATTTAATAGATGCTGAAACATATCAGAAGGTCGGCGAGTTAAGAAAGATGAGAAATAAACTTGCCCATAGCCCAAATGAGTATCTGAAATTTGAGGAAAAAGAACTCTATAATTGGTCTAACGAAGCAAGTAAACTATCTTATGCTGTTGCCGAACTATTGAAAAAACATCGACAAAACGAAGAAAGATAACTTAGCCGCCGCTGAAGCATAGTGTTAACATGCCGTCTATGCAGAAGGGCGAAAGTTTGCCTTCGGTTCCATGTTTCACGCAGAGTGTTTTCATGTCGCATCTTGGGCAGATTGTTCCGCTCAATTCTGTCGCGTTGGTTTCTAAAAGACTCTTTTCTTCAAGTGTTTCGAATGCGAGTTTCAGGTATTTGCCTTCCGCTATCCTTGGCACGCCGTACTTGGCTGCTTCCACGCCAGCTTGGATGGCGAAGTACTCATATAGTCTTCTTGAGCCTTTTGAGCTGTTGCAGCTTTTGCATATCCAGACGAGGTTCTTTTCAACGTCGGGTCCGTTGTGGCTTCGAGGCAGCAGGTGTTCCAGCGTGAGGTTTGCCGTGGCGCCGCAGAATATGCATTCGTCAGCTTGTTCTTTCTCTTTGACGTATTCTCTGATTTCGTTCCATGAAATCTCGCCCTGCCTAAGCTGCTTGAACTTGGACATGACGAAGCCGTAGTCCTTTTTTCCGATGCCTGCTGAAGCCGCGATTATCTTGGCGTACTGCCAGAAAATCAGGTCTCTAACACTCTTGACTACTGCTGGAGGCACGGCGCAAACACCTTATAATTAAATGGGCGTTTCTTGTTAATCAAGCTCTCGGTTTTTCCGATTAACAGCATATTTGTAGCCTATTAGGATCCTAATAGAGATTCATTGCAGAAACTATAGAGGGGGTCTATCGGTAGCGCGTTCTGCCAAAAAACGATAGGGGAGGGGTCGCTATTGGCGCAAAAACCGCCCAATAGCATGCGGAAATTTCCTTTCGCATGTGTTTTCCGTGAAGATTTAGTCCTCTGTAAGATACAGAAACATGAAAACCAAGCTCGAAACAAAAGCAACAATCCCCAGCGTGGTAAACGTGAAAAACGGCACAGCATCAATAAACCGACTATTCAACGGAACCCTACTGAAAATAATTCTGGCAGCTACGTAAAGCCAAACAAGAAAAGAGCCAGAACCAAGCGTTAAGAACAACGCCTTCACCCTTTTAACAGCCAAACCCCCTGCAGATTCCCTAAATCTTTAACGAACAAGAGTTCAAACAAACCTGAGAATATAATGTTTTTCTTTGAGCACATAAATGAGCTATTGTGAAACCAGTAGACGAATTCTCTCCGAAGCAAACGGCAGTTCTACCTTGATTTCCGCCTTTATATAAGGGGGCTATAGAAAAAAAAATCACACAACAGTTCAGCTAATATACCATATCACCCATTGTTTTCCCTCCTGTGAGGCAATTGGCGAAAAACCAGACCCAAACAGAAGCAGACTTACCCCAGCAAATACGAGTTTCCATAGGCTCCGCAATCGTTCTCGAGCTTTTAGAAGGCAAACTAAACGCCGCACCCACAACCGCATACCTCATGACCTACAAACCAGGCAAATGCACCGCCAACTGCCTCTTCTGCCCCCAAGCAAGAACCAGCCGCAGCAAAGCAGAAATGCTCTCAAGGGTTTCCTGGCTTGCTTTCGCTACAGAAAACGTTCTCAAAAAAATCGGAAACGCATATACCAATCAGCGAATACGCCGTGTGTGCATCCAAGCCCTAAACTACCCCGAAGTCTTCACCCATCTAACAGCGACAGTCAAAGCCTTAAAACAGCACGCAAACGTTCCCATTTCGGTATCCTGCCAACCCCTAAACGCGCAGAACATAAGACACTTAGCAGAAGCAGGCGCAGAAAGAATCGGCATAGCCATAGACGCAGCAACCGAAAAACTGTTCAACGAAGTCAAAGGCGCAAACGCAAACGGACCATACACATGGGAAAACCAGTTCAGGCAACTCCGCGAAGCCATTGAAGTCTTCGGCAAAGGAAAAGTCAGCACACACATAATCATCGGCTTAGGCGAAACCGAAAACGAAGCAGTAAGCCTAATCCAAAGATGCGTTGACATGAACGTTACACCAGCCCTTTTCGCCTTCACCCCAGTTCGCGGCACAGCCCTAGAAACGAAACCCCAACCACCAATCGAAACATACAGGCGAATCCAACTCGCAAGACACTTAATCGTCAACAAACACGCACGCTCAGAAGACATGCACTTCGACAGCAACAGCCGCTTAACAGATTACGGCATCAAAAAAGAAACACTCACATACATCGTGGAAACCGGAAACCCATTCCTCACCTCAGGATGCCCAAACTGCAACCGCCCATTCTACAACGAAAAACCAAGCGGACCAATCTACAACTACCCAAGAAACATACGCAAAGAAGAAATCTCAGCCATAAAACAGCAGCTAAACTAAAAAAACCCCACCAAACACCTCTCAGCTACCTTCCGAATCACCCGCTTTCCCGTTCTTATCCTGCAACTTAGGCTTCTGCCGAGTAACCTGCTCAACCAAACGCCAAAAATCCCACATCGTAAAACCCTTCCGCAACTCCTTCATCAACTTCTTCACCTGATAAAACGTCATCTGAGACTCACCCTTATCCAACCTTTCCTGAGGACCCTTAATGTGCCGAAACAACTCATCCATCTGCCTAGGCGAAGCACGAATCCCCGCCTTCTCCAAAAGCTGCTGAATCAACGTCTGCTCCGTGTTCCTACCAATAAACAAAGTAGGTTCACGCCCAACAATCTCAGGCGGAAAAGGCTCAAAAAGCAACGGATGAGCACGCATCTCCTCCAACTCCTGATCCACCTCATGAGCAAAAATCCCATCCCCCACAATCGGCTTATGAAACTGAATCGGCAACGCAAACGCCTTCTCAGCCGACTGCGCAAGACGATAAACCCGCCCCAAATCAACCCCAGTATCAATATTAAACAACAACTCCAACGCAGTAGCAACCTCCTCCAAAGGCGCCAACCCAGCACGCTCCCCAAAACCCGCCACACACGTATGCAAATAAGTCACACCCTCCTCAACAGCCGCCAAAGTATTCGCAGTCGCCAAACCAAAATCGTTATGACAATGAACCGAAAGCTCCACCTTCGCCTTCACCCGTTCAGACAACGCATCCCGAACATGCGCCATAAGATAACGCATAGAAAGCGGCCTCAAAAACCCAACACTATCAGCCACAGCCAACTTCTCCGCACCAGCATCAGCCACAGCCTCAAAAACCTGCAGAATATCCTCAAGCGGAGTTCGCGAACCATCCAAAAGCGTAAAATTCACCTTCGCACCATGATCCCGCGCATACTCAAGGCTCCCAACAGTCTTCTCCAACGCCTCCTGCCTAGACATCTTCAACCTATACTTCAAATTAAGCCCATTAAACGGCACCTCAACAGTAATATCCTTAACACCACACTCCAAACACGCATCCACACTCTCCCGCGTACAATCCGCCGAAGCCGTCAACGCCGCATTCTTAAAACTCTCATTCACAATCCGCTTAACATTATGCTTCTCACCCTCAGACAAAGCAGGAAAACCAACATTAATCACAGAAACTCCAGCCTCATCCATCAACTTAGCAAGCTTAACCTGCTCCACATACGTCAAAAACACCGTAGGAGCCTTCAAAGCCTCACGAAAAGTCTCATCCCAAATAAACACCCTCTTAGGAAGCTTCGGCGGCAAATTCTTTCTCAAACGATTATAATTCGCGATGAGCCCTTGAGCTTCAAGCTTCTTGAATATCGTTTTCCTCATTAAAGCACAATCCAACAACCAACATGAGTTATCTGCAAACCATATATAAAAATTGAATCCACCCCCGAAACCCGTAAAGAACCCACCCAAACTGCAAAAGTCTTAAGTGTCAACAACAACAAAGTCAACGGCAGCAGGCAAGATTAACCATGAGCAACATCAAAAACACAGTTGACCAAATCAGATCATTAGAATCCGAACGAGGAAACTTGCTACTTGAAATCGAAGAACTCAAAAAGATGGCAGA
>Ga0307423_1000121_pt1 | contig 48385 bp, 71 predicted proteins | sample SalMarWE160310MG_FD_202154 | JGI IMG/M metagenome (GOLD analysis project Ga0307423, IMG submission 202154) | Salt marsh sediment microbial communities from the Plum Island Ecosystem LTER, Massachusetts, United States - WE1603-10 | ecosystem: Environmental > Aquatic > Marine > Intertidal zone >...
CTCAATTCGGACCCCGCCACCCCCGTAACCCGGGTCGCGAAAGTGGGCCAGAAGTGGGCCGCTGCGAGGCGGAAGTGGACCATCATCGCAGCGTCAGCACGCCGTCGATGTAACCGTCACGCAGGCGTTCGGGCGTCGTCGTGTCCCGCCAGGCGACGCGCGCAGGACCCCCCTCGCGATCCATCTCACGTCGCACGAAAGGATCAACTGCCCTGCGTCGCCACGCAACGGCGCGCAGCTCGACGGCTTCCGTGCGGTCAGCGACCATGCATCCCTCCGATCGCAACGTGCACACGATCGCCCTTCGGCGCGTCGTCCATCGCGATGCCGGCGACGACCGCCGTACGCGACGGCATCGCGGACACGCAATCGTCTGCCGCGTCGTACCACACCGCAAGCCCTGGCAGACGTGCAGGCGTCCAACGCCGCGCCTCGCGCACGGCGTCGATAGCGCGCAGCGCACGGCGGCGAGCCTTGCGCGGCCACGTCCGCACACGGTGCTCGATGCGTGCGAGGTCAGCGACCACGGGTCGCCTCGTCGAGCGCCACGAGCGCCCGCCCAAGCCGGGCGCGCAGGTCTTCCGCCTCGTGCTGTAGCGTGCCGCACGTGTCGGCGAGACGTGCCGCACCGCGGTAGCCGGTCGCCACGACGTGCTCGGTCGTGTGCGACCCGTCAGACCACAGCGTGTCGAAGGCGTATGCGAAGCGGCGGAGGCGGACGGGGTCGGGCATAGCGCGACGGCGTGCACGGAACGCGCCACACACACACCGCGTGTGCGCCGACCGCACGACGCGAACGCGACGCACATGCGACCACATGATCGTGATGTCGCGATCACGCAAACTTTGCGAGCGACGCAGGCGGCGCTAGAACGCGCCCGCGGGACGGCCGACGTGCAAGGAGGCGCGGGCGACGTGAAAGTGCCGCCACGACCCCGCCCGTTCGTCGCATCGGCCGATCGCACGTCGGGCGACGACCGCGCCTGGCGGCCCGGCGACGACGCGCAGCGGGGCGGAATAACGCTCTCACCTTCACACTTTCTCCCCAGTGCGAAGCGCCCTGCGCCTAGCGGACGCCCCAGAGGGGCGTCCTAGCTAGGGGCTTCGCAGCGCTCGTCAGAGCCTAAGACAGCTAGGGCGTAAGTACGCGGAATCACGAGCGAATTCGCTCGTTACGCAATACTTTCACACCGCCGAAGGGTCGATCCTGCGTGATTCTCGTGCGTAATCGAACCATTCCCTTGTGATTACGCGTGGTTGCGCCGTCGTTGCTGTTGTCACGGGAGCGCAATCAAGTGTGTTTCAGAGCGGAACCTTGCGCTTGGCACGCCCGGTGCACCTACTCAGGTCATGGTTTACTTCACCATCAAACAAGCTGCGGAAGCCGTGCATGTTTCCACTCACGTTGTACGCGAGTGGCTTCGCAACGGTCTTCCGTCCGTCCGGCCTGGACGTGTCGTACTCATCGAACCGGATGCGCTGGTCGCGTACGTGCGAACGCTTCCGCAGCCAGTCGCCGCATCGAGCGACGGCCGCCGCGAGCGCGCCGAGCGCGGCACGAAAGCCGCTCGCGGGTCGATGATTTCGGCGCTCGACAACGCTCCGCAGTACGCGTGGTCTTGCGCCGAGCTGGTCAAGGCTGGGGGCGCTCCGGTCCGCGCCGGCCGCCGGGCCTGGGATGCGCTCGTGCGCGAGGGTATACTTGTGCCGTCGGGCATTCGTGGGCGCTACGTAGACTCAGGAAAGGGTAAAGCTTCATGAGATTGGCAGAAGCAGTAGCTAGGAGAGAGGCTTGTGTGCAGTCCGCTTGTCGCGCGATCATACGCACCGCGCCGCGCAACCGCACGTCCTCGCGTCGCGAGCTACAGCGGCTATCGGGCGAGACGCCAACGCCGGCGAACGCAGCTCTGACCCGCCTCGTTGCTGCCGGGCTGATGGCGCTCACCCCGCCGGACGTCTACGAGTTCACCGACGCCGAACGGGAAGCGAGCGACGCGCTGATTGAAGACGTTCTTGGGCTCGAGCCGCCGCCAGCGCCTGCGCCCACGTCGACCTGGCGCGTACGCGTCGCCCTCCGCGGGGCAGGCATGATCCACGTCGTGTCGAGCACGTGCCCGGAGGTACGCTTCGAGCGCGGCAAGCTCGCGGACGTCGCGTGGACGCCCGTCGCGTCCGGCGACACGGTCGGGCACATCGACTGGTCGGAGGTCGTCGCGGTGACGTGGCGCGAGGGCACGTGATGCGCACCCCATGCGACGTTACGCGTAACGTTACGCGTAACACGTTACGCTTCGACGACCATGTGACGCACTACACTACGTTTGCGGGTCGCGCGATTCCGCGCACTTACGCGAAAGCGTCTATAGGCACGGCGCGTGCAAGGTGTTGGGGCATGAACGCTAACACACGCACCGTGAACATCACCTCGAAAGAATCCCACCGCGACGGCTCCAAGTCCTTCGCCCTCGTCGCTCTCCCTGGCGCTGACTCCCTGACATGGGCAGACGACCTAGGCGGCACGGTCATCAAGGACGACTACATGCCCAACGACCGCCACGGCCGCGCGACCAAGCGCCTCATCTGCGTCGACCTGCCCGTCGGCGCCGTCATTGTCTGGCTCGAGAAAGCTGCTGATGGCACCGTGACCAAGAGCGCCGTGGAAATGACCGCGGATAACGGCGACCTGAGCCCCAAGGGCGCCGTGAAGGCCAGCACGATCGATGACCTCGTGCCGCTGGCATCCTCGGTCGTGCGCGTGAGTGCACGGACCCGCCAGTACATCGACACGATCACCAGGCTCGACGGCACGACGACGACATACCGCACCATTTGACGCGAACCACGGAGGACACGATGAACGCACGAACGACATGGACCGAATGCCACGACGACGACGCCCACCAGCGCGCCTACGAGCTTGCCCGCGGGACGTACCAACGCAACATCATCGACGGCGTGGAGAACCTGTCCGGCTCGACGCTCCGCGGCAAGGCGAGCGAGTACGGCGCACGCTACGCCGCCTCGCGCCGCAACCTGCTCGCCCGCATGACCGCCGCGGGTATCCCGTGGTCCGAGCGCACGGCCGAGCACGGCGCACGGGTGCTCGTGATCGGCACCTCGCCCGCGCCCGACGACGACGCGTACGCGTGCTATCTGCTCGGCGAAGGCCCAACCATGCGCGACGGCGAGCCTGCCCGAGAGGTAGACGAAGACGACGCGTGCGAGCACTGCGTGCAAGGTGAGTGGATCGAATTGTCCGACCGTGTGCCAGATAGTGAGCGCTGGTTCAGGGCGGCCGCGTACGCGACGACGTTCGATGGCCGCGCCATCGCGACGCACGAGACGTACGCCGCCGCGTGCGGGCACATCGTCGACGCCACATCCGAAGCCCGCCCCGGCACGCCGGAAGCGGACGACTCGAGGTATTCGGTCGTCAACGCGGAGGATGCCGACTGACCGCGCCCGCCGCCCGCATCGCCCCGTAGCCCTCGCGGTTCGGGGCTCGGGGGCTTAGGAGGATACGACATCATGAGTAACAGCAAAGTCGCAGACGTCATCATCAGGGCCCTTGTCTCCGCGCAGGACATGCGCGACGCGATTGATTGGCTCGAACCGTGTGGACACGCGATCTGGCTCAGCCGCACGACGCGATGTGCGCGGCACAACATCATCGGCGTGCCCGCCAAGCGTATCGACGTGCTCGTACAGGACGGCATCGACGCCGAAGACGGCCTCGTATGCTGCGAGGTCGTCCGAAAAACCGGCAAGTACGACGGGGCAGTCCGAACGCGGCTTACGCTTCGGCGGCATCACACGGGCTACGATGCCGTCGAAGCACGCCTCACCGTCGACATGGGCGAGAAGTGCACCGTCCGCATCACGCGCGGTGGCGACACGCTATGGTCACAGTCGTTCGACCGACTGCGCGCCACGGCGTCGCCGCACGGCGTGCGGGATCTCGTTATGTGGCACTGGAGCCGCTACTTCCGCCACCTCGAATCCAGCACGGCGGAGGGCGTGGCCGACGAGCTTGTGATCGAAGAAGGCACTACGATCACCGCCGCAAATCGCCTCGCCAGCAACCGGCTGTACGAGGAGTCGGTAGCGCTCGGGTGGCGCAAGCTCACCGCGCGCGAGCGGGAGCGACTTGGGTTCCTTGCCGACGCCGGCGCATGGCAGCGTGAAGACGTCGTCGCCGAGCGCCGAGCCGCCCGCGCCGGGCTTGGGTCCCCGACTGGATGCGGCGAGTACACGCTGGCGTCGGCGGCGGAAGGCGGTGCACGATGACCCTCGCCGAAGCATGCCTCTCCCCGCCTGACGCATCCCGTGCGGCGCACGTCGCACGCCGTCTGTGCTGTCGCCTCGCCGACGTCCGCGTCGACGTCGGTCCCGGCGGCCTGCTCGGCGTATTCGATCCCGTGACGGGCGACGTCGTCGGCAGCGGGACGACGCTGTCGGCGGCGCTCGTCGATGCCGTCGAGACTGTGCGGGCGTGGCACGACGAGGCGGTGCGATGACACGCCACGATCGCGCCATCGCGCACATGTGCCTAGCGCCGTTCGCCCGCGTCGAGGCGTTCGATCCGCGCCCGCGCGATCTGCTCGCCGCGTACCGCGCCGCCGTCGACGTCATGCGCGGGCGTGTGCGCCCGCCGGCGGTCACGCGCCCGGACGCGACGTAACACTCCGCCCTCGCAACGTGAAAGGACACCATGATCCGCGTAACACTCCGCACTCGCCCTGGCCCCGTCGACTTGCACATCACCGCCGAAGTCTCCCGTGACGGACGCTCGCTCGGCATCGTGCGCTGGCGGCACTGTCGCCTGCTCGGCGCGATCGGCGCCGTTGCCGCGCTGCCGGACGGCATGGTCGTCCGTGCCCGCGACCCGCACGTTGCGGCGCGCGTGCTGCTTCGGGCGGCGTCGCGATGACCGTCTACGCCCTCCGCGCCGGCATGTACGTGTCGGGCATGCCCAGCGTCCGCTTACGTGCGGGGTGGCAGGCAATGAGGGACACCGCGGAAGCACGCTCCCGTTCGCTACCGCGCTGCGTCGTCGAGTCGTTCGTCGCGGACATTGACCCCGCGTTCGTGCACACATGGCGTCTACGCATGCCATGCGGCCGCGTCGTCGTCAGCCACGCGTACGCGCCGCCTGTCACGGTAGCGTGCTCGTGCTGGCGATCGTGTAGCATTCAGCAGCCGCGACGTGAGCGGCAGGAGCACGACTTTTGAACGTACACAAGATGGCCTGGAAAGAGATAGCACCGAAGATAGAGCGCCTTCGCCAGATGCTCGACGGCGAGCATTCGACGTGGGGTGAGTCTGTGCTCGACTGCGCGGCCGATCAGCTGCGTGATGTGACCGCTGAGCGCGACCGGCTGCGCGCCGTTATGCTCGACGCCGTCGACACAATCGAAAAAGCGCGTTCGCCGAAATACCCTCTCGACGTTGTGCGTCTCGAACGCGTACTTCGTGAGGCGGTCGCGCGATGAAGCCCGTCGACGTCGACCGCGCGATCGTAGTCGCCGTCGTGCTCGCCACGGCCGCCGTGTTTGCGGTCGTCGCGTTCGTTGCGTGATAAACGCACGCTATCCGTGAAAGGGATACCATGATACCCGGTAAAGGTCCGATTCTCGTCGCGTACGGCGGAGGCGTGAACTCTGTTGCGCTGTTGGTGCTGCTTGCTTCGCAGGGCGTTAGGCCTGTGGCGATCGTGATGGCCGACCCCGGTTCGGAGCGGCGCGCTACGCTGCACTATCGCGATGCTGTCATGGGTCCATGGTTACGCGCGCAGGGATTCCCGTCGGTCGCCGGCGCATCGCGGAAAGCAGAGGGGTCGTTCCGGCCGCGCGTGCACGTTCGCGAGACTTTGCGCGAGGAGTGCCTGCGTACGCGCACGTTACCTTCGGTAGCCTACGGATACAAGAAGTGCTCGCTGAAGTACAAGTCCGAAGCTTCGCAGTGGTACGTCGCCCGGCAGACGTGGGCGCGCGACGCATGGGCGCGGGGTGAGCGCGTCGTTAAAGCGATCGGCTACGATGCCGGCGAAGAACGCCGCGTGCGAGCGGAGCTATCCGACCGCGAGCGAAAACGGTACGTCCCATGGTATCCACTCGTCGAGGTCGGGATTGATCGCGACGGATGTGAGACGCTGATCCGCGAGGCTGGATTACCCTCACCCGGAAAGAGCGCGTGCACGTTCTGCCCGAATAACACGCTCGCGGAATGGATCGACGTGCGCGATAACGAGCCCGATCGCTTCGCCGAAGCGTTGGAAATGTCTCGTAATGCCGACCTGACGTCGCCCGACGTGGTAGGACTCATGCGCTGCAATCCGCACGGCATGCGCCAGTTGCACGTGTGGGCGGAAGACGGCTATCCCGAGCGTCGTTGCGGCGTTCGCGACGACATCGACGGCGAGAGCATGCCGTGCGAGTGCGCGCTTTAGCGCTGCCCGCACGCCGTGAGTCCAAGCGCCGCGGCGACCGCGGTGTCGTCCGCCGCGCGGCCCTCGTCCGTGAACGCGTACGCGTCGGGCGGCGTCAGCGACAGCATCTCCGCCGCGACGAGACGCGTCAACGCCGCGTTGGCGATCGTGTTCGTCTCGCCGGAGATGCGCTGCAGCTCGCGACGCGACGAGGCGCGATTCCTCGCAGCGTCGCGCATGATCGCGGTGCCCGCGGCACGGACTGCCTTCGCCGTGCGGGCGAACTTGTCGGCGCTCGCGCCGGCCGCACGCCCCGGCTTCGCCGCCGGAGCGTCTTCGCGGGTCGCCACGAGCGACGCGCCGGTCGGCGCCGCCGGGTCGGGCGGGTCGGTCCAGCGCACGGCGAAGGGCGTGAACGGCTTGCGAATCGCGCGGGTCGACCTCACGACGATAAGATCGCTTTCGTCCGTCGCCTCGAGCGACACGGCCGCCTGCAATGCGCCCGCGAACGACCCGTGCCCGGAGATCCCGCGCAGTCCGCGGCCTTCCGTCTTACCGTCGTGCACGAGCACGACGACGAGCACGTCGGCGCGATCGGAGAGGGCGCCAAGCCGATTCGCCCACGCGCGAAACGTCGAGTCGTTGAACGACCCGGCGTCGTCTGGCAGGGCGCTCGAGTATGTGTCCACGACGATCGCGCCGATGCCCTCCGCGGCGACGAGACGCTCGACGTCATCGAGCCAGGCATCGCTCATCGGGTCGGCCTTGTACAGGTGCAGGTCCGGCGTCGACGCGATGCCGAGCCCGACGCGGATTCGCACAGCGCGCTCATGGGTAAGCGGTGACGACTCGTGGTCGAGGTACAGCACCGGGCAGCGCGCGACGGGCATGCCCAAGAACGCCTCGCCTGTCGACACGCACGTCGCGAACAAGAGCGCGAGCGGCGTCTTGCCGGCGTTGGCGAAGCCTTGCATCGCCGACACCTTCCCCGGGGCGAACTCGAGTCCTGGCACGACGTAGCGCAAGGGCGGCGGGTCGGATGCGAGGTCGACACGGCGGAGCGTGGCGTAGCCGTCCGCCGGCGCGTCGTCCGCGGGCACGTCACGCACGCCCGCGCGTGCGCGCCAGGGCAGAAGTGTCGCCTGCTCGATGACGCTGGCGACGTCCGCGCCGACCGTGCGGTCCAGCGCCTGGCGACCCGACACGTCCTCCGACGGTCGCAACCACGCCTTCGTCGCCCACGCTACGCCCGCCTCGACGTCGACGGCTGGCGTACCTGCCAGCGGATGCGAGCTGACCCACGCACGTACGACGTCGGCGGCGTCGTCGACGTTCCACCCGGCCTTACGCAACATTCCGCCGAGCGCACCGCACACGGCGTGCTTGCTGCCGTCGTGGTCCTGGGCGCCCCCCAGCGCCCCAAGCACGGCCCACTTCGCCGCGTCCTTCGCTGCCGATGGTCGTGGAGTCGCGGCGGTCGCCGTGGTCGTCGTGGTGGTCGTGGTCGTCGTCGTGGGCGTGGTCGCGACGTCCGGCAGCTCGGCGAGCGCCAACGGTCGGCCGTCGAAGCGGAGCACGTCACGCTCGGGCGTGCCGGCGAGACGTCCTACGAACCCGATTCGATCGGCGTTGACCGTGCTGGGGTCGCACGTCACGCCGAGAATGTCCGCGACCGCGCGGCGAACGCGTCCGGCGTCTGCGGGGGCGTGCTCCGCGTCGAGCTGCACGTAGATGCGCACCTTCGTTTCGCCCGTCGGGTTCGACTCGCACACAACGCAGGACGTCGGTGACTCGTGCACGATGGCAGCAACGCCTAGCGCGTCGATGCGCGCGCGTAGGGCGTCGACGTTAAGGCCATGGTCGACGTCGAGCATCACAACGTCGCTCATCGTGTCTACGGCGTCCGCGCTGCGTGTCGCGCCCTCGCGGAGTCTGTACGGGCCGAACGCCACGAGATCACGCTTATCGACGGCGGGCGATTCCTCGCGACACAGCGCTTCGATCTCGTCGCCGAACGCGGACCACGTGAGGTCGTCGCACGCCGCGGGTTCGACGGCACGCGCGCCGGCGTAGACGGTTATGTGTGTCACGCGGTCGCCTCTCGCCACTCCCACACGTTGAAGCCCGGCTGCCCGCCGAAGATCGACAGCATGCAGTCCTTCGGGTACGGCGCGTCGCAACCGACGAACGTCAGCCGCGGCACGAGCGCGAGCACCAGCGCCCGGCGGTGCACGTGCTCGACGAACCAACGCGAGCCGACCGACGCCGGCGTCAGCATGATGATCCGTCGGCGAGGCCACGTGTCTGGCGGCGCGCTCGCGGCACACTTAGCCGCCCACGGTCCGATCCGCGCGAACGGCGGATTGAGCCACAGCGTGCCGTGTAGCGTGGTCCAGTCCTGCGCGAGACTGTCGTCGTCTTCGTCGAAGTACGCCGGCGCTACGGCGTTCGCCGGCGACGCCGCAAGGTCGACGCGCAACGGGCCGAACGTCGCGAAGACCGCGTCGAGCAAGTCGCCCGGCGTGCCGTAGTCCTGACGTGAGCGGTGCGGGCGCTGGGCGGGCATCATCGCGATACCCCCATCGCCCGGCGCAGCTCGCGCCGTGCGTCTTCGCGGCCGCGCTCGTACGCCGCGTTTAGCGCGCGCAACACGGCCGCCCGATCTGCAGCGTTCCACGTGCGCACGTGCTCGGGCCGCTCGCCTGGCCCGACGTACGCGACGACGTCGATGCCCGCGTCGTCGTCGAAGTACGCCCAGCGCGCGGTGAACGCGCCGGACGTCAGCGTTTCCGTGACGGGCGTGCGGGCGGTCATCGCGCACCGCCCGTCGTCGCCCGCCGCTCCGCGATGCGCAGCAGCACGAGATACCCGATAAGATCGCGGACGACGTCTTCGCCCGCCGCCGCGCCTCGCGACAGACGCGATAGCTTGTCGTCGATGCGCACGCGGATTTGCTCGACTGGGTCGCTCGTCGCGAAGATGCGCACCGGGTCAAGTGCACTGTCGCCGTACGCCGCGTTCTTCGCGAGCAGCATGTCGCGGATCGCGTCGCACTCGTCGCGGATGAGGTCTGGCGTCGACGTGGGCGCGGCGTCGCGCGCATCGTCTGCGGCCTCGAGCGCGGCGTCGCCCGCGTCGCGCGCCTCCCATCGTGTCTCAGGGTTCAACAACCACGCATTCACGCAATGTACGCAGGGTTCGTCCAGGGAGGACGTTTTGGTATGTTTGCACGTGCTGCACATGCCCCCACGTCGCGCGATGCCGCTCGCGGCAGGCGCAGGCGCGGGCGCGGCGTCGCGTGGTTCCCACATCGATACGCTTTGGTCATGCCACGAATGCTTGCACTCTCGACAAGGCGATGCGGCTGCGTTCTTGAGCACGTGTTTACACGTGTCGCAGGGCGGTCCGGCGGGCGACGCTTGCATGCCGCTCGTGGCAGGCGCAGGCGCGTCCGCGTCGCGCGCTTCCCAGTTCGAAAACGCTTTGTTTGTTGCGCCGCCGCATCCGAGACAGGGAGGGCGGTTGTGTGGGGCTTCGTCGTGCTTGCACGTCATACACGTTCGGATGGTAGTCGTCATCGCTCACCTCCATGTTCGCCTTCATCGCTCGGTTGCACCCACACCGGCGAGGCCATCGTCTTTCCCCGCGCTGCGTCGAGCACGTAGAACGACTGTTGCGGTGCTTCGGGCGCGGCGCCGATCGCGAAGCCGTACGGAGACGGACCGATGACCGACCCGTTGAACGCAATCTGACCCAAGTCGATGCGCGTATGAAAATGGCCGAAGTGATAGTAGTCGACCGCGCGCCACTTATCCCATCTGAACGCCGCCTTCACCGCGGGGATCGTGATGCCGCCGATGCCGCCGCTGTATCGCATGCGGTGCCCGTGGTGAAACGCGAGCGTCGCGTCGAACACGCGCACGTATTGCATCTCGTCGTGGGTCACGTGGAATGATACGCGCGGCTCGTCACGGAAGTCGGCGGCGAGCACGCGATACAGGACGTGCTCCCACGAATGCCCGTAGCCGGTCGCCGCACGCATCGACTTTGTTGTGCGGCCGTGGTTGCCCACGCTGCACGGCACACGGATCGCGACGCCCGGCAGGTCGCGTAGCGTCCGCGAGATGCCCGCGGCGAGCCACGCACGCACCGTGAGCATCGCCTCGCCTGGCGGTACCTCGCAGCGCTCGAGCAGCTCGTCGTGGATATCGCCCGATATGAAGTCGCCGCCGAGCCACAACACGAGAGTGCCGATGTCGAACGTCGCACCCGCGGTCTGCGTGAGCCACACGACGCCCGCGAAGAACCGCGCTACCCGCCGCTCGGCGATGGCGAGATTGTAGCGGTTCGGTATCGCGTCGGTCTCGTCGACGCGCTCTTCGGCGTGGACGTCGCTCAGCAGTGCGACCGCCACCGCCGGACGCTTGCCCTCGCGTAGCGTGACGGGCTCGACGGGCCGCAAGGGCTCGGCGGTGTACCGCTCGTACGTCGACACGACGTCACGCAAGGCGTCGATGCGTCGCAGCGCGCGGTCAAGGTCGCGGCGTGCGTCGTTGCGCTCGCGGCGGTGCCGCGCGTTCGTGCCGAGTGCCTCGATCGACGGGGGAGGCGTGACGTGGGGCGTCGCCGTCGTCGTCGCGTCGCCAGGCACCCAAGGCCGTAGCCCGCGTTGCGGTCCGCGGGTCGTGATGCGTTTCGCGCGTCGCCATCCTGTGGCGCGCAACGCGGTGACCGCGTCGGCCGTCGTGATGTCGCACGCGGCAGCGATGCGCTTCGCGGTGACCGGCGTGTCGTCGTTGGCGTGGTCGTGTAGCCACGCGGCGGGTGTCGGGATCGGTGTCGTCATCGGCCAAGTCTCCACATCCCAATGCCTACGGCGTCGAGAAGATTATGCGTCGCGAACGACGCGGGATAGTACGACGCGCCAGGACGCGCCCAACGTGCGAGCGCGCCCTTGCGCTTCGCTGCGTCGATCGCTGCCGCGGTCGGCGCGCCGCCAAGCACGGCGAGCTCGCGGTCGTCGAGCGCCGCCCACAGCCGTCCGTGCGCGACGGGCTTCGGCGTGCTGCCTTTCCAGTCCGACGGCGAGCACGCCACGACCTGCGCGCCGGTCGCGCCGGCATACAAGCCCGCGAGCGTCCCGCCTTCCGCGGCGAGACGGACGATTGCCGGCACGCTGACACGTGTGCGCTTGTCGACTTGCGGGCGTTCCCAGACGACCTCGTCGACATGGGCGTCTACGCGGTGCACGTGGTATGTCTCTGGCCGTGCGAACCACACGCTGGCGAGGCGGCCGTCGTGGAAGTGCGCGACGGCGCTGCCTTGTCCGCGTGCCGCGTAGCCCGGATCGATGGCGATGAAGGCGGTCATCGTGCACCGCCCGGTTTGATCGTGAACGCGTGCGCCGCGCACGACGGACACAGGTCGTACGCGGTGCCGCGCGTGTTCGCTCGCGGCGTGGCGTCGGGATGCTTCGGGATCGGTTCGGCGTAGACGTGCACCCATCGGCCGCTCGCTTTCACTTCGACGGTGTTTGCCGTGTGACCGCAGATGTCACAGGTGTAGACTTCGTGCTTCATGCCTGCCACCCCATCATCCGCCGCGCATGCCGGGCGAGCTTGATCGAGCGCAGGATATCGCCCAGCGCCCGGTGCTCGCTGTCCGGCGGCGGCCACTGCACGGGGTTTGGCGCCCACGACTCGACGGCGCGGACCAGCGTGCTCACGTCGAACACCCGATGCGACAGATACTCGGCGAACGACGGGAAGTGCACGCGGCACCACGCGAGGTCAAAGTGCACGCTGTTGCCTGCGAGCACGACGGCACGCTTGCGCCCGCCGGTCAGCGTCGCGGCAAGTTCGGCGAGGAATAGGTCGACCTCCGCGAGGCGGGTCGTCGACGCTGCGACGTCGCGCCATAGGCCGTTCGCGTCGTGCATCTTGCGAACGTATGCGTCGATGGCGCACGCGTCGAGCTGGGCGGGCGTCGCGTGGATGACGCCGGTGTAACTGTCCGTGACGACGAAGTCGTCGCCGCGGGCGTCCTCACACAGCACGGCGGCGAACTCAAGCACGCGCCCGGTGCGGGGATCGAGCCCGGTCGTTTCGAGGTCGAGCCATAGGAATTCGTGTGCAGTCATGGTGTGTTCTCCTTGCGTCATTCATCGATCGTCAGGTGATGCACGGGCTTTCCGTGCTTTTGTGCGTGCGCGATTTCGCCCGCAACGCCGCGCGACTCGTCCCATCCGTCGAGCGTCAGCACGGCGACGCAGTCGCATCGCTCGACCATCGCGAAGTTATACTTCCGCCAGAACGCGGCGTCGGTCGGCAGTCCTTGCGCCTTCGCCATCGGGTGACAGTGCACGATCGGCGAGTACACGTGCACGCCGGCGGCGAGCAGCACAGCCGCTACGGCACGCACAGCGAAGTAGCGCTCGCGCTCGACGTCGCTGTCGTCGTCGGTGTACGGGCTCGCGAGGTATACGACATCGCCAGGCGTTAGCGGGTGCTCGGCAAGCGTGACGACGTGCCGTGGGCTTTCGCCAAGTTCGTCGTGCAGGTCTTCGACGTCGTGCTCAAGCTCCGCGATGCGCTCTCGCAGCTCGGCTGGCGCGCCGACGCCACCGTCGAACAGCGCGTCGGTCAAGTCCGCGCCTCGCAGGTCACATTCGCGCATGATCGCGCCGCGGAGCGAGAGCCCGCTTATGTCTGCGCCTTCAAGGTCGCGCGATTCCGCTCGGTCGTAGTGGGTCACGACGCCCTCCGCACGCGGGCAATCAGCGCCTGCACGGCGTTCGACGCTTGCGCGTCGTGCGCCTCCGCCTGCGCGGCGTCGAGACGTTCCTGCGCGGTCGCGAGGCGGTCTTCGTAGCCTTCGATCAATGCGCGTACCATCTTTCGTTCGGTGCGGTTCATGTGTTCGTCCTTTCGTCGTGTTCGTGTTCCGTGAACCCCGCGGAGATGCGAACAACGCGCGTACCGCGGGAGGTCGGAGCCTCGTCGACGCGACACCACGCTGCTGCGCCCACGTCGATCACGGGCGCACGATCGCGGTCGTGCCACAGATCGGCGGGGTAGATGCGCGTTGCGGTCATTTGCGATACCTCCGCCCCGTCCAGCCGTCGCACGCGAGCGGGAAGCCCGCGGCCCACGCCGGCGCGGTCGTCATCGCGTCGTCGAGCACCGCTTCAACGTGCTCGACGTCCGCGGGTGCGCACTCTACGACAATCTCGTCGTGCACGTGCATCACGATGTCCAAGCCCGCGGCGTCCACCGCGAGCATATCGGACGTGAGCAAGTCACGACACAGCCCCTGGATCGCGTTTTCGACGAGCTTGCCGCCGTAGACGTGCTCCACCCCCCGGGCGCCCACGTAGGCCAGGTCACCATCACCGTCGACGTGCGCCTCGTTGTACACGATCGGCCGGCCGCTCGGAAGGAAGCACGCGATCGCGTCGTGCTCGTCGTCGGCGACGAATTCGAATGGCCCGGCGTAACGCGGCTTGCCGTCGCACGCCGCACGAAACGCGTGCTCGCAGGCGTACCACAACGACACGACCGGCCGGCGTGCGCGTCGCCACGCGTCGACAATGGCGCGGACGTCGAGCGCCGACAGGTCCACGCGGTACGCCGAGGCCATCTTCTCGAACGCCGCCGGCCCGCCGCCGTAGCCCAGCGCGAGCGTGCACACCTTGCCGACCTGGCGCTGCGGCTTCGTCACGTCGTCGTACGCGACGCCGTAGACGTCGGCGGCGGCGACCTTGTACGGATCGCGGTCCGAGCGGTAGACGTCTAGCGCCGCCTCGTCGCCGGCCGCCCACACCGTGGCGCGGGCTTCAATCGACGCGAAGTCTCGCACGGCGAACAGTCGGCCGGGCGGTGCGGCGATCGTCGCGCGCACGAGTAGCGCCACCGCGTCCGCGTCGCACGGTCGGCCGGCGAGCACTTCGTTGGCGAGGGCGTCGACGTCGACGACACGTTCGCCCTTCGCGTTGATGGTGTGCGGGTACGTTGTGTCGGCAGGCAGGTCCCCGAAGTACGCCGCCGGTCGCGGAAGATTATGCAGCTGCATGCCGCGTCCGCTCCATCGCCCGGTGTTGTGTGTCGCGACGAAGCTTCGCGCTAGATACAGGTGATCGCTAGCTTCGACTTCGATGCACTGGCAGGGCTCGCGGCCGTCGCGATTGATGCTCACGATCGATCTGTACGGCGCCCGCGCTTTGCCCTCGTGACGCGTTCTCTTGCGATTCAAGTAGAACGGCGAGAGCCCGATCGGCATGTTGCAACCGATCTCGACGATGCCGCCGGACTTCACAACGCCGACGGATGCGCTAACGGTACCACCTAGCGACTCAACTAAGTGTACGACGCCGCGAGCAAGCTCCAACGACGTCGTTGTGTACTTCGCAACGCCGGCGCTTCGTGCCGAGCCGTCCGTGTCTAGCAACCCGCAGAGCAAATCAAGTCGTTGCTCGCGCGACGCCCATAGGTACTCATCGGGAATGAATTTGTCGCGAGAACCTAGTCCCCATAACCCTAACGCCACAAGCGCCGCTTTCAAGGGATTCGTGCGCCAGCGTCCGCCGGTTCCGCTCGCTAGCGTGTAGTGGTGCGCATCTTTGCCCGACGCCTTGCGCTCGATCCTATCAGTCAAGTACACGCCGGCGGGAAGCGCGAAACGCGCGGCTATCTCCGGGTCCGCGGACGTGAAGCCCGGTGTTTTGTTTCGGAAACATCCGTCGCCGAGCAGGGCTCCTAACGTGTAGGGATCGATCGGCAGGTTGCTCGGTTCGGTGTTGTGCGACGTCATGGGCACGGTGTAGCGGGCTCGCGTGCCGTTGTTTCGTCGATACCCCCCGCGCAGCATGTCGCGGACGCTCAGTACGCGTTCGCGGCCTTCGTTGTCGCGAACCGACCACAGATGATCCAAGTCACACCGGACGAAGGCACCGTCGGAGAACGTGACTCGCACCACGTCGCGGGCGCCTTGCGGGTATACGGCTCGCACCCGCGTCGGCCCTTGCGTCCCTAGTACGTAATCGCCGGGCGCTAGATCTCCCATGCGGCGCCAGCCGCTCGGCGTCGCAACGGGCTCACTTAGAGGTTGCGCGTGCGCGCCGTAGTAGACGAGCGTATCGCGAAGTCGGCCGTCGGCGTGCACGCGCGCGAGCCCGGCGCGAAGCTTCCCCGCGGCGATCGACGACAGCGCCTTGCGGACGGCGGCGAGCGGATGCGTCATCGTCTCGACGGTCGCGGCCTGCGCGTTCGGCGCGCCGGTCTCCGCGCAGAATTTCGCGGGCGACATGGCGGCGGCGCGCACGCGGTCTGCGTCCCACACGTCTGCCGCCGTGCAACCGCGCCCGTCGAACGACGACGCCAGCGCGACGGCCGCATCGTCGACGGCGGCATCGCCGATGCACGCGTCTTCGTCGAGCAGTCGCTGCGCCAAGCGCGCGTCGAACCACACGCCGCGGTCATTGATGCGTACGTCTAACGCCGCGACGTCGGCGTCGACGTCGAGCCATTCGCGCAGGCGCGGCCACGTCTGCGCCATGATCGCGACGTCGCTCGCGCAGTACGACACGACCCGTGCGAATCCGTCGGCGTCGAGCACGGGTTGCACGCCTCGCTCACGGCGCTCGTCAGCGGTCATCGTTGCCCACTTCGCGGCGGGGATCTCCGCGGCGCCGTGCTTGCGCGAAGGCCGCCGCACCGACGACAGCGACTTCGTGAACCGACTTGCCTCGCGGTCTTTCGGCACGCCGCACCATCGCGTGCCGAGCGCGTCGAGCGCACCGGGCAAGCCCGCCCGGCGTGCGAGCTGCGCCGTGTCGATCCACGGCGCCGTGATGCCGTAACGCTCGAGCGCGAAGCGGTCGAATCCGTGGGCGTTGTGGGCGGCGAGCGTCCGCCCGTCGTGCGGCCACGCATCGCCTGGGTACCACGCGCCCACCGTGCCGTCCGCGGTGTCGTACCACACGACGACGAGCACGTGCGACGACGGGTGCTCCCAGTATCGCCGTCCGCCGACGCGGGGCAGGTCCGCGCGTGAGCGTGATTCGACGTCGAGCAGGACGGGGGCGGGCGCGGTCATCGCGTAAGCGCCTCGACGACGCCCAACACGACGATCGCCACGGCTAGCACGAAGATCGATTGCGACACGCGGCCGACGTCGCGGCGCAGAACGGCGATCTCGCGGCGGTGCACGGCGATCTCGCGGTCGAAGAGCAGCACGGCTTCCACCGCGATGCTTTCAGGCGGGTAGGTCGGTGTCTGCACGTCGTCGCTCATGCGCTCCTCCGTCGTTCGTCGCGGTCATCGCGGTCGTGTGGTCCGCCGCCCGGGTTGCCATCCCGGCCGGGCGCAGGCGTGCGCGGCGGTGTGTCATGTGGCGTCGCGATACATCGCCGCCATCTGCACGGCATGCTCCGCCCAGCGAAGATCGTCACTCACCCATCGGTGCGCGATCACGCTGTGACCCGCGCTCGGGCCGTGCCTCAGGCGCGGTGCGGCGTCGACTCGTTCGCGTTGCTCCTTTGCGTAGCGCAACCACGCCAACGTGCAGAAGTCATACGCCTTGCGCTCGTCGACGCCCGCCGCGAGCAAGCACGTCAAGTCCGCGGCGAGGTCATGCTTCGGTGCGTCAGCGCGGTCTGCGCCGCTAATGCCCGCGTAGGCGCTCGTAGCGCGAGCGCGGAACGAACGCGCCAGCGCGTGGCATTTCTCGCGCGCGGTCTCGTGCATCGGCGTGCACCCAGCAGTGAGGCGCTCCCAGTCGGCGCGGTTCATGCGTCTTGCTCCTCATCCGGCACGGCGCCCCAACGATACACGCGGTAGTAATCGCCCGTCGGCACGCCGGCGACCATGACCGGATTGCCCTGCGAGACGATGACGTCGACCAGACGGCCCACCAGCGACGGCGCGTTGTTCGCGACGCCGCTCGTCGCCTCGATGATCGCGCCCTCATAGCCGCCACCGTCTACGTCTAGCACGTCGTACGCCTCTTCGCCCTCGACGAGGGCATCCTTGACGGGGGCCGCGTCGCCGTCGAGCATCGCGAGCGTCGGACCGAAGCCCGCGGCGTGCACGGCGAAGCGCTTCAGCTCCGCGAGTCCGGCGCTCGAGTAGAAGTTCACCATCGTCGCGGTTGCGCCGGCGGGCGTGTCGCCCTCGTACGTCTCGACGACTTGGAGCGTCGTCTTGTAGGACTCCCGTCCGCCCTTGCCGGGGTTCTTTCCAACGGCCGCGCCGATGACGCGCACGCGGTAGCGCCCGAGCGAGAGCATCGGGTCGCGCGTGTCGGCGCACGAAATTCCCGCGTAGCGTGAGCGGGGCGGTCCAGCGGGAGCGGCGGGGTTTGCTGCGTTACGTGTTAGTGCCATGGTGTCATCTTCTTTCTGCACGTCGTGCGTGCGTTGGGTTGCGTCGTGATTCTCGCCTTTCGCGATCGTTTGCTTGGCGGCGAGCACCCATGCGGAGGTCATCCGCGCCGCCTTTCGCGCCTCGTGCGCTTTGCTGCGTTCTTGCGGGCGCGGTGCTCCGCGGCGGTCTCGGTCGACAGGCGCGCCGCGGGGTGAAGGCGCAAGTGCTCGGCGTACCAGCGCTTGCGCAGCGCCGTTGACATGGCGCGCACGGCGTCAAGCTCTTCATCGGGGATAGGCACGAGGCCGGCCTCGATTGCGCGGGCTTCGTCAGTGATGGGATGAATTCGCCCACTTGAGTCCATGACTTTCCTTTCGTGCGTTACTGTTTGCGTGCCCAGCGATACACGTTAGTCGCCGTCACGCGCGGGGTCGCCCGCACCACGTCGGCGCGAAGCACTTTCTGCGTTAGCCCGACGGTGTCGCGGACAAGGGCGCTCTCGTCGATGGCCGCGTCGAAGGCGTCGAGCGTGCCACCCGACGTCGCGAGCACGTCAACGACGACCGCGTCGTCTTGCCCGCTGCGATGCGCGCGGCCCATGATCTGCTCGAGCCATTTCGCGCTCTGCGGGGGCATGGTGATGAGCTGCCGCGGCCACGCTTGAAGGTTGAAGCCCTTTTTGTTTGCCGCCCAGCTGGCGACGAGCGACACGCCCGGCGGTGCGGCGTGAAGCTGCGCCCCGTCGACCGTCACGCCGCGCTGACCGTAATACGCTAGGTGTGCCTCGCGGGCGAGCGCGACGCCAAACGCGACCGAGCCCGTCCACACGATGCCCGGCACGCCCTCGTCGCGTCGTTCGCGGAGCCACGCGTGACACGAGTCCAGCGCACTGCGTGTGATCCACACCGTCTCGGTCGTGCCCGCGAACGTGGGCTTCGCGGCGAGCCACGCTCTCACCGCGGGGTGCGTGGCGTGCGCGCGCAAGACCTGCGCTTCCGTGTCGAGCGGCCGCGCAGCGTGCGTCGTCGCCTCGATGCGCTCGCGAACAAACCGCGCGACCGCGCGTCGTGCGTTGCGCCACTCCTCGGGCGGCGGCGGGTTCCACCGCGTGTACAGTCCGAGCCCGAGCTGCGCGTCGAGAAGCCACCGCGACAGCGGGTCGGACACGGGAATCCCGCCAGGCGATTCTTGCTCGACCAAGAAGCGTTCGAACGCGGCGTCGAGCGTCGCGTCTTCCTTCGCGAGGCGGATGCGAACGGTGAGCGGTGCGTCGCACGAGTCCTCATCGACGACGAGCACGCCGGGCGTTTCGACTAGCCGCGCGCGATACCATGCACGTGCTGCCCGCAGCGACGCGCCCAAGGGCCCGGGCGACGGTCGCGCCTGTCGGTGCTCGTCGAGCGCAAGCGCCCATTGCCGCGCCTCGTCGTGCACGAGCGGCACGGGAGCGCGGTCGCCCAGCGTCCACGCGAGCAAGTGCCAGTATCCGAGCAAGGACTTGCGTGCCGGGGTGCCGGTCATCGCCACGACGCGGACGTCGTGCGAGCGAACGTAGCGATCGATCCGCCGCGAGGTCGACGACGCAGGATTCGCGAGATCGTCGGCTTCGTCGATCACGATCAAATCTGGCGCGTAGCGTGCGATTAGCTTCTCGCCTGATTCCACGCCGATGCGCTCACGCGTAACTATACGTAGGCTTCCCGACGCTGCGCGCCACACGCCCTCATACGCCCGGAAGTCTGCGTACGTCTTATCGACAAGACTGCCGGGTACAATGAGCAACGTCCGCTCCGCCCGCATGACGACGGGCAACAGCGCGGAGATGAGAGTCTTTCCGACGCCGACGGGAAGCGCGAGCCACGCACCGTCGGCGCCGACCGCCTCCGCGAGCGCCATGCCTTGCCACGGGCGCAGAGCGACGTCGGGGCGGAGCGCAAGGCGCGGCGTGAGAAACGTCGCCCAGTCTTCCGCGTCGACACGGGTCACGTGCCGCCGGGGAAGATCGCGAACGCGCTCGAATTCGCGCGTGTGGGCGACGGCGTCGATCACGGCGTGGCGCCTCCGGCAACGGCTTGGACGATGATAGTGGTCACACCAACTCCCCGCACTCTGGACAGGGCTGTGGATCGTCCGCGCCTGGCAGACGTGATCGCGCGCCGCACGCACAAGCTTGGATCGCCTCGCCTACGAACCCGCCACCATCATACGCCGAGTCACGCACGATGCCGGTTCCTCCGCACCCACTGCACGGCGGAGCGCCGTCGCGTCGCACGCGACGGACGCGATCCGCGTACCCCGTAGCGCGGCACGCAGGACATGCATCATCCGGCCGCTCGACGAGCAGACCGACCAACGTCGCCACGTAGAAGGCGCGCCGCTCGCGGACGTCGGCAAGCATCCGCCCTGCGTCGGTGTCGCCGCGGGCGTCTTTCGCCCACAGCAGGCGAGCGATGTGATCGACCGCGGACGCGGCAAGCTCGTCGGGCGTCATGACGCACCTCCGTCCTTGCGCAAGCGTCGGATGTCGCGTCGAGCCTGACACGCGCGCTCGTACGGACTTGACGTCACGATGCACCTCCGTCCGGATCGAGCATTGTCGCGATGATGTCGACGGATGCCTCGCGGCCTTCGAGCAGGTCGTCCAGCAGCAGCCCTGCCGCCGTGCTGTCCTCTTGGCATGTGAGCATTATTCGCGAAAGCTCTTTCATCGCAGTTCTCACGCACAGGCGAGCAACGCGGGTGGCAAGAAGTTTGGCCGCTGTGCTCACGACAACGCCTCGCGCATACGCAAGATGACGGCGTCGAGCGCGTCGTTCGCCGCGGCCACGTTCGCCTCCGCGGATGCGAGCTCGGCGTGCAACGCGCCGATCTTCGCGGCGAGGCCGTCGGCGGGTGCAGGTGTCGCGGGCGTCGTCTTCGCCGCGGTCTTGCGCGACGTGCGCTTCGCGGGCTTAGGCGGTTCGGGCGTGGGCGCGGCGGGCGGTGGTGCGGCCGGCGTCGCCGGGGCGGGCGCGGCGTCGGCGGCGGGCGGAGGGGGCGGCGCGGGCAATGCACCAAACTTTTTCACGAGGCTTGTGTCGAGAGGCATACGTGTTCCCTTTGCTTTCTCGCGAGCGAAGAACGCTCGCAGTGATGGCGTCGCCGTGCATGGTCCGCCTGCGCGGGCGTGGTACGGACATCCGCCGTAGTCCCAACATGATTCTGTATTCGGCTCCGCTTCCGCCGACGAAGCGACGGTGTCGAGATGCCGCGCCAGCCGTGCCGCGGGCGCGATGACGTCGAGCGCTTCGTCGCGCGAGAGCGTGAAGTCGACGGGCATCGCGCGGCGGACCTTTTTCGTTTCGAGATATATCCACCGCGAAGAGACGGACGTGAGGCCCTCCCGCTCGGCGAGGTCGTACGTGTACACGGCGGCCTGCAGGTCCGTTCGCAAGGCGTCGGCCGTCTTCGCGTAGCGCGCGATGCTCGCCGTGGTCTTGTAGTCGACCTGCGTCGGCGGGCCGTCCGCGTCGAGCCAGAACGCGAGGTCGCGGAAGCCTGCCCAGCGCACGCCGTGGATCGTGCGGGTCGTCTGCGGTCGCCCGAGCGGCAGACCCGTCGGGTCGTCGCCGATGGCGCGCTCGACCTCGATGCGTGCGCACTGCGACTTCCGCGGGAGACACTCCAACGCCGGGGCGAAGACCTGACCCGGGAACGACGCCCATTGCGGCTCGTCGGGTCCGTCGCCCATCACGGCTTCGCCGACCGCGTGCACCGCGCCGCCGAGAGACAGCGAGCGCGTCCGCGGTGCGACGACCACGCGACCGCTCTCGATGTCGTCCCACGCGACAGGCGCGTCCCGTAGCCCGTCGAGATAGAGGAACGCCCATGCGCGCTCGCAGCGTCGCGCTGTCGCGATCGCGGACGGCGAGTAGTACGGGCGCGTCACAGCGTCACCGCGAGCCGAACTTCCGTGACCTCCCACGCCTCGTCCGTCTTATCACGGAGACGGCGCGCGTGCTCGTCGGCGTCTTTACGCGAGGTAAACGCCAGCGCCGTAGCGTCTAGCTCGGTCCCGTCGTGGGTGGCGCGTGCTACGACGTACACGCACGACCTCGCCCCTCCGCCAGACGACCTCGCCCCTCCGCCAGGCGTGATCGCGTCGCAGATCTCATCGCGCTGCGCTTCGGTCATGCCTTCGTACTTGCGTAGCCACGCGATGACGTCTTCGAGCGTCGCGTCGCTGTTGTCGAAGTAGTCGTCGTCGGGTTTGAACACGAGCGATTCGCGAAGCGTAATCTTTCTATCGACGTAGAATGCCATCACGCCCACCCAAAATTTCTTGCACGCAGCGCTTGCAACGCGGCGATCGCGTCGTCTGGCGTATCGTGCCAGCCGTCGTTGCTGGTGTCTGCGTGCCACGCACACCACGCGCCCTGGTGACAGCGGAGCCGTACGCCATGCAACCGAGCCTCGTCACGCGCTCTGAGTGCGTTGCGCAGCGCCGTCCAGCTGCTAACGACGAGCAGTTCCGCGCCGCCAACGATCGTAGCGACCTCGCCGCGTAGCGAGACGACATGCAACGCGGGACGACACGCCTCGCGTAGCAGCGCAAGCGCTCTGTCTGGCGTCTCGGCGTGCGCCATCACACCGCCGTCGTGCTTCGTTCGCGCGTCCCATCCGCCGTAGGGTCCGCGCGTGATGCGCACGTCCGCGGGCGTGTCATCGTTCAACGCGCGCTCGACGACGTCGAACGAGTTCGGCGAGAGCGCGACGACGATCGGCTCCCCGCCGTCGTGCGGTCGTACGCGGACGAGTCGGCAGCCCTGCGTGTCTCTGTAGGCGTCTGTGATCGTAACGTTCATCGGTCGTCTTCCTTTCGCTCGCGTCGCACGACGCCCTGCCGCGCGACCGTCCGCGGGTACACCCGGCCGACATATCCTCCGCACGCCGTGCATACCGCGTCGCCGTCGACGTCGTCGACTTCGCACTCGAGCACGTCGAGGCACAGAGGGCATCGTCCGGCGATGACGCGTCCGGCGCGGACGCGGCCGGTGCGCATACCGGCTTCGGTTACGACGACGGCGTGCATGTCATCCCTCTCCCCGCGTCCGATGCGAGATGTCGTACTTTGCGCCGAGCGCACATCGATCGTTTCCTTTGCTTTGCTGCACTGTCTACGTCTGGTCAGCGTGACCGTGCGGCATTGCACGCACCATGCCGACGGGATTCGCGGCGTTTTCACGGCCGCGCGATGCGTCAGCTACGCAAGAACGTGCGAACCGTTCGCGCCATCGCCGCGTAACCGCACGGAGTCACGCGCGAAAACGTCACCCGTCGCGCGCTTGCGTGGTCCGCAAAAACTTCACCGAACGCGAAACATCCAGTACAGCACGTCGCGCCCCGCCCATGCGTACGCGGGCGTGTACAGCCGAAAGCCTGCGGCGATGAGATTGTTCGCGCTGGCGAGGTTATCACGCAGCGTGTACGTCACGGCGTCGAGGGCCGCCTCGCGGCGGGCAACGCGCTTGCGCACAGCGATCATGCGCCGTTGAACGCCCGCTCCGCGGTACGCCGGCAACACCCCGCAGCGTGCGAGGTAGACGACGTCACGCGGGACGATGACCGCGGCGGCGTACGCGACGACATCGCGGCCGTCGAGCGCTGCCCACCACAGTGCGCCCCGCGACACGGGCTCGCACGCTTCGAATCCGCAGACGCGATCGAGTCGCGCGAACGCCGCACGATGTCGCCCGGGGTCGACGCGCTCGATGCGGACGGTCACGGCGGCGGCACCACGTAGTCGCGCACGACGAGCGCCCGCATGAGCGCGGGATCGACATGCCCGAGAATCGGACGGTTGCCCATCGCGGCGTCGTACAGGCACCGCTGCGTGCCGAGCGTGCGGATCTCGCGGCGCGTGGCGTGGATGTCGCGTCGCCCGCCGTCATACGTCAGCGCGTGCCCATCGTCGTAGGCGTACACCCACGCGACGTGCGTCGACGAGGGCTCGCTCACGCGGCCGATCATCACGGCGGTGCCCTCGGGCGGACACGCGTTACCGCGAATGAAGCCCGGCAGCTCGCGAAGGCGCGACATCGGGTCGAGAATCGCGCGTCGTCCTGGCGGTAGCGGGACGGTGCCGAAGCGCGTCGCCTCCGCGATGCCGTCGTCGGGCAGCGCGAAGCCCATCGCGCGCAGGACCATGATCGCGAACAGCGCGCAGTGGTCTTGTCCGGCGGCCAGGTCACGCCTCGCCCACGCGGGATCGTACGGGTACATCGCGTCGTAGATCGCGGGGTTGTCGACGATCGCACGCCCGCTGCAACGTCGCGCGATCTCGACGCCGGCGGCGCGGACGTACGCGTCGTCCAGGCGCTCTCCGTCGAGACGCTGATGCTGCGCTTCCCACGACGCGGGAGGGAAGCCCGGGGCGGTCATCGCAACACCTCGCGAAGCGCGGCGTCGGTCGCCAGCTTTGCGGCGGCAGCCTTCGCGGCGCGCTCGGGATCTTCGTGTCGCATCGCCGCGCGGATGAACGCGATCACAGCTTCGATGAGCCCTGGCGGGGCGGACTTGAGCAAGAACAGTATCTCATTCATGGCGGTTCTCCGGTGACACGACGATGAGCGCCGCGAGCAAGACGACGATGGCGAGGGCGGTCATGGCGTCGTCACCTCCTCGCAACGCACCCACGCGTCGCGCATGGCGTTGTAACGCTTGTCGATCTTCACGCGCTCGAGGCACGTGTCGTAGTGCTGCCCGTCGCAGGCGCGAAGCGTTTCGGTGAAGCGAGCGGCCTCGATGCGCGCAAGCGCGGCATCGTCAGGGCAGTTCGCGGGTGTCTGTGTGCATGCCGCGGTAAGCGCGGCGAGGGCTAGCGTGATTCGCATGGTCAACCTTCCTTCCACGCCCCGGTGTTCGTGTCGAACTTCCGAGCCGCGTTCGGCAGTGAAAGTGTGCCGACTCCGCGAGACTGCTTCGCGTCGAGAACAAGACGTTCGTCGTTCGGCGTGACGTTTAGCACACGCACAACGTCGTCGACGTCATCCGGGTGGCAGACAATCTTCATGAGTGACTTCACGTTCAATCTACTTTCACCGACCGTGCGACGATGCCAACGGCCTCGCTTGCAACGGACTGCGACGCGCAGATCCATGCGGTCTGTATCGCGGCGGGCAACGCGTCCCACGCGGGCATCGGGTCACCGCGAAAGTTCTTGTACTCGACGCTCGCGCCATACGCGTCGTAGGCCCGCGCGGCTACATCGTCCCATCCGAGCGCGTCGAACGCATCGACCATCGAGTCGAGTGATGTCAGCGTCGCGGGGTCTATCTTGATGGTTAGGTCCACGTTAGCCTCCAAACATGCGCGCAACGATCGCCGCGCCGACGCCGCTCGTAAGCACGGTCGCGACGAAGCCGAGGGCGATCTTCCAACGTTCGAGCGTGAGTGTTCCAGCGGCGCGCGCACGGTTCGACGCGCGCGTGCGCTCCGCATCCGTGACGGCGATCGTCGCATTCGCGGCGGCGAGCTGCACGGCGAGCGCCTCGCGCTGCGTTTCCGCCTCCGTGGCGCGGACCTTCCACAACGTCGCGGCCTGCTCGGGCTCGCGGCCACTGAGCGTCGGCTCGTCAAGCTCCCAGTCACGCGACATCTGCACGGCGCGCGCGGCGTTGCCCCCAGCGATCTGCACTTCGAGCGTCGTGAATCGCCGGTCGACGTTCGTGGCGAGTTCTGCGACGTGCTCGGCGAGCGCAACGACGACGCCGTGTGTCGCCTTCGCGGTGGCGTCCGCCGACGTTGCCGCGGTCAGCGTCTTGCCGATCGCGCGGTCGTGCTCGTCGAGCACGGACTGACGCGCGCAGGGGGCGCCCCACGCGTCGCCGCACGCGGTCATCGCGGGCCTTCTTTGCGTGTCGGCGCCTCGCTCGGCGGGAACGCGTTTCGCGCGGACGCGATGAGTCGCTCGGCTTCGGCGAGTCGCTCATCTACCGTCGTGTTGTCCGCTCCCTTGAACGCGATGTAGGCCCTTAGGGCGAAGATGACGACGCCCACGACGAGCGGCACGGCGGCGGGCACGTACAGCGGCATGGTCACGCCGAAGCCCGCAAGAAACGCGGTCAGCGCCGCGACGAGCACGCCGACAGCGGCGATGGTGGATAGGTCGTTTGCTTTCATGGTCTTTCTCCTAGCGCCACCGTGATGGCGGCGCGTCGGTCGATGCACGCGCCCGGATTGCGTGCGCGCATGACGCCGGCACCATGCGCGACGCCTAGCGCATGCCCGATCTCATGGGCGAAGATGCGCGCGTCCGTGACGCCCGACGCGACGTACGCGACGTGAGGCGCGAGCAGCGACACCGCCCCCGGGTGCCGCGGCGAGAAGCGTGCGGCGAGGTCGCCGGCCGGACGCAGCACCGCGACGTCACAGTCGATGGGCACCGGCACGGGCGAGTCTACGGTCCGCGGACGCAGCGCGACGAGCCCGCACAAGGCGTCGGTCCACGCATCGCAGGCCGCGTTCGCCGCGTCGCGCTCGCCCGGCGCGAACGCACCGTCGATGCACACACGCACGTCAACGCGGGCCGGTTCGCGTGCGCAAGTCTCGCAGGGCGACGGGGTTGCCGTGCACGCGGTGAGCGCGAGGGCGAGGGCGAAGCGCATCACCGCATGACCGCCTTGGGCTGGACGTCCTTCGGAGGCGCGGGCTTCGGTTCGACCGCAACCGCCGCCAACGCCTTCTCATCCTTCGTTCGAGCGGCGGCAGGCTTGGCCTTCGCGGCGGTGATGGCGTCCTCTAGCTCCTTCGGGGCGTCGTAGGTCGCCGTCGTCTTGTCGACCTTCTGTACGCGTCGGACCTGGATCGTCGCCGCCCTGTCGCCCGCTGGCACGACGACGCCGCACGCCGGGCATCGGACGGTTTCGGCCTCGTAGTCGGCGACTTCGATCAGGTGGTAGCCGCAGGTGCACGGGTAGTCAGGGCTCGCCACTGGTAGACGGCTTGCCTTGTCGACTTGCTCGGCTACGGCTTGGACTGCTTCGGGGGTTCCTTTGATGGTCATGGTAGCGTTATCCCGTGTTTGGCGGCTAGGTAGGTGCGGGTCGACAACCGTTCCGCAGCAGTGATTTGCCCCAATGCAATCACCGGTTCGCCCAGATTGCCAACGATGGAGTTAGACGCAGGTCCACCCAGCCGCAATGTAGACGCTGGATCGCTGGTCGATAGTCCTACAAGACTACCAGACAGCAGCGACACCCCGTCAACCATGACTTCGTAGGTCGCCCCGATAGACAGCTCCGCTAGGTGCGGAGTGCTCTTAGCCACGCTTGAGCCGGCGCTGGCCGAGTTAAGTACATAGGTCCCGCTACCGTTTCCGATGCGGCAGTATACGCGCTCCGCAGATCCATCGAACCAGAACGCTATCCCATGATTCGTCGAAGCAACCACAAGCGTATCGAACAGATACTGTACCGCGTCTGAGGCCGACGAATAGAACGGAATGAAGATCGTGGCGCTCTTGTGTAACGCCTTCCAGGACGCCGCTGACAACGAACTTGCCACGCTATCCTCGGCAGTGAACTTGAGAGCGCCGAGTCCCCCGAATGCAGTCGAGTCCCACCAAGGCTGAGCTGTCGCCGTAGCCTGGCTTAGATACCCGCCCAGGCTCCCCGCCGTCGGGTTCCAGCGGGTGCGGGTGAGGTTGCGAAGGTTGCGGAAGTTGTCAACGCTGCCGATCGTCGTGCTCGCTCCGTACAGTTGAAACGCAACGCTGCTAACCGTGGCTTCTTCGCTATACGTTCCGGGGACGGTTTGAAAGCCGAGGCTCGTGCCGACATACCACCGAAATCCTGCGCCGCTGGTAAACGCCGCGACATCCCAGTCCCACGCATACCTGTTGCCGGATATGGTATTGAGATTGATTGCGTCGGGCGTGATATAGTCGCCGACACCCGCAGCGTGCGATGCAACGCCGCTGCCGACCGACCACCCGGCGTCTAGCGTCCAACCTGTCGTACCTGCCGCGAAATCCCCGTTGACGATTGCTGGGGGCGCCGTCGCCTTCACCAACGTCGCATCCTCGTCCACCGCCTCGTACCACGCCGCGAGCGACGGCAGGGACGCGGGAGTCCAGATGCCGCCCGTCGACAGCGCCCACCCCAGCCACGGAGGATAGACCGGAATCACCGCGCCACTCCAACGATGTCCGTCGCCGACGTTGCCGCCATGACGCGCGTAAACTGCCCCGGAACGAACTGCCCGGCTACGACGGGCAGCGTCACGGTAGTGCTCGGCGCGCCCGTCAATCGATACACGAGGTCGCCAGCGCCGCCAACGATCACGCCGACGTCTGCGAGCGCGGTAAGGTCCGTGTCGTCGCTCTCGGTAATCTCGTTGTGCGTCGTGGGAATGGCGAGCAGCGCGGCAACGGCGGCTAGCGTCGTTTGCGTCGCGGCGTCAGACGGAAGTGGCACGCTCGCCCCGTCGGCGAACTCCACCGCGAGGCCGCCACGTGCACCCGCGAACAATCCCGCGAGCGTGTCGCCGGTCGATGCGGCGCGGACGACCAGCGGCGACGCCGAGAATCGCGCGTACGTGCGCTGTGCGAGGGCGAGAAAATCTGTGTACTTGCTCATCGTGAGGTCCTCATGCGACCGGCGGCGTCCATGCCGGGCTTAGCTCAATCGATATCTGCGCGTTACGCGCCGTGCCGGCCGTCTGCCCGACGGCGATCGCAAGCGTCCCGCTATACGACGACACGACAGCGACGTACGTGATGCCGCTATTGGCGCCAACGAGCGCGAGGTTCTGCTCGCTCGCGCCCGTGCCAACCGTGTCGTTGCCTTCCTGGTTGACGTCCAGGATGTGAATCTCGCCCGACGCGGTCTCGCGGTATACCGCGAAGCGGAGCACGTCACGGTACGCGATCGTGCCGTCCGACTTTGCGATCCACACGCGTGCGACGACGTCGACCGCCGCACCGTCGGCGACCACGTCAGCCATCGCGATCGACGTCGCCGCGCCGTTCAGCGCGGCATACACCGCTTCGGTGCCGGCGGCGACGGCAGTCGTGTTGCCAACGTAGTCCGCTCCCGCGCGACGCAGCGTCGGCGCGTACGCCGTGTCGACGCTGACGTCTACGCGCGAGGTCGCGTCGTTGCGCTCGGCGGTAAGGCCGTCGCGATACGACACGCCCGCGCCAAGCTCAAGCTCTGTGTCGCCGGCGAACACACGACCGAGTACTGCGTCGAAAAATCCCATCAGATCACCGCCACTCCCCGCCACGTCGTGACGATTACGAGGCCGCTTGCGCCCGCGCCGCCTGCGCCGCCGAGTCCCATCGACACGCCCGCCGTGCCGTCTGCGCCCGATGAGCCGTCGGCCGCGATCGCCTGCGCACCCATGCCCGGTGCGCCGCCTCCGCCTCCGCCTGCGTCGTACGTCGTGGTCGACCCGCCGCCGCCTCCGCCGCCTCCGCCTGCGCCGTATCCCGTGCCCGCGGTGCCTGGCGACGCGCCCGTCTGGTCTTCGCCTCCCGTGCCTCCGAGACCGTATCGTCCCGCGCCAACGTAGTAGTCTGCGTCTGCGTTCGCGCCATCGACACCAACGAGCGTCGTCGACGTGCCAACACCGCCTGCGCCTCCGTCGATGCTGCTCGCGCCCGTGCCGGCTGCACCGGCCGAACCGTCGAGCGTGCCCGCGTCGCCGCCGTTAGTGCCGCCCTCCGCGCGGGCGTCGATGCCCGTCGCATGAACGCGGGTGTACGTCTCGCTTCCACCCGCGGGCACAACGACGGTGCACGAGTCGTCGATGTCGTCGGCCGCTAGCCGCATGCGGACAATTTGCCCTGCGCCTCCGCCGCCTCCGCCTCCGCCTGCCGCGCCCGGGCCGGACACGCCGTCGCCTCCGCCTGCGCCTCCGTCACCGCCAGGACCGACGAGCACAAGGTCGACGAACAGCGCGAGCGCTGGCTTAGTCCACGTGCCATCGGACGTGAAAATCTGCACGTCCGGTACGAGAACCGCCGTGCGATTCGCGAGCTGCTCGAGCGGGACCGTGATGTCTGCTGCGTCGATCGTCATGCGGGATAACTCCCATCGTCGGGCATTGTTATTGTAGCACGAAATGCGGCGATGCCCGCGTAGGAACGACCGTCGGGGAGGCTGACCGTTGCGGGATAGTCGGTATCGTCGCCGGTGAACGTGCCCAGCGACGTGATCGTGTCGTTCGCCCAGTCGGTATCGCCGGCGTATTCGCGCAACGCGTCGCGCAATGCGACGTATCGGCACGTCGACGACCGCGAAGGCACGTAGTCCGTGCCGTCGAGCTTGCCCCACTTCACCCATGTCGCGTCTGGCGTGGGGTCGACACCGTCGAGAGTCACGATGATCCACTCGCCCTGCACGCCGGCAGGAAGCCAGCGGTGCTGCCCGCGGGTCAACGCGACGACAGCGCGCCAGTCCGCGGCGGTAGACCCCGCGATGCCGACCGTGCCGGTTAGCGTGTCGTGCGCAGCGAACGTCGCACCGGCGTCGATGACGAGCCACTGCCTGGCCCACGCCGACGCTGCGCCCGTGTCCCATGTCCACGCCACGCCGTGCACGTACGACTCGACACCTGCCGCGGTGCGCGCACGACGATTCCCCGCGCGGTCAATGCCGTACGCATCGAGCCCGCCGAAGTATTCGCTGACTTGTTCGAGCAGCGCGAACACGCTGCCGCGGACGCGATGCCCGCGCGGGTACCGCCACGCGCGAAGACGTGCCGCGTAGTGCGCGTCAGTCTCGTCTCGCCCGGGGCGGATGAGACGATCGCGTCCGGTGCGCTCGAGCGCGCTACGTCCGGCGCGCGAAGGGAAGCGCGCCTCAAGTCCTGCGCGCACGTGCTCGACGCTGACGTCGATGAGCGCCGACAACGTGTACGCGAACGCGCCGTCCGCCTCGTCGTCGAGCAGCCAGTACGGGAGCAGGTACTTGCGCAAGGTGCGGTAGGTTCGCATCACGTCTCCGTCACCGTGCACGACGACAGTGTCGCCACGGTGCCCGCTGCGAGCGCGCCGACCGTAGGACTCGCGGTCACTGAGACCGACACGTTCGTCGCGCCGGCGTCAACGAGGTATGTCTGCGCGAGCGCGACGTACGCGCTGTTCGCGAGATACCCGCCGATCGTCACGTCTGCGAGGTACGCCGCGACGAGCGCCTCGATGTCCGCGCTAGCGCTTGCGGGGATGTCCGTCCCGCTGACCGTGTACGCGATCGTCTGCGGCACGGCGGTCGCCGACACGACCGTCGGCGTGAAGCCTGCCGGCGTCGCCCACGTCTCGACTGCGTCTTTCGCCAACGTGACGACCGCGCCCGACACGGCGCCCGACGCACCAGCGATCCACACCGTGACCGTGCCGTCGTCCGCGTCTTCGCTCGTCACGGCGCGCGTGATCGCAGTCGTTCCGGTGAGCGCGCTATTCAAGCACACGGCGTTGTACGCATCGGGCGGACCGTCGACGGACACGCTGCCGAGCGTGTCTAAGCACTCGCTTTCGAGCGACGCGTCGCTCTGCTCGTCGATGCCTACGGCCGCGGTGCTCGACGTGATCGTGACTTCGAGCATCGTGCTAACGATGGTATCGATGTCGTCGACGCCTACGCTGCCCGCGCTGCCCGGCTCGTCGGCGATGAGCGCGACAGTGGCGCTCGTCCCCGGGCCGGACGCAAGCGACATCGCCGCGGTCGATCGGAACGTGACGCCCGTCGACGACGCCTTGACGATGACCTCACCCGCGGCCTTCGCGTACACCGCGCCTCCGCCGTTGGCGAACGTCACCGTGGGCGTCGCGTAGGTCGCCGCCTCACGCGTTACGCCGTAGACGTCCTGCGCGACGAGCGTCTTCCACGAGCCCGTGGCGCTGCGCAAGAACGCCGCCTTCGCGAATTCCGCGGCGACCGAGTCGCGCTCGGCGAGCGCGTTCGCGAGAAACTTGAACAGCACGCGCTCGGGCGAATCGACGACCCATGACGTCGTGTTCAGTCCTAGTGCCGCGGCAAGCTCAATGCCGATCGACAACAAGCGTGTCGCGGTCTCGCTCGTGAATAACGTTCGCACGTCAACGGTCATGATGCGCCTCCAAGGATCTCGACGGTCAACGCAGATACCGCGAGCGTCATAGAAAACGTTTCGGTCTCCGCGATCGGCGTGACGTCGATGCGAACGTGGAACACGCGAAGCGCGCCGGTCATCACCGACGTCGTCACGGACGCGACGACGCTCGCGATGCGCTCGTCTTTGAGCATCTCGCTTTCGACCACGCTCGGCAGCGCGGCGGCAGCGACCGCGTCGCCTACCGCGCCGACGTACGCCGCAAGGTCGGTTCCGTACGTCGATTCTTCGTCGCCGCCGTAAAGCGTGCCGCGCGGCGTAGACAGGCGACGCAAGATCGATTCTTCTAGCATGGCGCGACCGCCAACCGAGCGGCCCGTCGCAAGACGCCCGCGGCATGACATGCATCGTCCGTAGCCCACGCCCATCACGACACCGTCCCCGTTCCCGGCGCAGTCGTCGCGCCTGTCTGCGCGGCCGCCGTGCCCGCCGTGGCTACCGGTATCCCTGCGGCCACCGTGACGACAGCGTTCGCCGTGATGTGCGCGACGACCGTAGACGCGATGACTTCGGCTAGCTTGTCGGTCGCGTCATTGTCGAGCGCGCCGGCGTCAGCGATCAACGCTGCCTTTAGTGCAGTCTTGAGCGTGGTTGCGTCAAGCGCCATCATGCACCCGCTTTCACGGTCGTTGACGCGGCCGTAATCGTGCCGCCCCACGGGCCGGCGATCACGGCGTCGCCGATGCGCGCGACGCCGAGACGTGGCGACGGCCCGAGCGCGGTCGTCGCGGCGTGCGCTCCGATCGTCACGTCGCCGCCTGCCGCGACGTCGACGTCGATCGCGTCGGGCGCCCATCCTGGCGCGTCGGCATCGTCGCCGGTGAACGCACGCGGACGTGACGGATCGCCGTCCAAGAACAACACCGTTACCAGCGACCCGAGCAGCGCGTCGGCCCGCACGCCGGCGGAAAGACGGACGGGCACACGCTCAAGATCCGGCATGCCGGCGGAGGAACGGACCGGCTGCAGATTGAGCGTGTGCCCGGCCAAGCTAACGACGCGGTACTCGTACGCCGCCCTGTATGCGCGCAGCGGATCGACCGCGTCGAAGATTCGTCTCATCGCGTCGTGCTCGCGGGACGTGCGTGGGCCGGCGTACACGCGCGCCATGGTCCGCCGCTCGTCGAGTCGATACTCAACGTCCGTCGCAGGCTCTGCGCCGTCGACAACGACGCCCGGAACGATGTCGGCGAGCACGTCGGTAGCTAGGTCGACGTACGCAACGCCAGGCATCACGGCGACCCGCGCCGCGCGGCCTGCGTACACGGTCGTCTCGCGCGCACCGATCTGCGTGACGCCCGCGAAGTCGACGTACCATCCGCGCGGAGCGACGTCGTGCAGCACACGCGACGCCGGGCCTGCGCTGCGCGCGTAGTGCGTCGCGAGTCGCGTCGTCGGCAACGTGCCTACGGTCTCTCCGACGAGCGTGGCAACGTCACGCACGATGCTCGCCACAGCGACGCCGACGTCATCGCGATACGCCGTCGCTGGCACCGCGGTCGACCATCCGCCCGTGCCCGCGACGACGCGATACGCCGCACGACCGAACGCCGCGCCACCGTCGACGACCGTGCCGACGAGCGTGATGTCGTCGATCGTTAGCGTCACTGCGTCGCCGCGCTCGAGCACGAGCGCAGACTGCACGTCAACGTCCGCCCACCAGCGACCCCATGCCGGAATCTGCACGCGCGCCCGACGCACGTTCGCGCCGTCATTCGCTGCGGTTAGTCGTCCGGCACTCATGCTTCCTTCGCCTCCGCGATGAGCGCGTCGAGCTCGCGCTTGCGCTCCGCGTTGGGGTCGTACGCGTCGCCGCTGCCCGCCGCCGGCGGTGCGTTACCGCCACCGCTCGATCCCGCGGTCTTCGCCGGCTTAGGCTTCGGCGGGCGGTACTCAATGAACTTCACGAGCACGGTCGCGCCGCCGCGGTCATCGCGCACGACGCCGCCGATCGACGACGCGCAAACTTCCGTGAAGTGGTTCGCCGCGAGGTCGGGGTGATAGATCGGAAGCGCCTTCGGTTCGCCGCCGTTGATCGTCGATTCAAGCACGCGCTGGAACGCAGGCCACGCGATCTGATCCGCGGCGCTCGCGAGAAAGAAGGTCGCCTGAAACTGCCCGACGCTGTCGCCGACGAGCGCGGAGCTTGCGCCAGTCTGGCCTTTCGCATCGGCGATGTCCCACTTCGGATCGCGGTCGTGACCGCTAAGCGTCACAGTGCCAGGCGACCGCGCGGTGCCGAGCGTGATCGACGCATACAGGTCCGGGAATTCGTTGGGCGTCATGCCGCGGCTCCCTGTAGCGCGATGCCTTCGAGCCAAGACAAGAACGCCGCGCGGTCCGTGACGTTCGGCAATTCGACACGCTCGATGTAGACGTTCGTCGTTGCGCTCGACGATGTCGACGTCGCGTTGCTCGTCGCGTTGTTCGTCACGCTCGACGCGGGAGTCGCATCGGTCGCCGCGCTCGGGTCGGTCAATTCTGCGATCGCAGCGTGGGCAGCGTCAGTCTTCGCACGCACGCCAACGACAACGCCCTCGCCGAGGTTCTCTCCGATCTCGTCTCGCATGACGGTCGACGGCGAATGAATCCCAAGCGCGGCCTTCGCCGCGTTGATCGCGCTGCCTACCACGCCGGTGATGGCGGCGATGACGCTAGGCCCGGCGGACATGATGCCTTGCACGAGACCGGCGATCATCGCGACGCCGGCTTGCGTGAACGACTCGACGGCACCGGTCAGCGAATCGATCGCGTCCAGAATCATGCTGTCGACGTAGACGACCAGCGCAACGATGCCTGCGGCAACGGCGGCGATCGCCGCAGACACGGCGACCGGCAGCGCCATGAATCCGATCGCGAGCGCGGCGACCGCGGCGATGACGCCCAGGATAACGCCGGCGACCACGCCAAGCACGGTACCGAGCACGATGATCACCGGCACCGCGATCTCGCCAGCGGTCGCGGCAGCGTCGAGCACGTCGGCGAGCGTCCACGTGCTTGTGTCGATACCGAGCAAGTCGGCGACCGCGTCGATCGCAGGCTTGACCGCGATGTAGATCTTCGTCGCGCCGATGAGCATGCCGAGCACGAACGCCTCGATGACGTACGCCGCGCTCTTCGCGTTCTCGATGATGGGATCCATGATACCGCTAAGCGCCGCGCGCATCGCCTTGCCTGCGCTCGTGTTCTTGTCGAACAACGCGACGAGCACGGACAAGCCTTCGAGCGCCGGGTCGATGTCATCGCCGAACGAAAACAGATCCGAAAGATTGCTCTTGAATCGCGCGCCCTGCGCTTCGAGCCCAAGCAATTGTCGCGCGACGACGCCGCCGAACTTCGATTCGATCTCCGCGGCAAGCTCCGTGACCGAGCGCTTACCTGCGCGCATGTCGGCGATAAACTTGTCTGCGCCGCCTGCGCCGAGCGCGGCTTCCGCCGTTGCTGCCGCACGGAGCGCCGCAGGCATGTCAGCCGCACTAACCTTCGCTTCGGCGAGCGACTTCGCGATCGCCAACAATCTGTCATTCGCTACACCCGTTGCGTTCGCTACGTCACGCCACGGGATGCCCTTTAGCGCCGGCGTTGCGATCGCCGCGGCCTCGCGCACAAGCGATAGTTTCCGCGCAGCGTCGGACGCCGCGAACGCGAAGCCGACGATAGCCGCCGTGACGACCACGAGCGCCGCCGCCATCTTGACCAGCACGCCCACGACCGCCGCGCCGACGCGGGCCATGCCGAAGCCTGCGACGACGGCGATCGCCGTGCCGCGGCCGAACTTTTCGTTCAGGTCTACGAACGCCTGACCGGGGTAGAGCAGCTTCTCCGTGAACTCGCCAAGCGGTCCGCCGATGTCGCCGAGCGCACCGCGGAACGTCGAGAAGTTCGTAGCAGCGTCGCCGAGACGATCGTTCACGCGCTTCTGTATCTTCGCGGTCGACGCCATCGTGCGCTCGAGCTTCGTCTGCGCGGCGGCGGCGTCTTCGGCGTTGCGTTCGAGATGATCAAGCTCCGTCGCGTATGCGCGCGCGGCGGCCTCCGCCTGCGCGGCCGCGGCCTTCGCTTCGTCGTAGCCCTTGGACGCGGGATCCATACGCTCGACGCCCTTCGCCGCCTTGACGGCGGCCTTCTCCAGCTCGGCGTACTTCGCCTTGCCCTCCGCAAGCTCTGCGTTCGCGGCGGCGCTCGCGGCCTTCGCGGCGTTGAGCTGAGACGCAAGCGTCGCGAGCGCGTCGTCGAACTGCGCCGCGTTGACGCCGGACGTCGCGAGCGCGCCGGACAGCGAATCGATCTCGCTGGTCGTAGCGCCTACGCCGCTGACCTGCGATGCGATCTCGATTACGTACGACGCGTCGGCCATGTCACTTCAACCGCGTAATCATGCGTTGCAACACGAACGCCAGCCGCGCGAACGCAGCCCGCGCTTCGGGGTCCTGATCGAGCGGATCACGCCCGAGCCCGGCGAGCAGACCATCACCGAAACGACCCGCGTTCGATCCCATGTCGTCGAACGCGGAGGCAATCATTTTCCCTCGGCTTGCTCCATGCCAGCGGCAAGGTGCACGGCCGCGACACCGGCGCGGGTAAGAATGCCCGGCACCGCGTCGACGAGGGCGCGGTACGCGTCGCTGTCCTTGTCGGGATAGAGCCACGCACTTTCCGCGCTCATCTCCGCGGCGGCGGCAGCGTCGGCGCCCTTTGGCCGCGTCAGGTCGCGGAAGCGTTTCAGCTCGGGTCGGCGCAGACCTCGCACGACAGCGATCGTCGGCATGCCAGGCGAGAAGCGATCGACCTCGACGAATGCGACGTTGCTATCGCCGTGCTCGATCTCCAACTCGTTGAGCCGTTGCATGTCCTGCTCGCGCTGGGCGAGTCGGGCATCGGCGAGGGCGGCCTTACGTTCGGCGCGTTCACGTTCAATCTGTTCGAGCGATGCCATGTGGTGTTCCTCCCACGGTTGCGCGGCGCTAGCCGCATACGGTTACAGCAGTGCGCATTCGACGCCGTCGATGACCTTCACGCGTTCGGTGACGAAGATCGTGTAGTCGACGGTCGTCGCGTCGTTGCCTTCGGTGGGCGCCTCCTTGTCGGACAGCAAGCGACACCCCTTGAGTCGTCGTTCCCAGATCGCACTCGTGCCGGGCGGCGTGAAAAGATAGTCGAGTTGAAAGTGCACAAGCGAGAGCTGCACGACGCCACCGTCTCGCACGAAGCCTGCCGCCAACGCCGCGTCCTTCAGCGCACGTTCGAAGATCTGCGCGCCAGTCAAATACAACGTGAACGAGCCTTCGTTCGACGACGATCCGACGGTCGTGTTCTTGGGTCGGCCGCCGGCCTTCTGCACGCCGACCTCGACGGTCGCGCCACTGTTGACGCTCTTGACGTCGCGCGCGGTAAGCAGCGCCACGCCCGACGGTTGAATCTTCAGGGTGAAGTCGGCCCACGACGGCGCAAAGCCGTCTAGGATCGGGTACTCGTTGTTCGCGCCTGCCATGCTTACCTCACCACGGTTTGCGTCGCGATCGTGTGGATCGTGCCGCGGATGTAGACGGTCAATGTTCCGTTGACGATCGGCTCGGGCACGTTCAGCACGTCGGTCGCCGACATGGTCCACGTCACGTTCGAGACGCGCGGGCCTTCGCCCTTCTTGTTCGCGAGCAGGTCAGCCGCGAGCGACCCCTGCACGTACGACTCGATCTCACTGCGTGCGCCCGGCGTTGCGGTGCCGTCGGCGTTCAAGATCAACGACGTGCCGATCTTGTATTCTGTCGCTGCCTGGCAGATCGTGCGAGCGCGATAGACGACGTCAGTGTTGTGCGATTGCACGAGCAACGAGTCGTCGCTGGCGCGAGTGAGCGAATTGCTCACGAACGCACCGACTGGACCATTGGCCCACGTGCGCAACGAAGTGAAGCGCGCAGCGCTCGCGGCCGCACCGTCGACGCGGTCGTCGTACTCGACGAGGTTGTCGTTCGCGTCGAACAACGACCAGCCCGTCGGCCCGTCGCTCTTTCGCCACGTCGCGATGTGAAGGTCATGCTGGTACTCGCGGAGCGAGGCAACCCACGCCGCGGGGAAGCGGAGATTCCACTGCGTGAATGTCGAAAACTTCCGCGCCTTGCCGATGCTAAGGTCGATGTGCGCATCATCGTCGATCGACGCGAACTCGGTCGTCGACGCGGCGAGATGCTCCGCCTTCGTCTGCCCGGCGGTGATGGTCGGCGTCGTGATGCCGATCACCTCGTCGGCGAGGTCGCCGCTTTCGAACGTGATCGTCGCCGCGGTGACAGCGGTCACTGTGAACGTTCCGTCGTTCGAAGACGTGCCCGAAATCGTCACGCTGTCGCCGACGCGGAAGCCGTCGGTCAGCCACGAGCCCGCGTTGCCGCCGGCGCGGACAACGGTGTCCGCCGCGTCGGAGAATGTCAGCGAAGCCACGCCCGTGATCGACACGTTCGCGACCGGACCTTCGTCGGCGAGGTCGTCGGTGTCGAGCGTGATCACGGTGGCGCTCGTCACAGTCGCAGCAGCGGCGAGCGTGCCGTTGTTCGACGTGCTGCCCGAGATCGTCAGGATGTCGCCGGTCGCGAATCCGTCGGACACGAACGAACCCGACGCGCGCGTGATGGTGTCGCCCGTCGCGCCGACTTCAGCGAACGTCACGTTCGCCGTCGACATGCGATGCGTCGTCGACGACATCGTCGCGAGCGGCAAACGGTCTTTCACGCTGCAACGCATGCGGACGTAACGATCGTCGCTAGTGTCGTAGGCGTCGAGCAACGTGAGCAGCGCCGCGGCTTCGGTGTCGGTCGCGAGGTCGCCGCAGTTCAGCATCGTGCGGCACTGTCGCTGCTGCGCTTTAAGCGCCGCGAACGCCGACGTCCATCCCGTGCTGTCGCCCAGCGGGCCCGAGCCGTGCCACGTGTGAATCGTCTCGCCGGCAGTCAGCGTTCCAACGGTCGCGTTGATCGTCGCACCGAAGTACGGAATCACGTAGCTTGTGTCGGTGCCGAGCCGGATGCGTTTCTCGCTCAGGCCACCGTCCAACGACAGACCGAGAATGATCTGGTCGGTGCCGACCGTTCCGCCGACGAGGCAGCGCAGCACGCCATCATGCTCGCAAAGCACGCCGTCGGCACCGGCAACGATCGTCGTCACGCTCGTGCCGCTGTTGCCGCTCGTGTTCTCGCGGCCGATCGCGCCAAGCGTTGCGATCGGGATACCCACGAACAAGATCGGCAAGTCGTCTTCGTTCGCGTGGTAGTTCGCGTACTCGACGCCTTCGTTATATCCGTGCTGCGCGTAGACGGCGCTCGCGCTACCGAACAATCGCGGCTTGGCGTCGGCGCTATCAGGCACCGGCGCGATCACAGTGATAAGGTCGGACCCGCCAACGGACGACGAAGCGCCTGCGGCGATCGTGTTGCTTGCGCCGGGAAGTGTTGCCATCAATCGATCTCCTCGAACGTGTCACCGTCAAGCGACACGCGCGTTGCATTCGTTGTTCCGGCGATCGTCGCCGTGTCGTTTGCGGTGCCGTCGTACGCCTTGCGATCGACGCTTCGCGCCATCGTGAACGAGAGCGCGTAGCACGCACCGCGCGCGATCGTTTCCGCGCCATCGACGTCCTTCGGCGGTAGCGGTCGCCCGCCTGTCGGCGCGAACAACGCGCCTTGCTCTTGTGCCCAGTCACGCAGCGCCACGAGCACGCCGTCGACTATCTTGTCGACTTCCCTGTCGTGCTCCCACGGCAGCGCGGCGGCGACGTAGTCGGCCGCGTAGATGCGCGCCGTGTACGCCGGGAGGCGGATATACACCCGCGCTGGATTCGCGCTCGAGCCCACGGGCGCGGCGATCACCTCGTCGCGCTCGCGGTCACGCTCGATGACAACGCGATGTCGCCGGCCGGTCGTCGGACGCTCAGGTCCGATCGACACCTTCACGGGGAATTCGTGTGCGGCTAGCTGCGCCTTGACGCCTTCGACGATCGCGAAGATCATGCGGCCGCCTCGCGCAAAGCTTCGTCAACGAGCGCGGCGACCTGCTTGCCCCATGACATAGGCACGCCGCCGTCCGCGAACGAACGCATCGCCAAGCGCAGCTCGGGCGTCAGCTTTCGGTCGAACGCTTCCTGCGCTTTCGGTGGCAGTGACCGAACACGCGCCGACAGCGCCGCCAATGTGTCGCCACCGCGATGTCGTACGCCGCTCATGCAATACCGCCGTATCTCCGCCAGGGCGGGATCGGTCGCGACGAGGCGGACGTGATCGCCTTCTGCGCGCTGGTCGGCGCGTTCGTACCACGCACCGGAACGCCTCGTGCCCAGCGCTCGATGCGCTTTCGCGCGATGTCGTACACGGCGGTCAATGACGTAGACGCGCCGCCGGTCATCGCGAGCAGCTCGCTCGCGGCAAGCTCCGCCGCGGTCATGCGGATGATGTCGGCGACCGGATCGGCGAGCGGTACGACGTGCGCCGGAAGCATGTCGTCGATCATGCGCGACGCCTTCGCGATCGCGTCGGTGATCGGCAACGGCGCGAACACGGCGAACGTTGTGCCTTCGTCGGTCAGCGCGATGGCGCTGCCGCCGGCGGACGCCGCAACGGAGAAGTGCCAGTCGTCGACAGCGACGACGTAGTACGACGTACCCGCGACGATCGGCGTCGGCAGCGTGCCTCCGCCGGCCGTGCGGAATTGCACGACCGTATCGTCGGCGAAGCCATGCGCGTCCAGCTCGAACGTGCCGTCAGTCGTGCTGACCGCCTCGACGAGCCGACCCGGTGACGCGAGCGCGCCACGGGGAAGCCCATAGAGGTAAAGGTCAGACGGTAGACAGTAGGCCACGCTCAGGCTCCCGTGTTAGTGCGACAGGTCGATCCGCACGATGCCGTGAGGCAGTGCGCCGGCGGCCGCCATCGACAAGACTTCTTTGACCCCGACGAACCCGGTGTCCTTGTAGTAATCGCTGTCCTTGTCGTAGCGGATCTCTTCGGTGGTCGTGCCACGCTGCACGACCCACGGAGGCGGAGTCGTTCCGCCCTGCTTCGTGCCGTACGCGTAGATCGTGTCGACGTCACCGGTGGCTCCGCTCGGCAGGTCGCCGGTCAGCTCGTCGCCCACGATGTAAGGCGTGTTGAAGAATCGGTTCGGCGTGGCGCCTCCGACGTAGTCGGTCGTCCCGCCAGTGGCGAGAGCCTCGAGAAGCGCGTCACGCTTGAATGCGTCGGCGGCGGCCTCCTCATGGCGCGCGGTGATCAGGAACCCTGCGAAGCGCAAGCCGAGCGGACGGCCGTTCGGGCCGTTGATCGATCGGAAGTGCTTGCGACATTGCTTGACCAGCGTCGCATTGATCTCACTGGGCACCGTCTCGCCTTGCACGGTGTCGCCGTCCGACCAGTCGTTGTCGAACGTCCCGTAGGACGAGTCCAGCACGTTGAACGGATGGTCGGAGGCGAACAGGGCGCGCGCCGATGCGGTGCTTCCCCCGGGTCGCTCGACGCGATAGAAGTCCAGATAGGGATTCTGCGCGAGCATGTCAGCGACCAACACGTTCGGATGCCGCACAGCTTCCGCGGCCATGTCGGCAGGCGCGGAATCCCATCCGATCCAGTCGCCGGCGGTCTCGACGATCTTCGCCTTTTCTTTCACGCCGTCGACCCACTCGACGATCGACATCGCCATGCTGCGCTCATACAGACGACGCATCTTGTCGTCGCCGTTGCGGAGCTTGTATCCGGCCGCGCCGAGCGGCAGCGGAAACACGGTGCGCAACACGTCAGACGTGACGAGTCGGCCGACCATACCGGCCCACTGCTCGACGTCGCCGAGAGCGAACGCGGCATCGAAATCGGACGAAAACTCGGTCAGCGCGATCTGAACATCGCGCGGTACCATGTGGTAAATGCTGGGCATCGTCAGTATCCCTTTACGGTGCGGTCACTGCGCGCGTGAACTCGACCACGACGCCGTGAAGGTTGAAATCGTCGGTATCGAGCTTCGCGGTCGTCGGCATGATCGACAACGAAAGTAGAAGCGGACTTGCGGGCACGTCGGCCGCGTCGATCGTCACGGTCTTCTCGGCGATCGTCTTCGTGGTCTCGTCGACCGCAGCGGTGACGTCGCCCGCGTTGGCGTCGGCGTCGTAGGCGTCGTCGGCGCTGAGCAGGTACGCGCCAACCGCGACGGTCACGTCGGTGTCGACTGCGCCCTCGCGTGACACGAGCAGACGCACGACGATATCCTCGCCGGCGTCGACGTAGTCGGGCAGCGGGATCGTGGTCCAGATCGGCGTGGTAGTGTCCACGTTCCAGCGGAACATGATGCCTTCGTCGGTTGCGAGACCGTCGGCAGCGCCATCGCTAAACGCGACGAGCGGAGCGCCCGCCGCCATCGCGAACGCCGTCACGGGCACGACGATCCGCTCGACAAGCGCATCGGTTTGCAGCGCGACGATATCCGCTTCGGCGGCGACGATGTCCGCCTGCGCGGTGTCGAGCTGCGATGCTTCCGTCGCGGCGATCACGATCTGACCGACGATCGCTGGACCCATGAGCGTCCAGCACAAGCCGTCGCGCAACTCGGTGCAATAGCCTGCGATGCCGCGGCTGCCAGTGTCGCTGTCGAGCGTCACCGTCTTGTTGTCGAGCACGTACACGACATCGCCAGGCGCCGGCGCGGTGCCGCTGTACGCGAGACCTTGCACGCCGAAGTCAACCTCGCAATTCACCGCGCCGGCCGCTCCGCCTTCGGGTGCGGTCGTGCGATTGTCGCAGTCAGCGACCGCGATGCCGGCGGCATTCTGCCCGGCGGTGACAACGTCGGCGTTGCCGTCACCGTCGATGGTGACGATCGTCCCGCCATAAAGCAGGACGTTCGCCGCGGCACCGTAGGTACCCTTCGCGGGCACGAGACCGGCGCTCTTGGTCTGGACATAGTCGGTTGCGGCAGTCATTAGCGTGCGCCTCCGTGGCTGAGCCGGGCGGCGACGAAGCGCGCGCGGGCGGCGGGGTCGGTGATCTGTTCTGCGCGCGCTTGGTCCAGATCGGACAGCGCGGCAACGTCGAGGGCGTTGCGCTTCGGAGCGGCGACGCGGTCAGCGCGAGGCGCGGCCGCGAGCGCGGCAACGCGCTCGCGCAGGTCAGCGATCGGCTCGTCGGCGAGGCGGTCGACCGGAACGCCGGCGTCGGAGTCTTTCCACGCGGTCGCGGGGATCTCCGCGCCGAGCTTGACGAGTTGACCAACGAGGTCGCGGCGTTCCTTCATCTCTTCTGCCTGCGCGGCGAGCGTCAGCGCGTCGACCTGCGCCTTCAACGCGTTGACCGCCGCGAGCACCGCGACGGGCGTCTCAACCTTCAAGGCGGTGCGAAGCGCGGCGACGGTCGCGTCGGCGCTTGCGGCCATGGCGGCGGGCGGCGGTTCGTCCTGCTTCGGCGGCATCGGGTCGGCCGCTTGTGCGGTCGCGTCGGTGCCTGCGTCTGCGGCGGGCGGTTCGCCAGCGTCGCCGCCGGCGGCCTCGACGACCAGCGACTTCAAGATGGTGGCGCATGCTTCGGCGTCGCCAGCGATGAGCGCGTCGAGCGCTTCTTGGATCAGTTTCGGGTCCATGCTGTTCTCCAGCTTGCGCGCCGCGACGAGCGGGTCCGCGCCGTGAGTCGCCGGCATTGAGACCAGCGCAAGGTTGAAAATCGAAGTGACTCGGTTGTCGTTGGCGGCGTCGTAGAACGCGACAGGCGAGATGTAGCGTTGCGTGCGCTCCAGCAAACGACGCGCGCCATCGGGTGTCCACGTGACGTCAACCGCCCACAGCTCGCCGTTGCGAACTTCGAGCTTGCACGAACCGCGCGCGTCGGCGGCGTCATTGCGGGCAACGCGTGCCGCGTCGTTGATCGAGTCGTGTTGCAGATCGATCGTGATGTCGACGGCATGCTCCGCATACGCAGCCATGACCAACGCCGCCGCCTTGTCGTCGAACAACATCGGCGGCCCGGTAGTCTCGTTCACGCCCGCCCGAAAAATACGAAACTCCGTCGGCAAGGCGTTGTCCGCCCCGACGTCGAGCGCGATCGCTTTTACGATGCCGCGTTTTCTCATGCGCCATAAGTATCCCATCACGTATAGACGTGCGCAACGTATTTCTCGAAACGCTATGCCTAGCGTGTGCTACACTAACGCGTCATGAACGTAACACTTGATCCCGATACGGTCACCGCGGTCGAAAGTCTCGTAGCGCAGCGCGGTCTACGTGACACGTCGCGCGTCACCGGCGTTTCACTTGCGACGTTGCGCCGCGCGCTCGCAGGACGAAAGGTGAACACGCACACGGCAGAAGCGTTGCGGCGCGTGCCTCCGCGCGTTCGCAAGGCGCGAGACTTCGTTCGCGTGCCGCGGATCGTGGCGCCTCGTCCGCGCGAGACTGCGACGTCGTGGACACTCGCCGCGATCCGCGCAGCGATCGACGCGCAAATGCGCGGTAACTTCGCGCTGCCCGTACGACTCGCCGAAGCGATGAGCCGCGACGATGCCGTGTTCAACGCGCGGGCGAATCGCAACGCACCGATAAGCGCGGTCGCAACGCGTCTCGACCCACACGATAGCTCACGCGGACGAGCGATCGCCGCGCGCGCCGCGGTCAGCGTGCAGATAGACCGCACCGTGCTCGCCGACATCGCGATGACGCTCGTCGATCACGCCGTGGCGATCGGCTACGTCGAGCAAGACGCCAACGACGCCGGTACGCGGATCGACTTTCGCTTGACCGAATGGCCGCTCGAGCACGTGCGATACAACGCGTCCCGCGACGCGCTCGAGACGACGACGGCTGACGGCGAGATCGTTACGATCACCCACGGCGACGGACGCTGGATCATGTTCCGTCGCGGCGCGCGGCTTCCTTGGCGTCGCGGTGCGTGCATCCTGCCTGGCGGGTTCGTATGGGCTGGGCATGCCGACGGCGTCAGCGATTGGCAGTCATCGTCGCGTGCGCACGGCCTCGCGAAGTTCGTCGGCGAGATGCCCGAGGCGAGCGGGCTCAACGACGACGAAGACGATCCCGTCGCGGTAGCGTTCGCGCAGGCGATGCACGATCTCGCGGAAGGTGAGAAGAGCGTCACGATCAAGCCGTACGGCGCGAGCGTCGAGATGCTCGCGAACCTATCGTCGGCATGGCAGGTGTTCAGCGAGAACGTCGTCTCGCGCGAGAAGGCGGCGGCGCGGATATATCTCGGCACCGACGCGATACTCGGATCGACGGGCGGCGCGCCAGGCATCGACATCGCCGCGCTGTTCAAGATGGCAAGCACGAAGTTTCAGAGCGACTTCGAAGCGCTGGAGGCGGGCTTGCTGAGCGGCATGTACGAGCCGTGGACCGCGATGAATTACGGCGACACGCGGTACGCGTGCGCGTTCCGCTTTCTTGTGCCCGACCCCGACCGCGACGCGAAGCGCGCAGAGCTTGCGGCTAATCACGAACGTCTCGCGGTGACGATCGAACGCCGGCGTGCAGTCGGCCTCGCGGTGACGCAGGACGTTGTCGACGCGCTCGCCGCCGAGCTTGGCATTGAGCCCGCGCCGCGGCTTGCGGACGTCGCACCCGCACCCGCGGCGGCGTCATGATCTCGCCCGTGCATGCGCTCGCGTTCGCCGGCGTGGACGCGCTCGACCGCCTGTCCGACGTCGACCTCGCGTTGCTCGCATACTCGCCAGAGATGACCTTGCGACCCGAGCAACGCGTGCCGCGCGATCGCGGTTGGCGGTCGCAAGGCTTCCTATCCGGACGCGGATGGGGCAAGACGTTTGGCATCGCGTGCGAGATGAATCGTCGCGTCGCCGCAGGCGAATGCGTCGCGCCTGCGATCATTGCGCCGACGGCCGACCGCGTGCGCGACGTGCAGGTCAGTGCGCTACTCGCGACCGCGCCTGCATGGTGTCAGTGCGAGGAATACCGCGGCGGCGTGCGATGGGCGAACGGCGTAGTCGCATCGCCACGCACGGCGGAAGTCGAGCGCCCGTCAAGCGGCGATAACTTCGATCTAACGTGGATGACCGAGATCGTGCGCTGGTCGCCGTCGACGCGCCGGGCTGCGTTCGATGACATCACGACCGCTACCCGCATCGGGACAGCGCAATATCTGTGGGACACGACATCGAGCGGCAAGAACGACGTCATCCTGCTCTTGCTCGAGCAGTCGGCGGCGAATCCACGCGAGCACCGCGTGACGCGCGGTACGATGTTCGAGAATCCTTTGCTCTCGGCGGCGTATCTCCGCGACGAAGTGCGCAAGTACGGCCGCGGAACCCGCCGCTACGACGAAGAGATTCTCGGGCTCGTGTTCACGGAAGCGGCGGGGGCGTTGTGGAAGCAGGACTGGATCGACACGTATCGCGTGAGCGCGCGTCCGCTGTCGCCGGTCGTGTGTGTGATCGGTCTCGACCCGGCGTTGTCGGGTGACGAGTCAGCCGACGAAGTCGGAATCGCGAAGGCGTACCGTGACGCGGCGGGACACGTGTACTTGGAAGACCTCAGCGACAAGATGTCACCCGAAGACTACGCGACGATCATCGTTCGCGAATGCCAACGTGACGCGAGCGGCGTCGTCGTCGAGCGCAATCACGTTGGCCAGCATGCCCGCGATCTGATCCGCGTGCACGCAAAGCTCGCCGGTATGCGCGTCGAACTATTGCCCGACCCGAAGCGTGCGTTCCCGCCACGTCGACCTGGTACGATCTACGTCCGCGAGGTCGTATCGCACACGAACAAGGAGACGCGAGCGACGCCCGTCGCCGCGCTGGCGAAGGCGGGCGAGGTACATCACGTCGGCACGCTGGCGCGGCTAGAGCATGAGATGACGACGTGGGAGCCGGGCACCAGGCGGTCGCCGAACCGCCTCGACGCCGCGGTGTTCGCCGTGACGGAGGTCGCCGGCGTCACGCGCGACGTACCTCGCGACGTGCGGCGCGACGTCGCGGCGGCCGCGAAGGCGCAGGCGTTGCTTGCGCGGATGCACGGGGCGGGACGGGCGCGCTAACCCAAGCCATCCCGCGCATCGTCGACATCACGGTTCAGTGCCTGGCGCAACGCGAACACGCGCAGAAGTTCAACGACCGTCGAACGTCGACGTGCTAGGACGCGGCGACAGCACGCCGCCGACCATCGCATTTCGAACGGCGCCTTCACGTCGTCTTCGACCTCCGCGAACGACGCTTCCGCGGCTACGACCGCGCGATACAGCACGGAGCGCAAAGCGAGATCGCTTCGGTACGTCACGACGCACCGCCGTCAAACGACGAGCACTCGACGCGCAGATACGAAGGCGCCGTGCCATCGGCATGGCACACGACGAGGTAGCACGACGCGCAGCCGTCGCGGGTCCACGTCGGCGTGATGTCGCCGCCGCGGTCGCACCATAGCCCGCCGTCCTGCGCGTGCTCGACGTACGGGCGGCACGGGTTCGCGTCAGGCGCGATGTCCGTGCCTGCGTCAGCGTCGGGCGCGAACACGTCGGCGTCCGTCCCGCCGCACGCGACGAGCGCGGCGCACAGTACGCATAGGGATAGTCGGTTCACGGTACCCTCCGACTCCAACCAGGCCATCTCGACTTCAGCTTGTTTCAGTTTCATGATACACCCCGCCGCGCCAGCAACTCGCGCACGGTCGGCGACGTGAGCAACGCACGCTCCGCCTTCGGCACGCGCCGACGCGGCACCACCACGATACGATCGGGAAATAGCAGCCGTCCGGGGCGTCGTTGCAATTCTGGCCCTTCGTAGCGATCGGCTACACCCCACGTCAGGATCGACACGCCGTGAGGCGCGCCGTACGGATCGTCAGCGCGGGCTTCGACCAAAAGCACCCGCGCCCACTGCAACGCCGCGCTACGCCCGAGTGCGTGCGCGTACAGAATGAACACGCCCGGCACGATCGGCGTGCCGAGTCGGTCTAGCGGCGATAGTGCAGATGTCACGTAGGTTCCTCGCTTTCTTCCTCTGCCCACGCGATGCGGATGCGGCGTCCGCAATCGACGCACCGCGGCGGGTCGCCCGCCAGCGCGCGAACATTCGCCCGCATTTGCTCGAGACGCGCGGCGAACTCAGCCTTCGGGATGATGATGGCGTCCTCATCGGAGCGGCGGGCCTTTTCGAGTCGTGCCAGCACCGGCACGAGGTCGGACGCAATCCGCGCGAACTTCGCGGCGTTCGCATCATCCGTGCCCGTGCAGCGCTTCGCCTCCGTCGAGTACCGCGCGATGAGTCCGCGCACCACGGACAGCGAATCCACGTCGCCCGGGTCGACGTCCGGCTCGGGCTCGGGCGCCGCGGGCAGCTCGGGCGCGTCAACGTCCGGCGCGGGCGGCGCAGACGCCAGGACGCGGATGACCGTCGTCCGCGACACGGCCGCCTTCTCCGCGATGACGCGTTGCGACGCGCCTGCGTGGGCGAGTGTGATGATGTATTCTTTCTTCTTACGCGATAA
>Ga0307423_1000123_pt1 | contig 48120 bp, 59 predicted proteins | sample SalMarWE160310MG_FD_202154 | JGI IMG/M metagenome (GOLD analysis project Ga0307423, IMG submission 202154) | Salt marsh sediment microbial communities from the Plum Island Ecosystem LTER, Massachusetts, United States - WE1603-10 | ecosystem: Environmental > Aquatic > Marine > Intertidal zone >...
CAAAAGAAAATGAAATTTGTATAAAATTTGGAAATGCCCCCGAATGTAGTGCTTTGGTAAAACTTTATCGAGATAATTTGTAAAAAAAACCTCTTTTGCGCTAATGTGTGTGAGTTTTCGTTTTTGGTTTTTGGTGTTTTGTGAGAAGAGGGTAAGAGTAAGTATATGTAAGCAAGTTAGCAGGCAAGTACGAGAGAGAGAGAAAGATAGAGGGGGTATAGACGAAAAATCGCAACAATTCTCAGCTAGTCCGTCCAAAGCTCCAACGCGGTTCTCAGTTCCTTATGCGTTTCGGCGTATTCCTCCAGCGTTTTCCCTTCCAGCACAGCGTCAACCGCTTGCCGCATCGCTGTCGCACCCGCAAACGTGCCATCCGTGTGACCGTGAATCCCGCCTCCAGCTTGGATAACAAAATCTTTCCCAAAAGTCTCCATCAACGCAGGCACAAGCCCAGGATGCAAACCGCCAGAAGCAACAGGCAAAACAGGCTTCAACCCGCCCATAGGCATCTTGCACGCTTCAATGTTCTCCAGCACTTCCTGCTTGGTCTCAGACATCTTCCCGACAACCGTTCCCACGTGAAGCTGGTCAACGCCTATGATTCTCGCAACTTTGGCTATCACACGCATAGAAATCCCATGCCTCAGATTCTTGGTAAACGCAGCGTGCCCAGCCCTGTGCGCATGAACCACCAACTTGAAACCTTGATCACGCAGGGTTTGCAGCGCCGAAAAACCGCAAGTCAAGATGTCCACCATCACGTATTCCCCGCCATGAGCCAACACATATTCCGCCCGCTTCAACATGGTTTCGGTTTCCGCAGTCACGTTAACCATGTACACTTTACGCTCGCCAGTTTCCGCTTCCGCCTTGTCTCTGCTCTCCAAAGTCTCCACCACACGCTCCTCAAACGGATTAAACCGCTGACTACTCAAGTTCTCATCATCCTTAACCACGTCGCAGCCTCCAGCCCACGCTTCATACGCCACACGCGCATGATCCGCGGTTTTCAAACCCAACTTAGGCTTAATTATCGTACCCACCAACGGACGCTCCCGCACCCTCAGCAACTCGCGAACACCCTCAACGCCAAAACGTGGACCCTTAAAACTCCGCAAGAGTTCAACGGGAAACTCAACATCGTTAAGCCGCAGATTCCTCAACGCCTTCAACCCAAAAACGTTCCCCGCCACGCTGCTCAAGATGTTAGGCATGTTCCTACCCTCAAAAAGCTCCACAGGATACGCAACCTTCACAACGTTGCCCTCAACGCTGAAAACGTGCGCCGCAAGCCTCTCCACATAAGGCTTCTCAGTCGTCAGCTCCGTCCACGTGCCAATCGAGCTTTCAGCCGCAACCCCGCCAGCCGCTTCTTTAAGGCTGATGCCTTCTGGCTCCACATAAAACGTGCAAACCAAATCCGTTTCCACAGGCTTGTAATTTAAATCCACGAAATCCAAGTACTTCAAAACAGGTTTCCTCCCGCTAATAGGAGGGCTTTTTGCTTAAAATCTTTAACTATTCCCCCACCTACTCATACACCGTGAAACTCACATGGAGCTTACCGCTGAAGTTTTAAACATCACCGCAGGCGGAAGAAGAATCGCCATAATAAGCGAAGAAACCGCAAGCCAGCTAGGCATACACTCCTCAGACAGAATACGCATCACCTACTGCGAACAACAAATCATCGCCATAGCCAACCTCGCCACCCACTTCCCCAAAAACCGCATCGGACTCTACGAAGAAATCTCCGAGACACTCGGATTAAAAACCGACGAAACCGTAACCGTACAGCTAGCTCAACTCCCCGAATCCCTCAGACACGTCAGAGCAAAACTACGCGGCGAAAGACTCCGCCAACACGACATGATAACCATAGTCAAAGACGTCGTGGAAAGACACCTCAGCGAAGTAGAAATCGCCGCCTTCCTCACCGCCCTTAAAATCCACGGGTTAAGCATGGGCGAAAACGAAGCCCTATCCCGAGCCATGGTGGAAACAGGCAAAACACTCAACTTCGGCGAAGCCCCCATACTCGACAAGCACAGCATAGGCGGATTACCAGGCGACAAAACCTCCATGCTCGTCGTCCCCATAATCGCCGCAGCAGGATTCACCATCCCCAAAACCTCCTCACGAGCCGTAACCTCCCCCGCAGGAACCGCCGACCGCGTAGAAACCCTCTGCCCAGTCAACCTAACCATCAACGAAATAAAAGAAGTCGTAGACAAAACAAACGGCTGCCTAGTTTGGGGTGGAGCACTGGACTTAGCACCCGCAGACGACCTATTCATCCAAATCGAATACCCATTGGGAATTGACCCGCTACTACTGCCCTCAATCATGAGCAAAAAGAAAGCCATAGGCGCCACACACGTCGCCATCGACATACCAACAGGCAACGGCGCCAAAATCAAAAACATGACCGAAGCCTACACACTGGCATCCGACTTCGTAGACCTAGGCATGCGCTTAGGCTTAAACATCCAATGCGCATTAACCTTCGGCGAACAACCCCTAGGCAACGCTGTCGGACCCGCACTCGAAGCCCAAGAAGCATTAAAAGCGCTTATGGATGATGGCCCTGCAGACCTGAAAGAAAAAGCAGTCAGCCTTGCAGGCATGCTTTTCGAAATGGTCGGCGTGGAAGACGGACGGCAAAAAGCCGAACACATGTTGCGGTCTGGAAGAGCAGAAAAGAAACTGCGAGAAATCATCGAAGCACAAGGCGGAAACGCGCAAGTGAAGCCTGAGGAAATACCCATAGGCGACAAGAAGGCGGAAGTTAACGCAACGCAAGCTGGCAGAGTCTTATGGATCAGCACCGAAGACATCATCCACATCGCACGCGAAGCCGGCGCACCGAGAGAAAAAGGTGCTGGCGTGATGCTTAAGGCGAAGCTAGGCGACGCTGTGAAGAAAGACGGCGTGCTATTGGAGATTTACGCGGAAAGAAGCGGCAAGTTGCAGTCCGCTTTGGAACTTGCGCAGCGGCTTCAGCCTGTTGTGTTGAGCAAGAGACCTGAAGAGCGAATGCTGCTGGACAGGTTTCCCGAGAAAATCGCGGGTGACAAACCGTTCATGCTGGAAAGATAGCCGCGGTTTCTTTTCGAATTAAAAAACTGAAAAAAATAAAAAGTGTGGGTTTAGCGGGCTCTTGACCGCACTCTCGGCTCCAGCAGCGTCCAGAGCCACTCCACGAACTCTCTGAGGTTCTTTGTCTGTATGTGAACTTCTCCTGGACCGGTGATCTGCGTGACTAAGCCTTCGCCGCCCAGCAACGTCTCTTTCAACCCGCCGAACTTGGTGACTTTGTAGCTGCATGAGGCGCTGAAGCCAACTAAGTGAAAGTTGTCAACTATCAGCGTTTGCCCCGCCTCCAACTTGTGCGTGTCAATGGCACCGAAAGTGTTGATGAACAACTGCCCGTTTCCCGTTGCCTTCAGCATGAACAAGCCTTGCCCGAACAAGCCTTTGGTGAAACCTTCCCACTTAACGTCCAAATCTATGCCCTGCGTTGACGCTATGTACGCGGATTTCTGTATCACGAAGCCCTGGCCTGGTTTTATTTCCAGCTTTTCGATGTCGCCGACTGGCGCAGCTACGAACCCGACTTCTCCGGAACCGTTTGCCGCCGTGTAATCGTTCACCCAGAAGGATTGCCCACCGAATATTGATAGGCCTAAACTTCCCAGCAGGCTTTTTTCTCTTTTGCGTGTGTGTGCTTCGATGCTTGGGTCCATGTAGGTCATAGCGCCTGATTCAGCCGTTATGGTTTCGCCTTGATCCAAGTTTACCACGAGCAACGCGTAAGATGGTTTGTACTTAATTTCATACTTCATTTTGGCATCTCCAGCTTAACCATTAAGCGCTGGTGCCAAATAAGCTTAATTTGTTAAAAACACGTGGGATTTTTGGAAAATGGGTGCTTTCAATTTGTTTTTGCTTGACGCCAGCAAACACATATAAGCGGCATCATCAAACTTGTTGCTGTGGTCGAAAATGGTTGAAGTAACCCGTTTATTCTGGAAGCGAGTCATCACTTCAGACTCTTTTGTGCTGGGAGAAATACACAGTGCAGTTTTAGACACGGACACTTGGAAGTTAACGAGTTTTTACGTCGCCCTGAATGATGAAGCCGCAAAGAAGCTGGGGTTTGAAAGCCCGTTTCTGGGCAAAGTGATGGTGTGTCTCCCCGTATCCGTTGTGAAAACCATCAAAGACACTGCGGTTCTGAACAAGACGCTCGCTGAACTTCAGGAACTCAAAGTGTGCAAACCGTAACGTCGTTTCATTTTAGTTTTATATTCTTGCAGCTCATGGTCTGTAGACGATAGCGAATGCGCCGCCGATTATGCCAAGCACCGCGCCTATGAAGAAGCCGCCCATCCCCACGAAGCTGATTGCGGAGAAGACTAGGATAATGGTGCCCCACAATGCGTGTTCTTGTGGACGTGCCCTCAGCAGGGCAGCTCCGACAACAATTAGGATGCCGCACACCAAGCCTATTATCGTAAGGGCAGCGAAGAACTCGTAAGAGCCGCCGTAGATACCCATGAAATCGTGAAAACCTCCCATCATGCCGCCCATCCATCCGCCGATTCCGTTCCAGTATGGACCGTAAAGCCCGAACGTCACCAGAGACAAGAGGCTGTACAGCAGCACTATTAAGCCGCCTATGAGCGACAGAATGAACGAGGTTGTTGGTCCTTGATTCTCTCCCATAAACTCCATCTCCTTCAATTATAACCTGTCAACATTTATTATTTTCATATAAATCGCCTTGGGTCAGTTTCGATGTCAACTATCACTGGTTTTTTCGCAGACAACGCTTTGTCAACGGCCGCCTCAAGCTCACCTGGCTCAGTCACCTTGATTCCGATTCCTCCAGAATGTTCTGCAAAATCCGCGAAGTTAGGGTTGTACAGCTCTGTCTGCCAGATGTGGTAGCCTTCAACTTTCTGCTCCTGCTTTATCATGCCTAAGCTTTGGTTGTTCAGAATGAAGACTTTCACGGGCATCCGGTACTTGAGCACTGTCAAAAAGTCCGCCATGACCATGGAGAAGCCGCCGTCACCCGCTATGCAAACGATCTGCCTATCTGGATAAGCAAGCGCGGCTGCCATGGCGCCTGGTAAGCCGAAGCCCATTGACGCCAAGTAGCCGCTCATCACCATCTTCTGCGTTTTTTTCATCGGGAAGTTTCTTCCGAACCACCAGCAGTTTTCGCCTACGTCTAAGGATATTACGGCGTCATCGGCGATTTTTTCGTTTAAAACCTTCATTATGTAGGGTGGTCGAATAGGCTTTAGGGACCCATCGGCTTCGCGCTGTAGCTGTTTGAGCCATTCCTGTTTCAGCTGCGTGATTTCGTTCAGGTACGCCTGGTTGCGGTTCTTTTTCACTTTCTTGGTTAATTGCGGAATGAGCACAGCGCTGTTGCCGAGCAAGCCCACCTCAACTGGATAGTTCTTCGCAATCATCTTCATGTTGATGTCGATTTGCACGGTTTTCTTTTTGGGAATCTGCGTTAACTCAGAAAATGAGGAGCCGATGACGATGAGCAGGTCTGCTTTGCGGGCAAGGGTTGCGGCTGCTGTTGATCCGATGCCGCCGTGACTACCAACATATAAGGCGTTGTTCTCATCTATGATTCCTTTCGCCCTGAACGTGGTGACGATGGGCGCGGAGATTTTTGTGGCTAACTTCAGCAGTTTAGTTCCCTGCCCCATGGCGCCGAACCCAGCGATTATCGCGGGTCTCTCCGCGTGGTCTATGATTTTTGCAGCTTTTTCTACAAGCGAGTCTTCTTGGCCGAAGGCGAGGTTGGGCATTCTTCCCTCAAAGGGAAGTATCTGCGTTTCATACGGCAGTTTTTGAACATCGTTGGGGATTCCGATGTTGCTAACCCCTCGGTCTAGCAGGGCATGCTTCACGGCGAGGGTTGCCAGCATGGTGGTTTGCTCTGGGGTCATTAATGTCTTGTTGAACACGCATATGGGTTCAAAGAAACTGTGCTGGTCAATCTCCTGAAGCGAACCTGGACCGATGTACTGTCTGGCAACCATGCCCGAAAGAACAAGGACATGCGAGTGGTCTAAGCTGGCATCGTATAATCCTGTTGCCAAGTTTGTGGCTCCTGGTCCTGAGACGGTCAAGCAAGCCGCTACGTGGCCAGTGAGTTTGCCGTAAGCCGAAGCCATAAACGCTGCGGTTTGCTCGTGCCTCACCTGGAGATATTGGACTTTGTCGTTTTTTCTTACTGCTTCCACTACTCCAAGTGTGGAGGTTCCTGGGACGCCTAAGACGTATTGGACGCCCCACTCCGCGAGTTGTGCTACTAGAACGTCCGAGACGGTGGTTCCTCGCGTTTTCTCTTCAGTCTTGCCTGCTAAAAGCACGAAGGCGCTTTTTGGCGCTCCGCAGACAGGACACACCCATTCTTTCGGCAAGTCACTGAAGTTCACTTTTTCTTTTGCTTCATCATAAACATAATTGCACACGGTACAACGATATTTTGCCATGTAAAAACCTCGAAAAACTTTGTCAGTACTTCAATGTAATTTCGCTCTTATCTGCTTTTCTAGGTAATGACGCAAGCATCTTGTTCTTGTCGCTTACTTTCGTTGAAAGCTCCGTTAAAGCAAGGTATCATTTTAAATACCCTGTCGTCTTCTATTATGATGGTGATCAGAAACGTCTTCTGACTTGAAGACTATTTTAAGCAAAGTAGCTGAGGAAGACTACGCGAGCGAAGAAGGGGAAATAGAAAAAGACCTGTCTCAGTTCAAATCGCTTCTGCTTGAGATAGCAAAAGCCAAAACATGGGACCTCGCGATCTGGGTTGAAGGAACCGACGTGAAAACCGCGGAAAAATACGAGAAAAACCTGAATTTGCTGGAAAGAGGCAACCTCGTAAAGGGCAAGTTGAAATTTACAGAACGCAATGCATACCGCGAATATCAATTGACCAAGAAAGGATTTGAACTGGTAAAGAAACTGCGAGAAGAGACTTAATCAGCGAAACCACGATTGCGGGTTTCAGACGAGTTTTTGTTGACTGAAGTTTGTCCTCGCGCTTGCGTCTACCTGCTTCCTGTGACTGGAATCTCGTTGTTGGGAGCAACATTATAAGTGTGTAGTGTACACAGTTTTTTGAAGGTGTTTGTGTGAGTAAAAAAAGAAAGATGAAACATTTTGACACTGACGATGTTGAAAAACAAGAAGATGCAGAAACCGAAGACATTTACGATACTGAGCAGAGAGAGAATATGTTGGAGGAGGACGAAATCACGGCTGCGGAAAACGCGTTCATGCAGGGAAGAGAGATTACGCCTGAAAAGAAGAAAACCAAGAAAACTAGCCATGACGACTCAGTGTCTGTTGAACTTGCAGAAAATGAATACTCGGAAGACTAAATCTCCGCATTCAAGTTTTAGAGCGCGCATGAGATTCTGATTGTGCTTTACCTGACGTTAACGTGAGTTCTATAGCCGTGTCTCTTTTTCCACGCCTGCGAAAAACCTGATTACACGCTTATTTTGCTAATGTTTGCCTTCAATCCATCTTTAGCTATCACATGCATTGCTTTCTTGAAATATCGGTTAGTTTTTTGTTCAATTGTGGCATCACTCGAGTAAGGATGAAGAAGGCTTAGGTACGCACGCATCATCGCGTAGATCAAGATGAAGAACCCCATGCCCATGTTAGCCCTGTTACTCAGCTCCTTTTCAAAAGCTTTTTTGGAAACGAGAATTAGCCCTTTTCTCTTATTCACATGGGCTATCCACTTCAAGTTTGCGCAGTCCTCGCAGTTACAGAAACCAAATTGTAACCGCTTTACTTTACGTTCTTTCCCCTTATTTGACAGCATTGACTTCTCAATCATATCCACGTACAGTATGCTGGTGTCGAGAATCGCTCTTAAGAAATCCACATCTTTCATAGCTTATCTCCAAGTAACTTTGTAACTCTTTTCCCTTAAAAATTATATCATATGTACAGCGATAGCGAAGCGCATTTCTTCTTCCTTTAAATAAGGGAGGGGTAGACCGTTCCGAGCAAATAGCACCTGAACTGTCTCGAACCAATCAGTGCGAGTAAAGCTGTCCATAAGGTCTCTTGGACAAAGGCAGTATTTTGCGGAACTTTGCGTTCATAACTTTCTCGAAGTCAACGCCGAAATTATCGCAGTACTCCTTCACAAGGCTTGCGATCACTCGAAGGTCACGTTTGCCAATCTTCATAATCTTCGTTCCCTTTGCCACCTCAAGTATGTCGCCACGCTCGTAAATGACACCGCCATGCATCCCTGTGCCCACAAACCTCGCTTTGCAGCGCTCGCATTCCGCTAAATTTAAGCCGAGAACGAGGACAACGCCGCCTGCCATGTACTCAGCCAAGAAGTCGCCGGCAACCCCTCCTATTACAATGTTCGGTACTTTGCGCTTATACTCTTTCATGTGTATGCCCACGCGGTACCCCACGTCGTCGCGGACAAAGATTTTCCCGCCCCGCATCGAGTGCCCCGTTAGGTCGCCTGCTTGACCGTGAACCACGACTTGCCCATCGTTCATGGTGTTGCCGCAGCCATCCTGAGCGTTCCCGTGAACCACAATCCGTGGACCGTTCATGAAAGCGCCCAAGTCGTTTCCTGGAGTCCCGTAAATATCTATCTGCTTGTCCGTGTCCAAGTCAGTTCCGATGTACCGTTGCCCGCAGACGTTGTGAATTTCGATTCGTTCAGCGCCGTTGCTGCTGATTAGCCGCAAAAGGCTGTTAAGTTCCCTGTAGTACATGCCTTCAGCGTCGATTTTCCACACTTCTTTCTCTACTTTAACACGCGAAAGGTAATTTGTGTCGATTTCCGCGAATATTTTTTCTTGTTTAAGCATATCTCATCATTCTCCCGCCATTTTTACACCTAAAATCTTGAGTTCGGTATCGGTTAAGCCCACACCACGCAGAGCCAAACGGTTACCCCGCAAGCTCTCAATGGCGTTTATGCCCATACCGCCCATGATGTCCTTAATCTCCAAACTCCAACCGTGCAGCAAATTCACTAACCGCTCCGTAGCGATGTCAGGGTTTACACGCTTGCTAATCCACGGATCACTCGTCGCAATTCCCCATGGACACTTCCCCGTATAGCAATGCTGGCAAACCGTGCAGCCAATCGCCACCAACGCCGCAGTTGCAATGTAAACAGCGTCAGCACCCAACGCGATAGCTTTGACGATGTCGGCGCTGCTTCGTATGCCGCCAGCCGCAACAATAGACGCCTTATTCCGTATGCCCTCCTCACGCAAACGCTGATCCACCTGCGCAATCGCCAACTCAATCGGTATGCCAACGTTGTCTCTGATGACTTTCGGCGCGGCACCCGTGGCACCGCGTACACCGTCTAAAGCAATGATGTCTGCGCCAGCGCGAACCATGCCGCTTGCGATTGCAGGCGAGTTATGAACCGCCGCGATCTTCACCGAAATCGGCTTGGTGTAGTTGGTTGCCTCCTTCAACGCGTAGATTAGCTGTCTAAGGTCTTCTATGGAGTAGATGTCGTGTTGCGGCGCAGGTGAAAGCGCATCCGTGCCAACTGGAATCATGCGTGTCCGAGCAACTTCTTTGGTGACTTTTTCACCTGGCAGGTGACCGCCTATGCCGGGCTTGGCGCCTTGACCGATTTTGATTTCGACGGCCGCACCCGCATCCAAATAAGCTGGATGCACACCGAAACGGCCTGAAGCGACTTGCACGATGGCGTGGTCGCCGTACTTGTACAGGCTTTTGTCTAAGCCGCCTTCGCCCGTGTTGAAGTAGGTGCCGCACTCTGTTGCAGCCCGCGCTAAAGCTTCGTGAACGTTCAAGCTTATGGCACCGTAGGACATGGCAGAGAACATAATCGGCGTGTCCAAGCGCAGCTGAGGAGTAAGCGAAGTCTTCAAGACCACTTGGCCGTTTTCCAGCTCCATCTCCACATTGTCCGGTTTCGCGCCCAGGTAAGTCCTTATCTCCATCGGCTCCCGCAACGGGTCGATTGACGGGTTGGTCACTTGGCTGGCGTTCAACACAAGCCGGTCCCAGTAAGTGAAGTAAGGCTTGTCGCAGCCCATGCCCGTGAGAATCACCACGCCCGATTCAGCCTGCTTCTTAACGTCTCTGAGCGCTTCCGTCGTCCAGTTGGCGTTCTCGCGGCTTGCATTCGGGTTTTTGCGAATGGTAATGGCGTGCGTGGGACAGAAAGTCACGCAACGTTGACAGTTAACGCAGTTCTCGTCCTTGCTACGGATAACGTCTTCTTCCTCGTCGTAACTATGCGTTTCGTACGTGCACTGGTTCACGCAGACCTTGCAGCGGATGCACCGCTTCTCGTCCCGTTCAACCAAGTACTCAGGAATTATGTATGTTTTCATCTATTCATGCCTTCATATTTGCTAAGATTTTAGCCGCTGGCTTGTTGCGAAGCCTGCCGACCACTGGCTCGCCGCCCCGTGGAGACCAGAACTTGTCCAGCATAGGTGAAACAAGCCGCATGGCAGCCTCCTCAGAGGACAGGTACAGGAAGTCGCCTCTGGTGCCTGCAACTAGCGGTCGAAGCTTGATTCTGTCGGTCAACCCAATCATCTCGCCATGATGCGCCACGATTATGCTGAAGGGACCATTCATCAACAGACTGCCATAGGTCTGACGAAGAACCCGATGCAGGCGCTGCTGTTCGGGTTTCATAGCGTCAATTTCACTCCACAGAGGCGGAGCAAAGATTTCGGCGACTACGTCGATTGGCAGGTGCTGTCTGCGCATAAGCAGGTCCACCGCGTAAGCTAACACCTCGGTGTCGGTTTGCATGGTGCACTGGTAACCGTACATCTCCAAGTAGCGGCGGTTTATGCCGTAGCTGGAGAGTTCGCCGTTGTGCACGACCGTCCAGTCTAGGATGTTGAAGGGGTGTGCACCGCCCCACCAGCCTGGCGTGTTCGTTGGGAACCTGCCGTGAACCGTCCACAGGTAACCCTGATAATCCTCAAGGCAGAAGAAGTCCGCAACGTCTTCGGGGAAGCCAACGCCTTTGAAGACGCCCATGTTCTTGCCGCTGGAGAAAACGAACGCCTTGCCCGTCTCCGTGTTTATCCGCATGACCTTCTCCGTCACGTAATCGTCTTCGGTTAGATGTTCAAGCCGCCGCTTTTTAGGCTGGACGAAGTACCGCCAAACCATAGGAGGGTCTTTGACGTTCGCGGGTCGGGTCTGCATTTCTTCGTCGTAGATTATGTTGAAGCTTGCAGCTAGTGTCCTGTCTGTTCGCTCTTTCGCGTCTCTGCTTAGGTACATTATGTGGAACGCGTAGTAGTCCTTGAATTGGGGGTAGATGCCGTAGACTGCGAAGCCGCCGCCTAAGCCGTTTCCGCGGTCGTGCATGTTGGCTATGGCTCGCACGGGGTCGCGTGATGAGAAGCGTTTGCCTTCGAGGTTCATCATGCCGAATATGCTGCATGCTGCGAAGTCCTTATCGTCGTTGTAAGGATTGTTTATTCTGCTTAAGTTTCTCATCCGTATTCTCCTGGGTACAGTTTTCTCCGTAAAGAGCGGGGTAAGGTGGCGAGGCAGAAGTCTTCGGAGAGGAGTTCCTGCTTGAGCCTTTTCACGTTGACACCGTTTTTCATAAGGTGGAATAATACGCCTGCGCGTTCTATGTCGTTCACAAGCGTCAAACCTACAATCACGTTGTCTTTGAGCACGATTTTTCTGTAGAGGTCCCGTTCTGGTTCATGCTTGACCAATATCTCGTACGCGCTGTTTTCTCTGGGGTTTGCTATGCCAATGGATATGATGGGTATGCCGAAGTACTTCAGGGCGCTCATGGCGGTGCCGCCTGGGTATTCGGCTTTTTTTCCTGCCATGTTGTAGCCTGCAACTTTGCCCTCCTGTTGAGCTAGGGGCCAGAGGGGCAGCAGCCTGTTTTCGCCGAGAACGAAGTCATAAGCCTCAGCCACGTCGCCGCTGGCGTACACGTCGGGTACGTTTGTGCGCATAAGTTTGTCCACGATTATGCCGCGGTTTGTTTTCACGTCGGTTCCTGAGACCAGTTCCATGCGTGGGATGACGCCTATGGCAATTATCACCAGGTCGCACGGCACCGTTTCCCCGCCTGTTAGGACTGCGCCGCCCACAACGTTGTCGTCTTCGGGTTTGTCGAGTATGCGCTGGACGGTTTGGCCTGTGGCGATGGTGACGCCCGCGTCGCTGATTACGTTTTCCACCATTTCGGAGGCCGTCGGGTCAAGTATGAGGCTGAGGATGTTGTCTTTGAGTTCCACCATGGTAACCTTTAAGCCTCGTTTCACCAAGGCTTCGGTGACGCTGACACCGATCAAGCCGCCGCCGATGACCACGGCGGTTTTCGCGGACTCAATTTTTGCGGCTAAGCTTTCGGCGTCGGAAACAGTGGTGAAGGTGAACACGCCTTCCTTTTCGGAGCCTTCTATTTTTGGGACGAAAGGTTTGCCGCCGGTGGCTATTAGCAGTTTCTCAAAGGTGACATGGGCGCCTTTGTCAAGTGCCACCCATTTCTCAGCCAAGTTTATGCGTACTGCGGTTCTGCCCGTTAGGGCTTGCACGTCGTTTTTTTGCCAGAATTCGCCTTCGCGGCACATCATCTTGTCGAAGTTGGCTTTGCCGCTGACTAAGTCCGAAATCATGGGACGCGAGTACTGTGGGCACTGTTCGTCTGAGATGACGGTTACCGTGCCTACGGGATCCACTTCCCTTATTGCTTCGACTGCGCCGATTCCTGCGGCTGAAGCGCCCACTATCACGTACTTGGGCATTACGGTTTCACCTCTTTGTATACGAGGGCGCCGTTGGGGCAGTTGGCAACGCACGCTGGGATTTCCAGTTCGGCGCAGAGGTCGCATTTTGAAACCACTTTGCCTGAGGGATCGCGTTTTATGGCGCCGTAGGGGCAGACCATGATGCAAGTCCAGCAGCCGATGCATTTATCGGCGTCGTGTGTGACCCTGCCTGTTTCCGGGTCTTTTTGCATGGCGCCTGAGAGGCAGGCGGTTACGCAGGGTGCGTCTTCGCAGTGTCGGCATTGGATGGCAAAGCTGACGGGTCTGTGCACTTCCAGCTTTACGCGGCTGAGTGGCCTGGGGTTTTCTTTGTTGTAGGCTTTGATGATGTCTTTTGATTTGGAGTGTTGGACGGTGCAGTAGACTTCGCAGAGTCCGCAGCCCATGCAATATTCTTCTTTTGCAATGATTCTTTTCATGAGTTTTCTCCACTTTTACGTGAGTGGAAGCGCGAGCATATGACCATTAGAAGCGGGTTGTTTGGTTGTTTTTGTGCAGAGGTTGGCGCCTTCGTTGGCTGTTTGTTCAGTAAATTTCGTTTCGTCTCTGCAATGGTTTAGGGTCATATGTATCGCTTACCTGTTGGTTTTCGGCATATTACGTGCCATGTATTCTATATATTCTTGTTGAAAATCATTTATATGTAAGTTAATGAACTATATTGCATATATGAAATGTATGTACAGGTGGATGGTGAAATGGCTGAGAAAGATTTAGGATATAGAAAAGTGCAGTCTACCGGTAGAGGCTCCTACATAATTTCCCTGCCGAAAGAGTGGGTGCAAGACAGCGGACTTAAAAAGGGAAGCGAGATCGACTTCAACGTGCAGGCTGATTCTTCGTTGGCGTTGGTTCCGAGGAAGCTGAAAGAAAAATATGAAGATGAGGCGGACACTAAGCTTAAGGAATATTACATTAACGCGGAGCCTGAAGAGGAAGACCTGCATTCAACGCTGCGCATGATAAAAGCGCTGTACGTCATAAGCGCCGATATTATACGTGTTCATTTTAAAGGTGTGAAGAATGCGGCGAAGTGTAAAAACGAGATACGCCAGTTCGCCAGGGACACTTTGCTAGGTGCGGAGATTATTGATGAAGACCCCGATGAAATCACGTTGCAGATTCTGATTAAGCATTCGGAGTTTCCTATTGAGAAGGCTGTGCGGAGAATGGCTATCGTGGCGCTTTCTGCTAACAGAGACGCCATACAAGCGCTGAAGAATCCGAGTCAAGCATTGTTCCAGAGCGTGCTTAACGCTCATAACGACGTGAACAGGCTGGGACATTACGTTGTCCGCCAGTTGAAGTTCGGTATAGAGCGTAACTTGTTCAGGGAGTTGGGGTTCAGGACGCCGAAGGAGTTTCTGTTGTACCGGATTATCGTGAATGACATAAGGAACATCGGTGAAAACGCTTTGAACATTGTTAATAATTTGGCGACGTTGCAGAAGCAGATTGAGGAGCAGTTGGTTTTCATTAAGGAACCCATAGACGAGGAAGTGTATTCGCAGATGCTTAGTTTCAACGCTGAGGCGCATCAGCTGTTTGAGGAAGCCACGAAGGCGATGTTTAAAAGGGCGTATAACGACGCTGAAAAGATAATTGCGAAGCGCGGGTCCTACGTAACGTTGGAGACGGAGCTTATCAGGCTTATGACGAGCAAGAAGCTGGATCCGAACATAGCGGCGATTCTAAGGTTGATGATGGATAGTTCAAGGCGCATACTGGATTACGGGCAAGACGTAGCTGAACTAACGCTGAACAGAACCGTAGAAGAAATATGCACCTCCTTCGAAATCAAATAAACACAAACCCAAACGGCAAAGAGCCGGCTTAAACGTTTTCCAGGCTATTCTTCACGCCCGACCCATCGGAAACCCGTCATATTTGCAGCCTATTTGGATCCTATTAGGGGTTCATTGCAGAAACCTGTAGAGGGGTAGGTCAGTATTGGTGCTGAAAACGCGCAATAGCGTGTGGAAACCAGCGCACGGCACTTCTCGCAAAAACCATGCAGCCTGCTTTAAATAAGGGGCTATAGACTGTTCCACGCGCTAGTGGTTCAGGGCAAACGCAAAAACTCAAAGCACAACAACAAACTTCGGCCATCCGCCGTTTCAAGTGTAGGGTGGCGACGACTATTACGAAGGTGGCGATGTTGGTGGCTGTTCGGTATTTTCTTCGTTTCATTTCTTTCAGGGCGTATATGTGTGGTATCAATGGGGTGCCTCGGTTTTTAGGTAGATGCTTAGTGGATATTTAATTTTCGGAAAAAACCTTGAAATGGCTTTTTGAGACAACTGGGCAGTGTTTCTGTTGGTGGAGGGGTTTAGCTTGTTAACTTATGGTGCGGCAGTCGGTGTTGGAGAAGGTTAAATAGCGTGTTTTCGCCTTTAGCTTTTTGAGGGTGGCGTTTTTGGAGAATATGGCGGTTGTAGTTATTGATATGCTGAATGATTTTGTGACTGGGAAACTGGAGGTTAAGCGAACCAAGCGTATCATACCGAACTTGCAACGGCTGGTGGAGGCTGCACGCGAGAATGGTGTGCCAGTCGTTTACAGTAATGATGCGCATTATCCGCAGGATGTGGAGGTTGCTCGGAAATGGGGGAATCACGCCATAAAAGGTACCGAAGGTGCAGAGGTTATTCCTGAACTGGAGCCTGCTAAGGAGGATTATGTGGTGGAGAAGCGTACTTACAGTGGTTTTTTTGAGACGGGGTTGGATTCGCTTTTGAGGAGTCTGCACAGGGGTGAAGGCGTGAAAACCGTGGTTTTGGGTGGTTTGCACACGCACATGTGTGTTCGGCACACGGCTGCGGACGCTTTCTTCAGGGGATACGGTATAATTGTGGCTGAAGATGGTGTGGAGGCTTTTACTCGGAAGGACCATGAGGAAGGGTTGAAGTATTTGGAGAACGTTTACAACGCGAAGATAATGACGGTTGACGAGATAATCAAGGAGTTCGGTAAACCGTAGGAGGTGGAGCGGTTGGTGAAGGTGTTGGTGGTTTACGATTCTAAAACTGGAAACACGGAAAAGCTGGCTTTGGCTGTTGCGAAGGGCGCAGAACAAGTAAGCGACGTTGCGGTTACGGTGAAAAAGGTTGAACAAACAAGCCCTGACGATTTGCTCGCTGCAGACGCGGTCGTTATGGGTTCGCCGACGTATTTTGGGCAGATGTCAGCCAAACTCAAAGCCCTAATCGACCAATCAATCAAGGTGCACAAGAAACTCGGAGGAAAAGTCGGCGCTGCATTCACCAGTTCAGGCGGAACAGCTTCAGGCGCAGAAACCACACTGCTCTCAATCGTGCAAGCCATGCTCATCCACGGAATGATAATCTCAGGCAACGCTGCAGGCAACCATTACGGCGTGGCGGTTTCAGGCGCTCCAAAACCACAAGACATTGAAAACTGCGAAGAAATGGGCAAAAAAGTGGCAACCTTGGCAAAGAAACTCAATCCACGCTAACGTGTTATGCTCTTGAGGACTGTCGTGCGATTTTTTGTCTATACCCCCTTATTTAAAGGCGGAAACGCGGAGAGAACCGCAGCTTCAACAATTATCCTGTCAGGTGCTGACTAAATAGTGGAGGCTAAACGGCTTATTCTGCACTTGTCAGCTCCGTAGAAAAACCTGTTGAAACACGCTGCCAGACATAGGAGTCGTTAGGCAGAGAGCAATTCGAGCATTATTTTCGTGATTTTCTCAGCAGCCGTCTGCACCTCCAGCGTTAAGCCTTCCCCGAACTCCGTGTTCTCAGGCTCAACAAGTAGCAAAGCTATCTTCGCTTCCGTCATTTTAGTGATGTATTCGCAGAAGATGCGCAGAGGCAAAAAGTGAGTGGTGACCGCAGGAAAATTCGTAACCTGTTCTGGAAAGACAAGGCGTGTCTCACCAGGTTTCAGCCCAATAAATGCGGCATCGATAAGAAGCACATGGCTCGGTTTCAGGTCAACGATTTCCTGCATGAAGCTTTCAGGAACCGTTTCGCACTCGATTAGGTGCACGTTTTTTGAGACCTTGCCTGTGAGGTCTTGAACGATTTTTACGCCCACGAAGTCATCCGTGCGAATGGGATTTCCGATGCCGGCTACTACAACGCGTTTTGCGCCTGCAAACCATTTTTCCAGCGCCTCTTGAACGCTGTACTCATCCTTAACCAAGTTGAAACGCCAACAAAAACTAGAGATAAGAAAAAGGAAAGAAAAGGTTTACCGCTGCAGCGTCTGCAACAGGTTTTTCTGACTGTCATAAACCTTGACGGCTAGCGGCATCTGCCCGATTGCAGCGTGCGTTGCACACGCGAAGCACGGGTCGTAAGCCCTGAAAGCCATCTCCACCTTGTTGAGCACGCCTTGGTCAACCTTGCCTTCGTGAATCAAGCCTTTTGCTGCGTCACGTATGGACATGCATATGGCTGGGTAATTGTTGGTGGTCGCCACGATAAGGTTCACATCCTTGACCAGCGCGTCCTTGTCCAGCACATAGTGGTGGTACAACGTTCCCCGTGCAGCTTCAACCACACCCACGCCCTCGCCAGGCTCTCCAGGCTTGTTGCGTATGTTCGTGCTTGTGATTTCAGGGTCTTTCACCAGCTCAACTGCGCGTTCTGCGGCGTAAAGCAGCTCAATTAATCGTGCCCAGTGAAACGCCAAAGTGCCGTGTACTGGTCTGCCTAAGGTTTTGTACATCACTTCGAATTCGGCTTGCGCCAGCGGCGTTGCCATGCCATCCGAAGCGTTCAGCCTTCCAAGCGGACCAACACGGTAGACGCCGTTGTCTGCGCCGTAGGATAGGCCTTTCCAGCCGATTTTCTTGAGGAACGGGAACTTGGAGTAGGTCCAGGGTTCCACGTGTTCCCCGATGTGCGTCAGGTAATCTTTCGGTTCGAACTTTAAGAATTCGCTGCCGTTGGGGTCAACTACGCGTATTTTTCCGTCGTAAAAGTTGACTTTGTTGTCTTCGTCCACTTGACCCATGTAGTAAGTCTTTATCGTGTACGCGTCGCTTTTAATCAAGTCCACGTACCCGCTGTTTCCCAGCACGATGTCGTGGAAAAGTTTCAAGCTGAGTTTGGCGAATTCCACGCTGGAAGTAGCCATCTTTTCGATTTCCTGTCGGTTTTCTTCGCTTAGCGCCTTGGATATTCCGCCTGGCAATCCGCACACGGGATGTGTGGCTTTGCCGCCGAGAATCGCCGTTATCTTCTGTCCGTAAGCCCGATGCTTAATGACCTCTTTACCTATCTCCAAGCCTGCTTTTTCGATGACGCCTAGGATGTTGCGCTTTTCTGGGGGCGCGTCAGGACCAACAATAAAGTCTGGTCCGCCAAGGTAAAAGAAGTGGAGAATGTGATCATAGATTATGTAGCCTTCGTACATGAGTTCGCGGAGTTTCTTAGCGGTTGACGTCGGTTCAACATTGAACGCTGCATCCAGAGCTTTAACTGAAGCGAAGTGATGGGCGACTGGGCAGACCCCGCAAATCCTCGTGGTGAGGAGCGGCATGATTTCTGCGCGTCTTCCCTCACAGAATTTCTCGAAGCCTCTGAGTTCGGGGATTTTCAGGTAAGCGTTTTCCACTTCGCCTTCGTCGTTGAGGAATATGGAGATGTTTCCGTGTCCTTCAAGCCTTGTGATTGGATTTATGGTTATTTCTTTCATTTCTTCATCACCTTTCTCCTGAGAATTGAAGCGGGTAAAGAGTACATGTAGAACGTGCCAACAGGGTCTTTTATCTGACTCATCAACTTTTCCACGTCTTCAGGAGACAGATTTTTCTCGTCGTATCCGAGTATGGCGGCTAACGCGGTTATCATTCCAGCTCCGGTTTCAGGCATGTTGGGTCCTGGACCCTGGCAGCCGGTGCAGGGCATATCGACTTGTAGGCATTGTGCGCCGCAGCCGCTACGGGTGGCAATTCCCATGCAGATTATGCCTTGTTCAAGCAAGCATTTCTCGGGTTCAGGTACCTTCTCGTGTACGCGGTAAATCTTGTTGATTTTCTTGTTTTCACGTTTTCTGGGGCATTCGTCGCACACTGCTTTCAATGGCGCAAGCACTGAGCCTTTTGGCGGGAGTTTGCCTGCTGCGATGGCGTCTACGGCTTCTGCTATAAGCTTGACTGGCGGCGGACAGCCAGGTATGTAGTAGTCTACGTCCACGGTTTGCGCCAAGGTTTTGACGGTGTCGTAGAATCTAGGTATGTCAAGCGTGCCTTCCTTTACTTGGGTTTCAGTTTGGGGGATGGTTCCCTCAGGGTTCACGACGGATTTTTCTTTCGTGTACACGTAGTCGAGGATTTCTTTGCTGTCGTGCAAGTTAGCCAATCCTGGTACGCATCCTTCGTGGGCGCATGAGCCGAAGGCAACCAGCGTCTTGGATTTCTGCCGTAGAAGCTTGGCCATTTCTTCTTGTTCGCTGTTTCGTATGGAGCCGTTGAAGAAGGTGATATCGATGTATTTGTCCTCCATGGCTTGAACGTCTTTGTATTTGATGTCCATGGCTACGGGCCAGAACACGATGTCAGCTATTTGCACTACTTCGAGGATTTTCTCGTTTATGTCTAGCACGGCGATTTCGCAGCCGCCGCAACTTGCAGCCCAGTAAAAGGCTATTTTCAGCTTGTTCTTACTCATTTTCAGTTTACTCCTTCTTTGATTACTTGTAATAGTTTTGAGGTGTCGACTCTGAGCTCGTTGAAAGATAGTTCTTCAGGGGTCATGCCCATAGCTAACCCGAGCAACTGCGGATAATGCAGAACTGGAATGCCGTAGGTTTCGTTGAACATTCGTTCTATGCGCAGCTCGTTTGTGTCGAACATAATGTGGCAAAACGGGCAAATCGTAATTAAGGCTTGCGCTTCCACCATTTTTACGTGGTTAAGTTTGTCTCTGGCAAGCTGTAAGGCGATTTTGTCGCTTACGCCAACGCTTGGTGCGCCGCAACACTCTGTCTCGTCAATGTAGTTCAAGCATGTGGCGCCTGTGGCTTCTATGAGCGTTTTCAGGGTTTGGGGGTCTTCGGGGTCGTCGAAGCCGATGTACTCTTTCGGTCTCAGCAAGTGGCAACCAACATGTTCAGCCACTTTGAGCTTGGTAAGTGGTTTGACTATGGCGTTTCGTATTTTTTCCAAGCCCACATCCTCCTTCAACACTTGCAATATGTGTTTTGTTTCCACGGTTCCTTTGAACTCCAACCCTGAGTCTTTCAGGTGACCGTTGATTTGCTCTCTTAATGCTTTATCTTCCTTTAAAATCTTGTTAACCTTCTTCAGGGTTCCAGCGCATCCTGGGCAGAGCGTGAGAATGTTTAAGCCTGTTTGCTCGGCTAAAGCCAAGTTCCGCGCTGCCAGGATAAGCATGGTTTCGTGGCTAACGGGGTCAAGGGGCAACCCGCAACAGTTGAATTCAGGCATCTCAACCAGTTCCACGCCGAGTTTAGTGAGAACTTTGCGGGCTGAGATTTCGTAGGATGACACACGGTAGGGAACAGCACATCCAAGGAAAATCAAGTATTTACTGCTCATCCTGCTCGTCTTCCTTTTCGATTTTTTCCAGAAATTTTACGCCTTTGAGGGCTTTGCGTACGTTTTCTGGGTTGCTTTTGGGAAGCGGTGGCAGCCCTTGCGACTCGCGCTTTTTGATTCTTAATGAGGGGATCTTGTAAGCGTAACCTGAATCAAGAATGCTGGCGGCTTGCTCCTTGAAAACTTTGGGCGCGATGCCTTTTTCAGCAGCCAAATTTCTCAGAACGCGGATGACGCTTGCAACTTCCACGCCTTGAGGGCAGCGGTCGGTGCAGGTGAAGCATGCGGCGCACAGCCACAGCGTATCGCTGTTTAGTACGCGGTCTTTAAGACCAAGTTGCGCCATGTGAATTATCGTTCGGGGTCGGTAGGTGTCGCTGAATCTTGCCACGGGACAGTCACTCGTGCAGGTTCCGCATTGAAAGCACTTGAGAAGTTTTTCGCCGCCGTGCATCCGGGAAAGTTCATACTTGAATTTCGGGTCGATCTCGGAAGCCTTTACCGGCTCTTTAGAGATTGCTGTCTCAGTCATTTAAGCGTCACCTTCGAGCAGCAGTTTCACTAGGCACCTACGTGCATAGATACTCAAAAAGCCCATATCAACTACATAAAGTTTCAGTCCTGCTTCCACGGGTTTTTCCATCTTAAACCCGAATTTTTGAATGAAAAACTATGCCTTGCTCATTCTTTGTTCTGGGCTTCATTTGCCTCTTTTTTGCTTTTCCACATCAGAAACATGACTGTTAGAAACAGCGCAAGGAATATCAGTTCTCCTTCAATGAACAAGCGCCTCACCCTTGCCTTTAGCGGAATTCGGTCTTTCGCTTCCTGTATGAATACGCGTAGTGAACGAACGCGAACGCTAAAGATAACCCGCCTAAGCCAATCCACAATAGTGCCATGGTATCTATCATGTCGTTTTCACCTCTTGAACCGTTCAAACATGGGCGAAGTAGACTATGTCCTCCTTTTGGCTTGTCTCGTCTTTTGCTGCTTTTATTTTTCCTCACCTTTTTCTTGTTTTGATGGTGTAATGGTTTCGGCGTAATATAAGGGTAGTTGAGATTTGTTCATAATTTTTATGAAAAACTGAAGATGCTTCCAATATTATTGGAGTAAACGTGACGTTTAAACCTAAAACGCAACATTCAATAAATATCCGTGGAAAGCCCCCTTCAAAATATGCATAAGAGGCTAAGTTTTAGAAAAGACTGCAGAACTCTCGTTCCATAATGGCAGGTAACGGAGAATTAAGAAGATAACGATGTAACTTGCAATGGTGCTTATCCCGTAGGCGTAAGGAGACGTAAACGTTATCTGGATTGGTAAAGAGATGCTGAACAGGTTGCCTAAAGCATGAAACGCGAAGACGCTCCAGATGTCACCTTTGTTTTTATAGAAAAAGTAACCTCCGACAACGCCGCCTGACACGACGTTTATGAACTGTCCTTGAAAGAAGTTTCAATCCAGGGTAGCTGAAAAACGTGGATGTGCTGCAGAGAAAAAAATATTGTAGAAACGATGATGCCAACAGCAACGCCGTACTTGGCGGAAATTCGTGTTTGAACATACCCTCTGTAAGTGACCTCTTCTGCAAACGCTCCAAAAGTTGAAAAAACCGCATAAAGAGCGAATGCAAGTGAAAGCGAATAGTATGTGTAAAGTTCGTAGCCTCTTAACATCGGAAACGTTAAAAACTCCAACTTTGCGCCCGTAGCTAGGTTGATGCCGTACCATAAAGCCTGAAACAAAAAGGCAAGACCTAAGCCAACTAAGATTAATTGTGAACCGTGAAAACCGAAAAAGCTCGATATGGATTTCTTGAGGTCTTTCTTTATAAGTATTATAGCCAAAATTAGTATCACGAGATACGACAAAATCAACACTGCAAAAATGGGCTCCACACTCCAGCCCCATATCGGATAACGAACGAAGTAGATTGCGTAGCTAGTTATGAGTATTAGGAACGAACTCAGAAATACTCTCCAGGCTTTTTGCAATACCATGGCATTCACTTTTGTTTCGTTAGATGGTTTCGAAACTTGTTGTGAATGAGCAGTGTGTTGAATAGGTTTTATGGTACAATTCCTTTCAAAACTGTTATTCAAAAATCTGTGTCTTCCAAATTTCCACCGTGAAAAACTTGTGCACGCTTGATGCGCGTAAAGTTACAGCGGTGTTCCGATTACTCTATCGGTCCATAACTTCTCTAAGCGTATCGCGCATTTTCATGGCATCCACGTCCAAAAGAGGCGTCTCGCATATGATGACTGGGCGCATTTTAAACTCGGCGATAACTTCCGCCAGCATCGCGAAGTCTGGACCGTACCGCGGCTCATCCAAAACGTGGTGGCGCCTTTCACCCTTGTCCGTGTACTCGATTTTGCTGAAGTGGCAGTGCATATCGCGGGCGGCTTCGGTTCCAAGCCTTCGCTCAACCTCTTCAGCCACCTCACGGAAATCCTCCACCGCCCTGAAGCGCCCTTGGCGTCTGGCGTGCATGTGTGACCAGTCAATGACAAGCTGCGTCTGCTCAACTTCCTCGCAGATGGTCAAAATCTCGTCTAAAGTGCCCACTTGGAACACCCTGCCCATGGTTTCGGGACCCAACTTCACATCTCGGATGCCTAAACCTTTCATGGTTTCAACTATATCCTTTAACGCTTCCACGCAGTTTTTGAACGCATAGCTTTTTTCAAAACGACCATAAAATCCCGTGTGAAAAACCACGACGTATGCATCCATCCACTGGGCAGCCGTGGCGCACGCGACCAATCGCCGTTTGCTGGCTTCCACGACCTCTTTTTTGCCGCTGAGATTCACGTAGTAGGAACCATGCATGCTGACCCAAACGTCATTCTTTCTGGCTTCCACGCCCAAGCGTTCAGCGTCTTCCCGCTGCATCTGCGGTTTTTGACCCCACCTACCAGCTTGGTACTCAAAGGCATCAAGCCCTTCCTCCCGCAAAAGTCGCGGAACATCAAATGATTGTGCACCGAGGATTCTGAAGATGGGGGGAACTCCAGCCGGGCCAAAACGGGGGTGGTCTGCCATCTGATTCACTTTTCGAATTTGGGGTTAGGTGTGAAAGCGCGGTTTTCTCATTTAAACGTTAGCTCTATACGTTAAATGCTGATTGCCCGTCTGAATCGTTAAGCCCTAACAACTTTATTGTTGTCAATAATCCTTTTCAAAGATAACAGGGCGTTATGCAACAGAAACCCAATCGGCAGAACAGAATGTTAAAAGTGAGAATCGCGGAGCAACCCTTCTCGAAACGCTTAAACATATCCAGCAGAATAATAATTGCAAATTTAATGCGTCAAATGAGTAATATAATAATGAAAAAGTTGGTTCAAGAAAAAAATGCAGGCATCAGAAGAAAAAGAAACACTTGAACTCTACAGGGACCGCAACGTACAGATGTTACTAAGCAAGTTTCTAAGCGGCGAAATAAAAACGATTGAACCAGTTTACGATTCAAAAGTGGGTTACCGTTACCCCGTGGTCGAAGCCCTATTGAGCGAGGCATCACAGGTTGAGCCCTTCCTAAACAAGCTTTACAAGGCAGGAGTCTTAGAAAAGAAACTCTACGATAAAATCCTTTTTTGCCCCGAATGCAGTTCAGCAGACATCTCCACCCGTTACTGCTGCCCGTTCTGCAAATCCTTTGACATCCAAAAAAGCTCGCTAGTCGAACACGTGAAATGCGGATACATGGATGTAGAGGCAAACTTCAAAGTCGGCGACAAGTACGTCTGTCCAAAATGCCACGAAGAACTCAGCAAAATCGATGTAGACTACAGAAAAGCCGGAATCTGGTGCACATGCAACAACTGCGGCAAAAGCTTTGATGTTGCTCTGCCCGCGCACTTCTGCAGAAGCTGCAAAGTAAATTCTACTTTCGAAGAAATCGTCATAAAAGACGTTTATTCTTACACTTTAAAGGAGGATGTTACAGCCGAATCCTCGTTAAACTGGTTTTTGGTCGCTGCCATACGAGAATTTCTAATGAAGGAAGGGCTAAATGTTGAAAGCCCGGGTCTGCTCAAAGGCAAATCGGGTGCTAATCACTCTTTCGACATCGTGGCGTATAATGGGGATAAATCACAGGTGATAGTTGTAGATTTGGCAATGTCGGCGGGAAACGTGGTGTCCGAACAGCCAGTCATCGCTTTGTTCGCAAAGATTTTTGACGTTTCGCCTGAAAGAGCCTTCTTGATTGCGATGCCAAAACTAAGCGAGAACGGAAAGAAAATGGCGGAATTATACAAAATCCGCGCTATAGAGGCTGAAAACCAGGAAGAAGCGCTGGAATCGCTAAAAGAAAGCCTGATAAATGGTTAATCTTCTGAAAAAACAGCTATGTTGCCCCTTTCCGTAACAACCTTCGCCAAGAAAGCACCCTGAGGCAAAGCTATGTCCGTGCGATTATACGTTACCGATTCGCCAGCATTCAGAAACACATCCGCGTCGTAACGCTGATGCTCCGTTGAATCCGAGACCCAGACAGCAACTAAGTGTAAGCTAACCGCGCCTGTGTTTTTTACTTCAATGCTGAGGCCCGCGGGTTCCATTCTTGTCACGTTTGCTATGGTTAAGGTTTCTTGTGTTCTTTCAAGGTCCACCTGGTTCATCTGGTAGCTCCGCAGCACCACGTTGCCAACTATGATGACCACTAGAACTAGGCTCAGCATCACCACTATGACGGTGCTTATGCCGCGTTTTTCGCGTTTAAGGAGCCTTGTAATAGTCCGCAATATGCGTCCCCCTGTTTGTGACTATGTCTATGTAGTACGCTTTTCCAGCCTCCCAGCTGCAAGCGATGCTAAGCCAACCTTGCTTGTTCACCTGCAATCTGGACGCATTTTCGTTGAAAGACTGCCCCACATGATTCACGTAAACGCCAGAAATTTGGATATCAGCTTTTCCCACATTACGCAGGTAAACATTCACAGTGCCCGTCGCACCGTTAAACCAGACATCTTCGACAACAACACGCTCACCCATGGTCTCCTTCATGTTGGTGGTTATCACGAACGTGGCTGAAGTGGCAAGCGACATAATCGCCACCGCCACAACGGTTAGCAAAAGATGACTAAACACGGGCGTGATAGCCCGCTTATCCCGCAAAAACCGTTTAAAAATTTTCTTTTTCACTTTTCCAGCACCTCACAGAAAGAATTTCAGCACCACATAACCAAGCAGCATCATCACTAAACTGTGCTTTAAGCCAGCGCTTACAGAACCTTCACCCATTTTACCAGCAACAAGCCCGCTGAAGAAGCCTTGAACTAGAGTCAAATGCAAAAAGATACGCTTCAGATCCGCCGGTGACGATGTCCGCATCGAAAACAAAGCCATGCCTTCCACGCCTGTGAAGAACGTTTGGAAAAGTATTACTATCGTGAACAGGAACACGAAAAGAGCCACATATATTATGGCGGTGTACGGTCTAGTCTGCGTTTTACGTTCCTTTTCAAGCAGGATGGTTGTTTGAATGAACTTACCCATAGGATTAAAGACCTTTTCCACACGCCCACCTGAACGGCTAGCCTCAATTATCATAGGCACAGTTCTCTGCGTCAACACCGTGCCGACGCGTCTTCCAAACGCCAGAAGCGCCTCTTCAAAGCTTGCTCCCCACGAAATCTGCACCGTCATTTTCTTCAGTTCAGGAGTCAACGGACCATAATCTCTTTCCGCCGCCTCTTCCAAAGCTTTAGGAAGCGTCATACCCGTCTCTTGAGCCTGCACTATGCTCCTGAAAAGATCCGGCAAATGCTCGTCAACCGCTTTCCGCCACCTGTAATCAACGTAATTCACGAGCGCTATCGGCGAAACCACCGCTAGAAAACCGAAGAACACAAAATCATCTAACGCCGCGCTGACGCCTACCGTGAAATAGCCGAACAACACTATAGCCGCAGCTACCAAAACGGAAACAGCAATTACGACTTTTTTTGTTCTGCTTTCTATTTTCGGCATTTTCTTTACCATTTCGGCGAGGTCGAATCCAAGATTATGAGGAATATGACGGCGCAGACAGGAATCAACAGGTAAGTTAGAAGACTTAACAGCAAATCAGGGCTAAGAAGACCAAGCCCGCCACCCCCCAGCACCGACATAACCGACACCATAATGACCAGAAGCAGCGGGCCCGTCAAAAGCAACGCTACATAAACTTCAGACAGCACTGACAAATTGTCGGAGTATTTTTTAAGATTCAGCTTTTTCAGTTTCATAGCTGTTCTGAATTTTTCACGCAGAAATCCGCCTAGGTTGCCGCCTGTGTGAATTGTGGATATTATGCCCTCTAGGGTGTCCCGGAATTTTTTGGAAGGGGTGCGGCTTGAAGTTTTTTCTAAGGCTGAGATGATGTCTAACCCGAACAGGTTGATGTTTTTGATGACCTCTTTGGCTTCGGTGGAAGCAGCCAACGGCACATCCAAGTTGGAAAGGGAGTAGAAAATTTTTTCAGGAGAAACTCCCGCGCTCGCCAGAATCGCCATGTAACCCGACGTGAAGGGCAATTCGTCATCTAACTCTCGCTTATGCTTATCCGCACAGTAAACAGGGTACAGGTAAAAACCGATAATCGTAAAAGCCCACGTGAACAGGGCGCCGCCGAAGCCGAACAGAAGCGCAGATGCTAAAGCCATGTTGGAAACAACAACCAGCATCACAGGCAACACAATTGCAACTGAGGCGGTGATCAAAAGCGAAGACAACACCGTTAAGCTCACATACGCTTTGAAATTAATTCTTAAACCCGATTGCTGCAGAGTCCTTTCTAAATCCTTGAACAGCGGCATAAAACGGTCTGATTTGTCGCCCATCACCTGATACGCCACGGCCAACGGTTTTTCAAGTTCCGTTTTTGGTTCTCCAGCAGCCTTTTCAGGCTCTTCAGCAGGATGCTTCTGAAGCTTGTTTGCCAAACGTTTCTTGGAGGCTTTGAGCTTTTCCCTGAGCTGATTTGTCATTTCAACCCCACTCTGGCCTTTTGGAAAACCCTGTTCGGGTTAGCGTAGTATTCCCTGACGACTTTAGCTACTTCGTTGTGGCGGCGGATACCCTGTTTAACCATCCACTCCAGAACTATCTTCCTAGCCTTCAATTCATGCTTTATGTCCTCATCTGTTAGACCTGTTTTTTTCATGTGTTTTTCCAAGAGAGAGCTGTTGCCCGAAGAAGCAAACTTGGGGAATTTTGGGTTCCAGTGAAACACCTCTTCAGTCAAAATCGCGTTGTTTCGGGCTTCAAATCCTTTAACTTCGGTAGCGGCACTCACGCGCCTTGCAGGTTTCCCGTCAACCTCGGTTCGCTCCATAACCAAAATCACGTTCGTCATGGCGATTAGCGGCTTCGGGATGTTCATGGGTTCAGATTCCAGCCGGTTTATAACTGCTTCAGCAGATTCCGCGTGAATGGTGCACATGCCCAAATGCCCTGTGGCCATGGCTTGGAAAAGCGTGTAGGCTTCTTGACCTCGGACTTCACCCACAATGATGTAGTCGGGTCGCTGTCTTACCGCGGCTTTAAGCAGGTCAAACAGGGTTATGGTGCTGCTTTGTTTATCCTCGCCTTTGAAGCTTGCCCGCACAACCGAAGGTATCCAGTTTTCGTGCGGAAGATTAATTTCCTGCGTGTCTTCAACGCTTACAATCTTCATCTCAGGTTTAATGAACATCGATAGGCAGTTCAGCATGGTTGTTTTTCCGCTGGCTACGCCTCCTGCCACCAGCACTGAAGCGCGGTGCTCTATGAGATACCACAGGTAAGCAGCCATCTCTGAAGAAAGCGTGTTGAAAGCAATCATGTCGGAAATCGTTAAGGGGTCAGCTCTGAAACGGCGGATGGTGAAGGTGGAGCCTCTTCGAGTGACCTCGCGACCATAGGTTAGTTGAATGCGGCTTCCCTCTGGGAGCGAAGCGTCGAGGATTGGCGCGGCTATGGAGATGTTTTTGCCGGCGAGATATGCTAGACGGACCACGAAAGAGTCCAATTCAGCCGCGTCTATGAACAGTATGTTTGTGGGTAAGGACTCGTACAACCGGTGCCACACGTAGATGGGGATGTTTACGCCGTCTGTGGATATGTCTTCAATTAATGGGTCTCTCATTAGCGGGTCTATTTTCCCGTAGCCTATGAAATCCCTTATTATGTAATACGTGAGTTTGTCAACGGCTTCTTTGGGGATTTTTATTCGGTACTTTTTTATCAGGTCTTTGATTTTTTGTCTCAGGTAGGTCTCCGCTTTTTCTTTGTTCTCTATGTCTTTCAGGTTTACGTCTACTTCATCCATTAAAAAATTCTTTATTTCATGAAGGTATTTTTCCTCGTCTTTCTGGAGGGTGGGTTCTATGATTTCGTAGCGTATTTTTTGGGTTTCTTTGTCTTTGACTATGGCTGCGTACACGTATGGTTCTTGGAGGGGGTAGACTTCTTGGAAAGCCGCTGGTTTTTTGGTGGCGCTGCTGATTATTGCTGGCGTTTGTGGCTGTTTCAGTGTCTCCAGTGTTTTTATGTTTTGCTTTTTTCTCGTTTGTGGCCCTCCTTGTGTGGACTAGGTTTTTCGCTAGCTTTTCAGAAATTATAGTGTGTCGCAAGTCTTAATAAGTTATATGTACACCTAATCTTAACTAAAATTCACACAGAAACATCACAACCACCCCAACACTTGCAGCACTACAACCAGAAAATCTACAAAAACTGACTTATCGTCGGCACAGCCACATAAACACGAACAAAAATCGCCACCGCCAAAACCCCAATGGTTATAGCCAACAGCACAAAATCGCCCCGATGAAGCTTCAACGCATACAAATTCGTACGTTTTTTAGTGGCACCCCAAGCACGAGACTCCATAGCCTCAGCAAGCTCAAGGCTTCGGCGAATAGCACTTACTATCAACGGGATAAGAACAGGCACGTAATTCCTGATCCGCTTAAGAAAACCACCCTTCTCCAACTCCAACCCCCTAGCCTTCTGAGCATCCATTATCGTCTGCGCTTCCTCTGCCAAAACAGGGACAAAACGCACCGCAGTCGTAAAGGCAAAAGCGAACTCGTAAGGCACACGCGTCTGCTCCAACGCCAAGCCCAAGTGGTCCGGAGACGTAGTTAAAAAGAACACCGAGAAAGACTCAACAAGCACGACAAAACGCAGGGTCATTGCAGCCGAAGTTTCCACAGCCACCGCTGTCAACACGTAACCTGAAGTGAAAAAGTTTGTAAGTACATTAATGCCAAAAATGAAGCCAGCTAGAAAAGCGGCACCACGAAGCGAACGCAACCATTCTCTTTGAACGCCCGCCAACAAAACAAAAGGAATAGGCAACAAGAAAAGCGCGGTCAACGGAATGATCTCGCCGAAGAGAATGGCCGCGACAAACACGGCGCAGACGTATATGAATTTCATTCTCGGGTCTAAATTGTGAATTGGCGAGTAGACTCTGCGAAATTTTAAGCCGTCAAAAACGCTCATTTTCGCCTTTCCTCCAGAGCTTTAAGAATTATTTCTTTCGCGTCGTAAACGTCGATGACGTTTTTCGGAAGCCCCAGCGGTGCCAGTTTCATGAATATTTGAGCGATTTGTGGCAGAACAATGGATGATTGAGCCAAAACTTCGGGGGTGGTGAGGATTTCTCTTCCTTCCCCATCAGCGACAATTGTTCCTTCCTTCATCAGCACGACTCGAGGGTTGGATTCAGCCACAAACTCCACATCGTGAGTTACGATGACAACCGTTTTTCCTTGAGTCTGCATTTGGACAACGAATTGGCGAAGCGTTTCTTTTTGCTGATGGTCTTGACCTATTGTGGGCTCATCTAATATCAGCGTGTTAGGGTTCCATGCCAGGACAGAGGCTAAAGCAACACGTTTTCGCTCGCCTCCGCTGAGCAAGAAAGGTGAAGTTTTGCGGTACTGAGTTAAGCTCAGCAGGTTTAAGGCCCAAGTGATTCGCTGCTCTATGACTTCGGCTTCAAACCCGAAATTTTTCAGTGCAAACGCCACTTCATCTTCAACTGTTTCGCTGAAAAGTTGATGGTCTGGGTTTTGGAAAACGAAGCCCGCGTTTCTCGCCAAGGTTGCAACACTGGTTTTTGTGGTTTCCACGCCGTCCACGCGCACTTTTCCTTCAGAAGGCTTCAGCAGTCCATTAAAGTGTTTGACAAGGGTTGTTTTTCCTGCGCCGTTTTGCCCCATTATCGCCACGAATTCACCGTTCCTGATGGTTAATGAGACGCCTTTCAGGGCTTCGACGCCGTTGGGATAGCTGAAGTGGACGTTTTCGACTTCAATCATGCGTTTCAAAAGCCTCCAGCAGCATTTTTGCAAGTTCTTCCGAAGACAGCGGAGTAAGGTTGTTGAGGTTAATTCCTTCTTTTTTGAGAATTTGGTAAAGAAGTGTGGCTTTTGGGATTCCAACGCCGATTAGGCGGGTTTCCTCGGTGCTTAGGATTCTGCGTGGGTCTCCGTCAAAACAGACTTTTCCTTCGTCCATTATTATTATGTGGTCAGCGTATTTCGCGGTTAAATCCAGCCTATGCTCAACCAGCACGACTGTTATTCCAAGTTTCTTGTTAAGCTCATGAATTACTTCGAAAATTTTCTCCGCGCTTAACGGGTCAAGAAAAGACGTTGGCTCGTCTAGAACTATTATTTGTGGACGCATGGCAAGCACAGCAGCTATTGCTACACGTTGCTGCTGACCACCAGAAACTTCATGGGGGGACCTTTCTCGCAGGTCGTAAATGCCAGTTAACTTCAGCGCCCATTCCACTCTTTCCCACATTTCTTCTCTGGGCACGCCAAGGTTTTCCAGTCCGAACGCCACATCCTTCTCTATGGACAGGGCAAACAGCTGGTTTTCGGGATTTTGAAAAACCAAGCCCACGCTTTTTGCCATCTCATGTGTTTGATGTTTAGTTGTGTCCATATCGGCTACGGTGATTTCGCCTTTTAATTCGCCTTGGTAAAAATGGGGAATCAGCCCGTTGAAGCATCGGCATAGGGTTGTCTTTCCGCATCCGCTTGGACCTGTGATTAGAACGAATTCGCCCTTCTCCACTTTTATAGAGACATCGCTCATTGACGGCTTTGATACGCCTGGATAAGTGTACGTGAGGTTTTTCGTTTCTATTAGGACCATGTTTGCTGTGCCTGCCTATGTTACCCTCTGTTTCCCATTTAAGAGTAGCTACTCATTTCTGATTAGATAATTGTTCCTTCACCAACCGCAGACAACGTTTAAGCCCTTTTTCTATATATCCCGTGCCGTTAACTCCTGCGGCTGTGGCGTGCCCACCACCCATCCCTTGAAGGTACTCGCCTAAGGGTTGGGCGATGTCTCTTCCTAAGTGGATGCCGGTTGCTTGGTTGAAATCGCGGGTGCAGCGTAGGCTGATTTCTATTTTCTCGTTTTTTTGTCCTGCCACCGCTGCCATGTGTGCGCCTAGGTCAACTAGTGCTCTTGCTGCTGAGGCTTGGTATGCGCTGACGTGTGAGAGGGCAATTATCCAGTTCTCGATCTTGATTAGTTTGGCTCTTCGGCATGCTTTCATTCTTGCGACGCGTTCAGAAAAGTCCATGGGCAACGCGAGTGAAAATAGTTCTTCTTGGGGGTTCACGCCTATATCGCTGAGTTCAGATATGGTTTTGAAGGTGGAGGAGTTGGCTAAGACGAAGTGGCGTGTATCGAAGGTTATGCCTAGAAACAGGGCTTTAGACTCGTTTAGGCCTGGTTTTATGTTTAGCTGCTTGTAGAAGCTATAGACCATTTCGCAGGTGGATGAGGCTTCCTCGTTGGTTATGCAAAGTTTAACTATCTGCTCGGTTTGCGGGTGGGCTGCGTGGTGGTCAATAACTATTATTGGCGCAGCGGTTTTTGTAACGTGTTCAGCCAACTGCCCCAGTTGCTGGATAGTGTTCGTGTCAAGCAGCACTATGACATCGGCTTTTGCCACGTCAGGCTGCAGCTTCACAGTTATGGGGATCCGTTTCAAAATGTGCTTAGAAAGCCTGCTGATTCCTTGGCCGGTTCCGATTTCCACGGTCATATTTGGTCTGCATTTTGTTAGCAGGCTTTGGAAAGCGTAGGCTGAACATATGGCGTCTGGGTCTGCGTTGTGGTGGCATAACAAAAGAACGAAGCTGGCGCGGGTTTCATCTAGAATGTCGGTTACGTCGGTGAATGTCATTTTAGTTTTCTCAGGTAATTTTCACTTGCTTTGAAGGCTTCTTTAACTGCCTCGTTTACCAGCATGTCAGCATCAAAGTTTTTCATTTTTGGTGACAGCTCCAGGTCTATTTCAACCGTCATGTCCACAGGTTTTGTTCCTTCGGCTTCCACGCTTATGTTCAGTTTCTCCACCATTTTGGAGGATAGTTTTGACAGAACATGCTTTCTGGCGGCGTTTTCCGCGGTTTGGCATAAGGTTTCAATTTGTTCGGTGGTTAAGTCGGGTATCCCCAGCTTTTCCACGCGTTTCACCTTGAAAGTGTTAAGAGGAGGGTGAAACTGGTCTGAGGTCTTCTTGAAGTTTTGTTTGAACTTCTTTAGCTTGGTTGCGTAACCTATCTTCTTGTTTGGCTAAAACTGTGCTTCGCGTGTTCAGCAATTCTTTACGTTCAACAAGTTCTTCAGTTACCTTAGCTTTTTCCGCTTTCACCAAAAGCGAACCAGCTGACTTATAAATTACTGCGTCATCAGCCGCCTTTTGCAGCTCAGTTAAAGTCTGTTCAACCTCGGTTTTCTCCATATCCACCTGCTGCTTCTGCGCCATAACAGATTGTAGAGTCTGCTGCAACTGCTGAAGCCTCAGGAAACGCTCTTGAACTTGAGGCGGTAACTTTGAAAGTTCATCACTCATGTTTATCCTTCCGTCTGCACAGCAATAAGCACAGCTCTTAATTAAGCATTTCCAAACAAAAACGAGAAGCCTGCTTCACGGAAGCAGTTCAACTTATGTGTGGTTATGGAAAGGTTTTGCGGTAGCAGCCAGAAAAAGGTGAGAGAGCGGTTCAAGGTTTCGTGCTAAAGTAGGTTTAGCAGAAGCCTTGAATGGGTGAATCCTGCTCGAACGACATTTCTTCTATGGTTGTCTTCGTTAAGGCTTTGATGTCGTTGAAGTATGACAGTTCGCCGTAACCCACAAGTGTTATGGCGGTTCCTTCTTGTCCCATTCGGGCGGTTCTGCCGATTCTGTGGAAGTAAACTGGAGCTTCCAGCGGCACGTCGTAGTTTATTATGTGGGTTATTCCTTGAATGTCTAAGCCTCTTGCTGCGACGTCTGTTGCGACTAGCAACTTCAGTTTTCCGTCTCGGAAGGCGTTGATCACACGGTCTCTTTGGGGTTGAGTGAAGCCTGCGTGCAATGCTTGAGCGTTGTATCCTTTTCGGCTTAGTTTTTCTGATAGGGCACTTGTGCCTCGGCGTGTTTTGCAGAATATTATGGCTCTGTCCACATGGTTTTCCCTCAGAATGTCGCATAAAGCGCCGTATTTGCGGGCGTGGTTAACGACCATGTAGTATTGTTTCATTTGGGTGAGTGCGATTTCGTCTTTGCTTACCAGTATTTTTTCGGGTTTTTTCATGTACCTGTTGCAGATGTTCATCACTGTTTTGTCTATGGTTGCTGAGAAGAGGCTTGTCTGCCTGTTAGCTGGTGTTTTTGCGATGATGTAGTCTATGTCTTCGATGAATCCCATGTCCAGCATTCGGTCTGCTTCGTCGAGAACCAGCGTTTTTACTGAGGATAGGTTGAGTATGCGTCTTTTAAGCAGGTCTATTATGCGTCCTGGTGTTCCCACGACTATGTGGATTCCGTGTGCTAAAGCGTGTATTTGTCTTTGGATTGGTTCTCCGCCGTAAACTGGTAAGACTTTCAGTTTTTTGTGTTTTGCGAATAGTTTGATGTTGTCTGCTACTTGCACCGCTAGTTCTCGGGTTGGCACTAAAACCAAGCCTTGTACTTGCCTGATTTCAGGGTTTAGCTGTTCTACCATGGGAACTCCGAAGGCTGCGGTTTTGCCTGTTCCCGTTCGCGCTTGCCCGATGACATCTTTGCCTTCGAGCAAGGGTATTATCGCTTGAGCTTGAATCGGAAAAAGACTTTCAAATCCAAGGTCTTCAATGCTTTTTAAGACTTCCATACTTAGCGGTAAGTCTTTGAATGATTGCATTTCCAATGTTTTCTATTTTCTCCTGCCACAAAATTTTTTCATGATTCTTTCTTAAGCTTTCAAAAGCTTTTTGTGATAACATGATTAATGTGACATACCTACACGCATTGACTCTTATATAAAAGGGTTTAGTATGTTTCCAGACAAAAGAATCCACGCTCCAAGCCGATTTCGCAGAAACAACAACAAAACGGCGATGTTAGCTGCGGTTCGAATTCTGCAGGATCAAGGTTTCGGAAGTGCCGGACTGACATGCGAATTTTTGTCTATACCCCCTCTATATATAGAAAATTTATATAGTTCTGAGAGGCGGGTGCGTGTGTGGCTGTGTGTTTGCAGTCACAAACGCATTTATCTTGTCGTCTGTAAGTGTTAGCAGAATTTTCTTGTTGGAGTTGTGAGGCGAGTTGGTTGGGACGGTTACGATAGAGGATGGCAACCTCGTGTTTGAGCTGCATGGGGTTGACGAGTTCCTCAGCATAAAACGGAGTATAAGCGTTCCTTTGCAGCATATTGTTTCGGTGTCCACTGAGCGGGTGCCTTGGCAGCCGTTTAAGCAGATGAGAGTTGCGGGTGCTTCGCTTCCAGGTGTGGTCAAAGACGGTCGGTTCTTGTCTTCTGATGGGATGATGTTTTTTGAGATGCATGACCCCGACAAGTGCGTTACGGTCAATCTGGATCATGAACGCTACAGGAAGATTGTTTTTGAGGTTGAGGATAAAGAAGCCACGGCGAAACAGATCAATGACGCATTAAAGTCGAAGCAGTAGGATACTCTATCGGCAAAGCTGAAATAGCCGTCAGAAACTTCTATGGTAATGACGAGTGTGCAAGCATGGACGCTGAAAAGCTGTTTAAGTTGGCGAAGCCGTACTTGGAGAAAAACGATTTTGGCATGGCTCACACGCAGAGGGTCTTTGACATAGCCCGAGAAAACTTTACGGTTCCATCAGAATTACGGGAGTTGACTTTCGCTTCGATAATCTTGCATGACATCGGCGGAAGCAGCATTAAAGACCAGTACGAGAAAGGTCCCCGAAATTGCCACGTCCATTCTTAAGCACCTCGGATGCGACAAAAGCTTCATTCAAGAAGTGCGCCGGATCATAGGCTCTCACCATGACCACCCCGACAACCCTTCCTTGCCTTTTCGGGTTTTGTACGATTCAGATAAGCTTGTTATGTTTTCTCCTGAAGAGTTTCCCTACTACAATTCTAGGGTAGGTTTTGATTGGGAAAAATTGTGGACTTTATGTATTCCGAGGGCGCTAGGCGTTTGGCAGAGGATTTGTTGAAGCAGAGAAGAAGCGAAGCTTAGCCAAAGCATTTTTTCCTCCTTTTCGGGGGAATTTGCGGGATATGGAAAATTTTATAAGGCTGTGTAAAAAACTACACAGCAGTGAACAAAAGTTCCGAAGGCGACTCAAATGAGCGGAAACATCCATTTAAGTTCCCGAACAAAAACAATCGCTTTAATCGCCATATTTGCAGCACTCTTCGCAGTTCTTAGGCGAATAGACGCTATACCCATGATCGGTGTTCCCGGAGCAAGATTTTCGTTATCGGACATCCTTCCGCCAATTTATGGTATAGCTTTAGGTCCTTTTACTGGCGGCATAAGCGTCATTATAGGCACGTTTCTTGGGATTGCTCTGGGAAAACCAGTGATTTTCTTGTTCTTGGATTTTCTTCCAGCTTTAGTAAATACGGTTGCTGTAGGATTACTCTTTAGGCGGAAATGGTGGCCAGTTGTTATACTCTATGTTGCTTTGCTCGTAGTTTTTCTTGTGAACCCACTAACTAGTATTTTCATCAACGTAGGTGGTACAGCGATTCCTTTTGTGTGGCTCCACATAATAGCGTTTATCGTTCTTCTTTCGCCTCTAGGTCGCAAAGCAGGTCAATGGGTAGAATCACTCAAACCAGCTTCGTTGGCTGCTGGTATTGCCATTATGGCTTTCATCGGAACTATGATGCAGCACCTCATGGGAAACATACTGTACGAAGTCGTGCTCAACCAGTTTTACATCGTGCTAGGTCAAGATCCGATTGTACAAACTGCGGCATATCCAGGGATTTGGTCCGTTACTTTCTTCCTTTACCCATGGGAACGACTAATTTTAATTATTTTAACCGTGGTTGTTGGTGTGCCTCTAGTAAGGGTTCTTAAGCAAAGTTTTTTCCGCTCAGAAAACCAGCTCACAGCCGAAACTAAGAAACTTTGATTAATCCTAACGAAACAAAACGCTATCCTGAATGTACTCTTTTCCCGTTTTTAAAGCAACCTCAGCCTTCGCCAGTTCGCTACCCAAATAAGCCGCATGATCAAGCCTCGTAACCAACCCCATCTCCACAATCTTGGCGTAAACCGACTCAGCAGTTTTTCCCTTAACGATGTTGCTTGGCTTATCCGCCTCAGCCGTGGCAAAGTGAAGCGCCACAATGCTCTCCGCGTTACGGTCAACGGTAATTCTAAACACGCCTTGCGGATCCACAGTCGCCTGCTCAACTGCTTCATCAGCCACCGTAACCTGCGCGTTCGCTTCCAGCTGTGGGTCATATGGCTCTTCGTGTTTCCTTTTATCCTTCAACACCAGCAGGTCAATGCCCAAATCCTTCGGAACCGAACCGCGCCTCTTAGCCAGAAACATCATCGTAGCCGCCACGGCTTCTTCCCTAACGGTTCCCTGCGCCTTGCTGCTCTTCTCTGTGGCTAACAGCATACTCGCGTTCACTTCGGATGATAGCCGCGCAAGCAAAGCGTTAACGCCCACAGAATCAGCATCCATAAGCTCGGTTACGTTGGAGACTCCCACGAAAAGCGGCACATCAGGGTGCCTAGCCCCGAAGTCGCGAAAAGCCACCATAGACTCCAGAACATTGGACGGCTCCAGAATCAGGTCTGCCATAAGCCGCTTCATTCCCAGCCGCTTGGCTTTCTCCATGATTTCTTCCAGAAAACAGATGCGGTCTTCCGCCTTCGCATGGAATACGCCTTCACGCTGGTTAGTTGGAATCGCCACCGCAGCCACATCAGAGGCGAAGGGCGCTACTTGCTCAACGTTTCCCGCGTCCACGCTCAATATCAGGTCTGCGCCAGCCGCAACCGCCTCCCCTATTTCATCAGGGTCCAGCGTGTCGATGCTGACGGGCACGGATACCACGCTCTTAACGGCTTCAACCGCGCGCTTAGCGTCTGAAGGTCTGGATTCGCCCGCAACCATGCCCACGTCGATTAAGTCAGCGCCCATATCCACGAAGTGCTTCGCCAACCTCTGGATTTCGCCAGTGGGTATGAGCGCGGCGTCCACGATTTCCGCCAAAACGCGCATAGGAAAATCCCTGCCCACCGCCAACCCGCCGACCAGCATGTTGCCCGGCTTCTTCAACAGTGCGTCTCGGTTCTTCTCAACCGCGTCCAGTTCCCGCAGCGCTTTTTGCCTTAGTTCCTCCCTGAGCAGGTCGCACGCAGGCGTCACCGTCGAAAGCTCAACCCGACCAAGCGCTTCCAACACCGTGGGCAAATCAGCCGCATACCTTGAACCCTTAAACGTTGGGGTACCCACGGCTTCCGCGATGACCGACGCGTCGCCCCTCATAAGTCCCGGCACCAAAATCAAGTCAAAGTCTCTGGTGCCTGCTGTTTTGATGGTTCGGGCGATTTGCTCAGGACTCAACAACGCCGCAACAGGAACCTTTAACGCTAGAACTTCGGTTTCAACGCTGCTTTCTCGGGCGTAGAGTTCCACAGCTTTTTCCGCAAGCAAACCCGTTATCAGAAGCACTTTCAAATTGCACACCGCGCTACTTGGCGACTTTTATGTAGGCGCCTCGATTGTTCGCCTTGGCTACAAAAACTTTTCCGCCCACGCCCTCGTTAAGGAACGCCTGCACTTTCGAATTGATTTTTTCTGCCTGCTCTTTCAGGGTTAACCCGTAAAACGCTGGTCCCCACGAGCTTTGTCCTGCGCCGTACGCGCCGAGTTTCTGCAGGAGCGCTACGCCTTCAGCCGCCGCCGTGCTGGAGTAGGTTCCTCCCTGCACCTTGGCGAAGTAGCCTCCGATGACCGTTTGAATCTCGGTTAACGCTTCCCCGAAACTTTTGATGTCACGTTCAACCAGCGAGGGCAGAAGCTTCATCATCGTTAAACGGCACATCCTGCCCGCCTCCTCAGCCGTCATAGGCGCCAAAGACTTGAACGCGGCGCTTTCCTCTTTTTTCGCCAACCCCTTCTTTACGTTCGGAACCGCCACCACAAAAACCCAGTCCCGCGGAAACGGCTGACGCAGAATCGTGGCGGGAAAGGCTTTTCTGCTGGTGCATTTTCCTCCGTCAACCACGAAGCCGCCCTGCTCAAAAATCGTGGTGCCCACACTTGTTCTCTGTCCCCGTCCCATGGCTTCGGCGAGAGCTTGGGTTGACGCATCCACGTTGAACAGTTTTGAGAGTGCTGTGGCTACGGCTAAAGCCAGCTGCGTTCCAGAACCTAACCCCGAATGTTCAGGAATTGCTTGTTTGACGTTGATGCTGGCGCCTGCTTTTAAGCCGTAAGTTTCAAAGAACCGTTTCGCAAGGGTTTTCACCTGCTCGGCTTTCTCGCCTGTCACCAAGAGCTTTTCCGCGGGCTGTGCTTCAAGAACAACGTTTGGCTGGCCTATGCCTACGCCTAGTCCTCCGAAGAGGCGTCCTAAATCGCCGTTTAAGTCTATGAGTCCGAAATGAAGCCTTGCGGGAGTTTTAACGTAAACCTTCACTTTCCAGCCCTCCACGATTCGATGCGCCGGGTTAAATCCGCCATGATTTCCGAGTACCGCGAAGTTGGAGCTACACGGTTCACCACGTCACGGCAGTCTTCAATTTTTCCCAACAAGTTTAAAGTTTGCTCCTGCCTCCCCCCCTCACCGTGCATCAGGAAGTGCTTGACGCGTGTGGCGTGTATAATGGCTTCAATGACGGCGAACGAAGCACGGCAGTAAGCTTGGGGCAAAACGTTTGAGGCGTGGACAAGCTTAACTTCGCATGTAACCTCCGCTTTTTCCGCGTCAAGATTCGCAGCGTCCACAACGGTAACTTCAATGTGCGCGTCTGCAGCCCGCAATCTTGGCGCTTCAACGGTTTCTGCGTTTTCAAACCATCCCGCGGGTATTTTGCCTTCAGGGTTAACTTCTTTAAACGCTGTCCCGTAAAACACTTCAGGGTCAGCGGTTAAATTCACCACGGCGCACCTCTTAGCTTGAAGATTCTTGTAAGTCAATGATGAAGTGTAAATCCTGAAAACCACCCGCTGAGCCTGCTCCATTATTGCGCCCATGGGCGCGGCGTTGGGCTGCCCACCTGAGCCGTAGGTTGAGACCACCGTCTCTACGATTACCCCCTTTGAGAAGCCCAAGTCAGCGATCTGAGTCATAAAACCCGCTCCTGGTCAAGGTGCATTTGTTGAAGTGTGCATGGAAATGTGGAAGCCAGCAGCGTATTTGCGGTTAGCAAGTGTTTCATGCTTCATTCGAATGTAACTTTTTACACTCAGCTAATAAACTTTGCCGCCTGCCTTCTTTTTTACCATTTTGCTGCTAAAGTTGCTTCAAAAAAAGGCTGCGTTACTCCGAGAACGGGTCTGCTCTGAAAAGACTCCCCTCCCCTTTTTAAATGGAACAAACGTAAATTGAAAAACGTAAGACCAAAAGAGTAATAGTTACCAGTAACCATTGACCTAAATGAACTGAGCGGTGTGAAACGGCAACGGTGGGGCGGGTAGCTCAGCACGGATAGAGCATCACCCTCCTAAAGAGCCAAAAGAATATTGACCTTAGTGACCTCAACATAGACTTAAGGGAATATAGAGAGTTGTTACTTTCTAAGTTTTCTAGAAGCTACGCATTGCAGATATTCCATAACGGCATAAAATATTTTGACTGCTTTGAGAATCCTCAAGGCATCTCTGCGATTCCAGCCAGCGTTAGAGGCAATGTCCTTAAGGCAATGGTAAACTTGGCTAAATACCTAGGAAAATATGAAGAATACAAAACTAAGCTAAGTAATTGTGGAATAAAATGGATAAATAATGATGACGCATTCAACAGCTTTCTAAGGATAATTAACAACAATCACAGCAATCTAGGCGAATGGTATAAGACTGTACAAAATTCTCTACGCAGCAATGAGAAACTTTGGTTAAGATTTAATCTTTTGACAGGCTTACGCAAGCAAGAATCTATCAACGCTTTTAATTTAATCATTAATCTATCGCATCAGAATAAGCTTTCAGAGTATTACAATGCTGAGCTAGGAATCTTGGAGCATTTCAGGTATGGAGATTTATTCTTAAGGCAAACAAAGAAGGTTTACATCTCAATAGTGACTAAAGACTTAATCAATGAAATATGCAACAGCCAGCCAGTGACTTATTCAGCTGTTAGAAAAAGACTAACTAGAAATAAACAGAATCTGCGCTTTAAAGAGCAAAGGAGCTATTTTGCCACTTATTTACGCAAACATGGAATCTTGGCAGAATACATTGATTTGCTTCAAGGGCGCATTCCTAAATCAGTGTTTGCCAGGCATTACCTTAAGATTGAATCCATTAAAGAGCTAGTGAAACAAGTGTTAGCTGTCACTGCCACAGTAGAGAGTGGCTTACTCTCATAATCTTTTTTCTTTCTTATTTTTCAAGTTTTTAAAATCTTTAAAGATGTTTGCAGCCAATAATGGGATAGATGGTAATATGAGGAAGTTAACTAATCTTAAGGAAGGAGCTAAAATTTGCCTATCTAACTCGCAAAGATTGCTTGATGATTCAAAAGCACTTTTTTATGGAAACAGCTACCTAACCTGCTTCTATCTCGCACAAATATGCTTGGAAGAACTAGCTAAGGGGTTTAAGCTAATAGAAAAAGAGAAGAAAAGAGAATCATTCACGGAAGAAGAATGGGATAAAATCACTAGAGGAAAAGCGCATAAAAGAAAATTAGAATACCTGCAAGAAATAGAAGATAAATGGGAAGAAGAATGTATGGGTTCAGAAGTATTATGGGATACAAATACTCCCCAAGAAGATAAAGAGAAACAAGCTAAATCACTATACAATTGGAGAATGGATAGTCTTTACGTTAATTATGATTTTGACAGATGCAAATGGATTAATCCTTTGGTAAATCCAGTTTTTCGTGGCACACCTGTTTATCATACAGAATGTGTTACTCTTATTTCTAGAGCCACAACTCTATTACAAGTATTCGCAGCCAAAATAAATGAGATACCATAACGAATTATTAGGTAATATTCTTTTATTGACCAACCATAGTTTGCTGTCCTAGTAGCTTTAAATAGAAACTTCACAAACATTCCCGCATAAGAGCAAATGTAAAATTAAAAGTTCTTTTCTAAAATCCTTCATGAGGTTTTTCTTTCAAATCTTAATTTGCTCTTTTTTAACCGTGAGGATCATGCTTTGCCTTTCTTTAAGAAGTTCTCTTACTTCACTACGAATTTCCTCGTCAGTAATTGGAGCTACAATAATTCTTTCGGGACCTATGGTTTCTCCTATTTCTCTCTTAACTTTCAGAACATAGCCTTTTTCAGTAAGTTGGAACTCAAATTGTAATCTGAGAATAATGGGTGCAAGACCAGGCTTAACTATGGGCAGTACCAGTGCACAGCCATTTTTGTATTCGTGGATATGTGGTTGCTGTGTTTTTGTTTTCCCTTCTTCTCTGAAGACTTCTACAACTGGCATAAGCTGGAACTTCACTAGTTTCATAAGTTTACTTAATTCTCTTTTATATAAATCGCCTGTACGCTGTTCCTTTTCCTGCATCTTTATTAATTCTTCAATAGGTTGCTGTTTTAGTTTTCTCAGTTCTGCTTTCCAATCAGCTGACATGGGTTAAAACCTCTATTATTATTTGACTTTAGTGAGTATTTAGATGTTTTCGAACATCCAAAACTTTGTCACTTTCTTCACTTCACAACCATTCCAAGAAACATTAGTAATCTCTGTCTCTTTTCCAGACGTTGTAGGGACATTTGCTCCAACAGTAAGAACTACCCTTGTACATGCAATCCCTGCATTCAGGATTGCTAAAATAACTACGCTTACTCACAAAACCTTCGCCATAAGTATTGTATATTGAAGCAGGATTTCTGCCTTTTGTTTTTCTAACTTCAAACATTCCAAGAATAAGCAACAAAATAATCAAATAAAAATAGCTTTTAGTTAAATTAGTAGATTCTTAGGCTATTATTCCTCACCTAAGTGCCCTCACAAAATATCAGTTTACACTTAGGACACAGCCTATAATCAACTTGCATCTTCCTGTTTTTAAATTCCACAGTTGAAATGCCAAGATCCAAAGTTTCACTACCGCATCTAGGACATTTCTTCTTCATCAATCCCACACACTATGTTACTGTGCCAGCTATCTATTATTTTTTTTACTTCATACACATTCCAAGGGGCTTAATAGAAAGAACAGAAAACAAAAAGACTACTTAATTACCTACTTCATAGTATTTGTTTTCAGGTGCCTTGTACGAACTGGTATGCCATAGCCTTTGTCATAATTATAATTGTCGTCATGATTGTAGCTGGTTACTATTGGCTCAGAAGCTGGTTTAGGGACTACACTTATGATGTTCCATCCAAAACATAAACCCATTGAACTTTGAACTACCATACTTGATGTCTTGGTTTAATAACTACCCTAAACTATCTTTTTTCACTTCACAAACATTCCAAGAATTAAGCAAGGTGTCTTTCTTTGAAGAACTCCAAAGCTTCCGCCTTATCAGGATGCCTGAAATCTTCGTAGAAAACATTGATTAGCTGCTCTAAAGCAACCCATTTAACTGCTAAAACATTATCCCTTATTTGTGTAACAGTTCTCCAGGCAATGTCATTTCTAATTATCAAAGGGTCCGAATATTCCTGCACTTTATAGTAGTAAAGCCTGCTCCGGCTCTCATAAAGTCTAGAAGGAGTGGACAAAAGAACCAATACTTCCTTGCCACTGTATTCAGCACCATCTATCCCAACATCAATTAACCTTGCTAATTGGTTTCTGCAAGGATTAAAGGTTGTACAATAAGATATGTCAGAAGTATACTTAATTTCAAAAAAAATTATCAACTTGTCAGTTTCAATAAATGCATCCACATGAGTGCGTGACTCTAATGGCTTATTTGTTCTGGAATAATCAGCAGACTTTTCCCTAATGTACCTTAATGGATGACTCTTAACCTCATTTCTAATCCAATGCAAATAGCCAGCTGGAGGTGGATATTGTCTTTCCAGACCTACTCCCGCCACATTCTCTTCATATGGGCTGATTCCAGCTAAGCCAAGAATTCTATTGGTTAAGCCTACCTTGTTTAAACTCAACAGTAAAGGAGCAAAAGTATAGAAAGTAATAATCTCCTCAGCTTTGTCATACTGGTTCGCAAAGGCATCTAAAGTCTTGGAGGTCCTTGCTGAATATGCATTTTCAATCCAACTCTGCAATTTCTGAACTCTGGCTGAAGTAAAGATCTTCTTTGCTAAATCCTCAAAAAGCAATCTCGTTGTCTTCACCATTGAAGAATGGTGTCTATTCAGCTATAACTTTTTTCACTTCACAAACAAGCCTAGGACTGTAGCGCCTACCCTTAACTCCATCAGAAATATGAAACTTTAATAAATCACTTTATATAACCCAACCAATCTCACAGTGCAAAAAAGAGATGAATCTAAAACGTTTGACATAGCAACTTTGGTGTTGATAGGCACAGGCTCCTCTTCACTACTTGTAGCCTTTGCTGAATACATCTTTTCACGCAAAAGAAAAGAAAAAACAGAAGCATAACACCTCTAAAACAATCTACATTCTGCGATTATTCTATGACTATTCTATTTCTGAATCAGTATTAGCTGAGAGATATCTTGGCTCAGCTACACATTTTTTCAATTCACAAACATACCAAAGGTTAGATCAAATGTCTTGAGGGAACAAACTGTCATTTTGGAATCATACAAAGAATCTTCAGGGTACTTTTTCCAGTATTCTTTATTTGATGGATTTCTTCACCAGGAATAGAAATAAGGTCTCCAACACTGATTGACTCTACCCCTTTTTCTCCAACTGCAGTGCCATTTCCTTCCAGCACAAATATTTCATGTTCCCAAGGATGACTGTGATATGGACTATAACCATTAGGTTCTATCTCAATGTGTCTCACTGCAAAAATGTTTGATCCTTCGGTGTTAAGCCACCTTATCTTGAGTTTAGAGCTACCGTCACATTCTTTTGCTTCAACTTCCACATAAGAGGTAATTCTCATTTGACAACCCATTATAGTTTAAGATTTAAGAAATTATAAAGTTGCCTTTCTTCAAACATTCCAACGGCTACAGCAAATAGCGCCCCTAATTTTGCACTGAAGCCTTTTCTATTAGTCAGTGCCTCTATTACATGGGAGAAAATAATGACTGGACGAACTTTTGAACAGATAAGCCGAGAATTAAACCTTAAACTTAACCCTGAACTTAACATGAAAATAGTCAGCAGTGTTAAGAAGCTTCCAGACGAAGTCTATGAATATGTTGTAAGAAATATCCAATTTGAAAAAGCAATGGATTGCTGCCTTCCTCTTCCAGAAATAAAAAAGAGCTTCCTTGTCTTAGTAAAGGAGGAAGCTTCCGAAGTTACAATTACACATGAAATAGCACATGCTTACCTTAAACATCCAGCATACACAGATATTTCCGTTAAGCAAGCAGAGAAATTTGAAGAAGAAGCAAAAACTCTATCAAGCAAATGGCTGGAAAACACCACAGCATCCTCCTAATTATTATTAGGATTTCTCTGAATTTCCACTTCACAAACATTCCAGTAGTAAATGAAATTACAATTTCCAGGCAAGGTTTATAAATGAAAAATAGATCAGATACCTGACAAGCAAGAAACAGTACTATCATTATCTATACGCAAATGAAGTCAATAATGCATCAATAGCTTAGTTTTCTCCGCAGGTTACAGCAATGGCAAAAAAATCCTCAATGAGCTATGCAGTTGTGGGATTAGCTCATGATGGCTAGGTCTCTCAATTGAGAGTTGAGGCAGTCAAAATCTAGTTGAGAGGCTGCATACAGTAATTGAGGTACTAGTCTTTGATAAAACTAGATTAGCTTTGACTATAGGTCAAAGACTAGAACTATATGTTGGCTGTACCTTAGACTAGTACAACTTAAACAGGTTGATTAAAGAAAAAAATTGGTGTTAGTTAATGGCTCAGGATAATCTTAATGTTAATTATTCCAAAAACAAAAAAATTAACAATAAGAAGCCTATGAGAGTAAGTAAGCTCCAGAAGTGGGTTCTTACTAGTGCAATAAGGAAGCCAAATGATAATGGAGCTAAGTTCTGTATGCAAGCTGTAAAGGATTTCTCACCCAAAGAATACTATTTCTTAAGCAGAAACTACATCATGAAAGAATATTTTGGTGTTTCATATACCATAGAGAAAATCAGAATAGGGGACTCAGTTTTTGAGGCTGGTAGCATCTATAGAGATAATAAACCATGGTTCCCTATTGACAAGGTTCGCAAGCGTAAAGCAGAAGTTGTCTTAACTAGAAGTCTTGAAACTATGGAAGAGCATGGTCTAATAATTCGTGTGGGAGTATTTAGAACTTGCATAGCTGCTATAGCAGGACTCAAATCTGTCAAAGAGAACCTTACAGATGAAGAGGGTGTAGAATTAATCAAAGATTTTAGTTCTAAAGGACTCACAAAAGACATCGCATTATTTATGCGAGTTATTGACTGTGAAGCTATAGGCAGAACAGTCAAGACTAAAGGTATTTTCTTGACTGATAAGGGAATTGAGTTTAGGAATAAACTTCTAGCTGAGAATAAGGCTAAGATTACACAACAAGGTGAGGTTAGGAAGGAATGAACTTAGATGAATTAGATGAAGATGAAACATTGGAGCATTGGATTAAGAGGCATGAGCATAAACATCTAAATTTAGATGAACTGGATGACCTAGAGGATGGTTTCATAGATGAAGGGTCAAGGCTTCTGCTTGCCTATGGGCTGCTGTCACTACTCTGAGGTCACATTAATGAAAAATCTTGAATACATTAACTGCCTTATACCATTAAGCAGTGGAAATTTGGAGCTGGAAGGTATGGTGATACCTATACTAACTAACTTAGCAAATGGGAGAGAACAGATGCCCATAATAATTTCTGGCAATAATCTTAGACTTTTGCCTCGCTACAGATTCTATAAAGGCTCATGGTACATGATTAGACAAAGGCTAGACCCTCAGCCTGATAATAGCATGAAGCGGAATCCTGTTCTAGATACTGATATTTACAGATTGACTAAGAATAACAAATGGAAGCAGATTCAATTAGATGAATTCACACATCACACATACATAATTGCTAATGATTTCTATAGATGGCAGGGTTTGGGCATTATCTTGGAATTTATGCTAGAATGGAGAGAATCTGGCGGTATAATTGCGGATGCTATAATTGCTCTACCTAAACCTACATTAAAAGAGTTTGCAGCTCCTGAGGACATACATATAGAACAGAATAAAACTAACAGAAAATCTGATAATATTAAACCTTAACATGATTGAACAGTTCCATACTATTGAACAGTTCTATTGAACAGTTCCATGTATATCCATATAATCTTGAGTTGAATGTGACACAAGGAAGTTATCCTAGAACAGACTGAAACTTAGCTGTTCACAGGTCATAAGCGTATTAGGCTTATGATACTTCAATATCCATTGGACACTCAAGCTTTTCTCTGACTGTACAGCCTATTTTCCATATAGACTAGAAATTATTCAAGATTTCCATAAAACAGAAAGCATTGAACTAGCAGAAAGCAAGATAACATAAGATAACCATTACATACAGAAAAGATGGATATTCAGAATAAACACGGAGACACATCATATAAAGAAGCCTGATTCAGGTTTTATAGTGTGTTTTTGTCTCCATTCAAAGGTGTTTTAGTTTGTTTTATTGTACATGGACTTGTTGAAAGGCATATGCACCTTATCTTGCCAGAATTATTAGCTTAGGAAAAGCTGTGAATGAATCTAAATCGTTTTAAGTAATGGCTCCTTATTGGTGGAAGCGTAGTTCCATGAATCTAAAATTACAAGTGTTCAAAACTGACTATATAGGAGATTACTCTCAGGGTCGCCATATTCGGTTTGCAGTTGTTGACTTAGATAGGTCAGAAAAATACCCTGCAAACTACATTTGCCTATTGCCAATGGATCCAAAAGCAAATGGAAAAGCTAATAACATTTTTTCAAGGCTGTTTGAGGATGGTAGCCTAGAATTAGCTAAGCAACTTCTAACCAAGGCTTTGAAAACTGAAAGGGATTTAGAGATTAAAACAGAGATTGAAAGACGCTTAAGTCTGCTTGAGCCTAAACCCACTGTTCAAGTTAGATGCAGGGTTTGTGGTAACTTCTTTGAACCCATCAGAAGTGGTAGATTTAAACAAAGAATCTGCCAAGACTGCAAACAAAAAA